>SL_3KL_010_SEDDRAFT_10003052_pt1 | contig 15244 bp, 9 predicted proteins | sample SodLakKL_010_SED_2_FD_10381 | JGI IMG/M metagenome (IMG submission 10381)
AAAAAGGATGAAGAACTGAACAGTGCAGCAAAAAGAGTGCTGAAAGAACGAACGGGCTTGACCGACATCTACCTGAATCAATTTCACACATTCGGAAATCTTGAGCGGGCTGACACAAAGCCGATGAGGATGGTTCTCGAAAAAAATCAGGGCTCAGCAGATGATGGACATTTTCTACTCCAGCGTTTTATTTCGGTCAGTTATTTTGCGCTTGTTGATTTTAAGCAGGTTGAGCCTGTCCCGGATTTTTTATCAGACAGCTGCCTTTGGTACGACATCAACGATTTACCGCCTCTTATGCTGGATCATGAGCACATCTTCAAAACGGCACTTCAGCATCTCAGGCAAAATATCAACAGCCATGTGGTGGGGCAAAACTTACTCGATGAAACGTTCACAATGGGCGAACTCCAAAAACTGCACGAAACCATTCTTGGAGAAAAACTTCACCGAACCGGTTTTCACAGAAAAATGATGCTTTCGGGCCAGTTAAAACGCCTCGGGAAAAAGAAAACCGGCAAGGCGCACAGGGCACCTTTTTTGTATAAATTTGCGACCGATTGATATAGACCAACCCAACCTATTTTTGATAGAGCGAAAACGAATACTTATCACTTTCATTCAGCACTGTCCGGATCAGCAGGTAACCATCCTCATCTGAGATTCCGGATTCAAGAATCTCGCCATCGTTGATCCGAACTTCAAACTCTGTGTTTGGCAAAGTATCTCTCAACTCCCATTGCACCATAGTTGTAGAAGAAGGCTCAATAAATCCTGATGCCATTGTTTGGTTTTCGGGGTTCCACTCTGCAACTTCCACCCTGGCAATTTCCTGAGTATAAATCCTCAGGCCCTGAGCTTTTTCCACCTCAAACGGGAATGCTTCGTATTGATAACTGCCATCCGGTTTCACCCAGGTTGGAATATCCAGGTAAAGTCCCTCAAATTTTCCGGCAAGTACAACCCGCTCTCCCCCGTGATAAAGCCAGCCCGGAATATTATTTTCGTATGTATTGCGTGCCTGGTAATACACCGGCAGAGTTTTTTTATTCTGAATATGCCCGTGTTCATTTCGCAAAAACGACAAGTAGGTTATACCCGCTTCATGCCAATCATCCAGCCCAACAGCAGGCGGTGACCAAGTTTGCAGAAATGAACTGAACTCTACACCGTCACTTGAAACGGCCTCACTCACTCCCTGACCTCCGGCGCTGGGATAGAGCCAAAACTCAGAATTCTTCTCCTCAAAATATGCGGCAAGATGCCGGTGAACCCCAAAATTAAACTCATTTTCATACGTCCAGCTAATTCCGTTTTCAGACGTATAAACTGCAATATCGGTATAAGTGGGGCCGATGGCATACAGATAATATTTTCCATCCAGATAAATTACTTCGGCATCTTTAGCCAGTACATCATCAATCACGTGCTCGTGATTTTTCCAATGGATGCCATCCTCGCTTTCTGTATGAAGAGTAATCCATCGGCCACCGTCTTCTACAGTGTACCATGCCCGGTACATTCCGTCAATTTTAAGTACCGAGATTTTTTCGTTGCTGGCGTATTGTTCATCAGCTACAAAAACCGGATTGTTCTCATATTTTTCCCAGTTCAGCCCGTCTTCACTTTGAGCAAACCCATATCCTGCTCCCCGTTGGCGGTTATCCCGTATTCGGTACCACATCAAATACCGGCCGTCTTCCGTTTTCATCACCGAGTGGCCGCCCACCCAGTTTCCCTCTTCCTGTGTCACATCAGGATAGCGCGGAAGCACCACATAATTTGGAATGGGGGCGCGTGTCCAGGTTCCGGACTTTACTCTGTATTCTGCTGAATTTACCCGGACATCATCAAAATGGAGAAGATCAGTACTTCCGGCTTCCGTATGAACATAAATCGCTAACGAAACCGGATTGATGGCTGAAATACCGGATTTTTCAAAAATCAATTCACCGCTTTCGCTATCCAGAATTGATGCTTTAAAACGATTTCGCTCATCAAGTTCCAACTGCATTTGATAGACATTTCCTGGAATAATTTTGATGTCTGATTCCGGTTCATTGCCCCATTCAGAAGCATCCACCTGCATTTGTATCCCGTTTGATTGAACCCTGATGCCGGAAAAAAAGTCGTAATCCTGCATCAAATATAATCCCGCCGACCACAAATCACTCTCTTGATCAACACGAAAATTCACGGATATCTGCATCGGTTTTGCAAAATAGAATGCATTGCTAAGCATCAGCCATTCATGTTTTTCCTCACCTCCGGCCCAGCGCAGTGAGTACGTGCCGGATATCGGCTGTTCATCTCTTACATCAAACCGCGGCCTGATGAAATCATCGGAATCTCCAACATAACGGGGACGAAAATTACGCCAGTCTCCGGTTTCGAACCCGTCGTAATTGCCGGGAGTTATGCCGGATTGTTGTGCTTGAACGGGTGCAGAAATTCCCCCTGTAGCCCAAAAAAGGGCAATTAAAAAGCTGATTCCACCACTTATAGTCAACCAATGATTTTTTCCTGGCCCTTTTATTTTATCCTTTGATTTGTTCATGAAGTCCCCTAAATGTTTATTAATTTGGCTTTTTCAGATTAGGAGTTGCAGTTCATTACAACAAAGTAAAATTATCACAAAAGCATTTATCTCCAAATCAAACTTCGTTTTTTATGCTTTTGCCACGGTTAAAATTCCGGTTTTAGCTTCACTGTCAGAAACGATTGTATTTGCCAGCTCAAATGTTGTGGCACCTGTTGTAAAAACATCATCCACTATCACCGAAAACCGTTCTGATATCACCTCTTGATCTGTAACTAAAAATGCACCTTTCAGATTTTCATTTCGCTGTGATGTGTTAAGACCGGTCTGTGTCTGGGTTTTCTTTTGGCGGATGATCAGGCCTTCATCAATCACTTCCCAGCCTGTAATCTGACTGATGCCAAGCGCAAGCGCTCTCGCCTGATTATAACCCCGCTGTCTCTTTTTTGATTTGTGCAGAGGTACCGGAATAATAATCGGATTATTCAATTCAATCAGATTCTTTAAATCCTGATTTGCATGATCCAAAAAGTTCTGGGCCAGCATTTTACCCAGCTCCTCTCCCACACCCCGCAAAAAATTATATTTAAGGTTATGAAGCAAATCCTGAAGATAACCGCCTTTATCAAAAAGCCACATCGAATGTACAAAGCTCACATTTTCAGGCTTTATTTCTCCCAAATCAAATTCAGCCCGTTCAAATCGTTTGTAAGTACACCAATGGCAGATATATCGATTTTTTCCTGATGTGGATGAGCCACAACACGCACATGTAACCGGAAATGCAATTTCACCGAATGTTTCGCCAATTTTTATAATCGTCTTCATATATGTATGAACCGGATTTTTTAATTGCCTTACATTTTTAACAGAATTTTTATCAATTTTTTAGCATGAAATCTTGCGATAATTTGTCTTATTTTAAATTGTTAACAATGTTTTGGAAACATTATAGCAAGCAGTTGATAGTATTACTTTAAGTTGCTTAAAATTTGCTCAAAAACAGATCTGAGATCCATTTCAGTATTAAATAAAACAACCGGACAGATAAAGACGAATAACAATCCATTAAATCCGACAGACTTATATGCCTTCCATTGGTAAAGATTTAGCGAAAATTCGATCCCACCAGGGCTATACCTTAAATGATATCCAGCAGGCTACAAAAATTCCTGTATCTACCTTACAAAGTATTGAAGACAACTCCATTTTCGCCGATTCCGGTGAGAGTAAAACCTACATCCGAAGTTTTACAAGAAGTTATGGTAAAGCTTTGAAAATCAGTGATGATCTGATGATTAAAGCTCTTGATCAACAAGAGACCGGAAATTACAATCATCTGCTTTTACAAAGTTTTTCTGAACTGGCTGACGAAGATCAACCATCGGAAGATGATCAGCCGCCAGAACAGGCTTATGATGAGAGCAGAACGGCTGTGGCCGACAAAAAAACAGAGTCAGGCAGCGAATCACAATCAGAACTTGAACTTCAACCCAAGCCGGATTCAGGATCGAGCGAAGAAAAACCAAATGAGAAAACCGATACTGAGAGAATTAAACCGGATGCTGACAGTTCTGAAACCCGCGAATCTCCGAGAGCTGAAAACAAAAAATCTGAGCCGCCAGTAACACAAAAAACAACTTCGGCAAAAAGTGATGACTCATCCGTAAGAAATGTGGATTGGGCAGATGTGGGCCGAAAGTTCTCCAACGAAAAAAAACACACATCCACCTGGATTGTGGGGTTAGTAATTTTAATCGTCATAGCTGCCGTAGCCGGTTATATTCTCTATCAAAATGGTTTTTTTGATTTTGCAGGGCAATTAGAAGATGATGCCTCAACTTCTGTAACACAGACCACACAAGGCGGCCTTTCGCTGGATCTTGAAGAAACTATTCCCGAAAATGCAACCCTGCAAACCGTTGAGCCCGCGGCTGAATTGGGCAATGTTCTCTACCTCACTGTTTATGCCGCTTATGACAGGCTGGACCCTGTTCGTATTTGGAGTGACCTGAAGCCACGCATGGACCCCTACTGGATTGAACAGGGAGTGGCTTTAAACTTTGAATTTCAAGATACCATTCGCCTCCGCGGTCAGTACGACAACTCCATTTTATTTAAAAACGGGCATCTTGTAGATTACAATTTTGATGATTTTTATGATGCTGAAAGCGATTATGTAGAATTGACCCGCGACTTTTTTACAACCGATCTAAAATGGGCTTCAAACATCTCATTTGAACTTCCTGAGAATGTATCGCCACCCGACAGCGTTGCAGACCGCCCCACATTTTATTAACAAATCTTTTTTTATTGAATGGATAAAGCTGCAGCCGAGAAACGGGTAATAGAATTGCGGGATTTGCTGAACAGAGCCAATAAGGCCTATTACGAAGAAGCACGTCCTTTTATCAGCGATAAAGAATTTGATGAAGCCCTTGAAGAGCTCGATCAGCTTGAACAAAAGTTTGGTCTGGTTACCAAAGACTCACCCACTCAACGGGTTGGCGGAACCCCGAGCAGCTCCTTTCCCGATGTTGAACATCCGCAGGCGATGCTCAGCCTCGACAATACGTATAACGAAAGTGAACTCCGCGAATTCGACCGGAGGGTAACCGACATTCTCGGACATACCGATTTTACCTATGCCGTTGAGTTGAAATTTGACGGTGCCTCAATTCGGTTGCGCTACGAAAACGGCGAGCTTGTGCTGGGTGCCACCCGCGGCGATGGGCAAACTGGTGATGATATCACACAGAACATCAAAACCATCCATGATATTCCGTTGTCTGTAAACCATAATGCACCCGATGTAATCGAAATTCGGGGCGAGGCGTACATGGAAAAAGAAGCCTTTGTTCGTATGAATGAATATCGCGAAGAACAAGGACTTCAGCCATTTGCCAATCCGCGTAATTCCACTGCCGGCTCCTTAAAAATGCAGGATTCAAGGGAGGTATCGCGCAGGCCGATTAAATTTTTCGCTTTTGATCTGATTCTGAATGACAACGACCCGGATCGGACCCATCAGAAAAAAATGAACTTGCTGAAAGAAATGGGGTTCCCGGTTTGTGAATATTTCGAAGTTTGCAGAAATATCGATGAGGTTTTGAATGTAATAGCCAAGTGGGATAATCTCCGCCAAGAGCTGCCTTACGAAACGGACGGTGTCGTCATTAAAGTGAACGAAGAACGATTTTATGAAGAGCTTGGTACCACATCAAAATTTCCGCGATGGGCCATTGCATTTAAATTTGAAGCCGAACAGGCCACTACTTTGCTCGAATCCATCACACTTCAGGTTGGACGGCTCGGAAAAATTACTCCCGTAGCCGAATTAATGCCGGTACTGCTTGCCGGAACTACCGTAAAACGGGCATCACTGCACAACGAAGATGAAATTCTTCGAAAAGATATCCGGCCAGGAGATACCGTGATTGTAGAAAAAGCCGGAGAAATTATCCCGCAGGTTATCAGTGTTGTAAACCCCGACAGAGAGAACCGAAGCGAGCCGTTTTCGATGCCTTCACACTGCCCTGCATGCGGCGAAAAACTGGTAAAACTGGATGAAGAAGTTGCCTGGCGGTGCATCAATCCGGAATGCCCCCCGCAGGTTCGCGAAAGAGTGGCACATTTTGCCTCAAGAGACGCAATGGATATCGACGGACTGGGCGAAGCGATTGTTGAACAGCTGCTCGTCGAGGGTTTGATCAAAACGTACGCAGATCTCTACACGTTGAAAAAAAATGATCTTATACCCATGGAACGAATGGGTGAAAAAAGCGCGCAAAATCTTCTAGATGCCATCGAAAAAAGTAAAGAGCAGGGACTGGACAGAATAATCTATGCCCTCGGAATACGTTTTGTAGGGAAGACGGTAGCAAAAGATCTTGCCGATCATTATAAAACGATTGATGAGATTTTGCAGGCCGATGAAGAAACCATGGTTAACATCGATTCAATAGGACCTAAAATTGCCGAATCCGTTCGTGCTTTTTTTGAAAACGAAAAGAATATTGAAATTGTAAATAAACTGCGTCAGGCAGGCCTTCGATTTGAGCAGCAAAAAACCGAACACATATCGGCAAAACTGGAAGGCAAAAAAATTGTATTAACCGGAACTCTCCCCAATTACAGCAGAAACGAAGCAAAATCACTCATAGAAAAACACGGTGGCACTACAACATCATCAGTGAGCAAAAATACCGATTATTTGCTCGCAGGTGATTCTCCGGGCAGCAAATACGAAAAAGCCCAAAAACTGAATATACCGATTATTGATGAAGCTCAGTTTAAAGAACTCATCGGAGAATAAATCTGAAATCGGGAAAACGATTTTAATCATTTCCTTTTATATATGATGAACCCTTTTTATACTTTCTATCGGCTAAATGTGTTTATTAGCTCAACAGTATTCATGCAAATACGATTATGAGTATTCTTAAAAAACTCGGGCTGGGACAAAAAAAACTGGAATCACCTCCTGGCATCGGGGCCAATAAGTTAAGAGAACAGAAAGAGAAAAATGAAAGAAGAAACAAATACTTAAGGGCGATAACCCTTATTGTTTTTCTACTTTTGATTCTGGTTACCTTACCACAAACAACGTTCCAACCCGTGGCCAGTTATTCAGTGGGTGAACCCTGGCGGGCTGATGATTTAACCGCACCATTTACCTTTTCCATCCAAAAAACTGCTGAGGAAATCCAGGAAGAGCGGGAAGAAATCCGCCGGCAAACTGCTCCCATATTTCACATCGATGCTCGTGCCGATGTATTCATCGAAGCCCGTCTTGATTCTGTTTACCGAAACATTCAGCCCGTTCTCGACAGTTATCTGCAGTGGCAGAGGGCAAAACAGCAGAATAATGCATCTGTGCAAAACGACAGCATCCGATACGTTGAAGAGAGAACCTTTGCCGATGTTGACCTGGACAGTTCGGCCTGGAACACACTGCTGGAAAATTACACTGAAGTCCGGCTAAACAACCTGCCGGCACAGCAATCCATTGCCTATCAGATCAGAAATCAGCTTCATGAAATAATTAACCGGCTTTTAAGAGACGGAATCATCGACCGAAGCAAAGAGAATATTGATCATGATGAAATTACATTACGCGACCTCAGGCAGCTTACAGAAAGATCCATTCGAATCAACAATACTTACGATCCCGCCGAAGCTTCAGATTATGCCCGCCTGCAATTAAACAGAGCTTTTAGCCCGGATGTTGCCCGTACGGCTTATCAAATTTTCAACAAGGTTATTCAGCCAAACTACATTTACAGTGAATCGGATACCGAAGCATTGCTTCAGCAAAATCTGGCAAATATTTCTACCACAAAAGGTGCCGTTGACCAGGGAGAAATCATCATTCGAAGGGGTGATATTGTAACGGCTGAAACCGCCAACAAACTACGAAGCCTGGCCGAAGCGCGGGCACTTACAGCCACAGAACTTGAACGATGGTTGCGCTTTGCCGGCGAGGCAATGGTGATTATCGTGGCCACGCTGATGTTCTTCTTTTACCTTTATCTGTACCGAAGAGTCATCTACGATCAACCGCTGATGTTTTTGCTCGTGTTTCTCATACTCATCATCGTAGCAATTGCCAGTGCGCTTATTTATCCGATCGAAAATGTGACCAGTTATGTGGTGCCGATTGCCATTGCGCCCATAATTCTCACCATTATTTTTGATTCGCGGGTTGGCTTGATGGCTACCGTTACCCTGGCCATTATTACCGGACTGATACACGATTATAGTTTTGAATACACCACAGCCACAATTGCCGCATGTAGTTTTGGGGTTTATTCTGTTCGGGATATTAAAAAACGCTCTCAATTCTTTTTCGTAACTCCGGGAGTAGTTTTTGCCACATACCTAATTGTTATTGCGGGATTTGCACTCGCTCGTTTTACCGGATGGGAAGGGTTTCTGCAAACAATATTTTTCGTAGCCATCAACTCGGTTTTTATTCTGTTCACCTATCCACTGATTTTGTTTATCGAAAAAATCTTCAAAATTACAACCGACTTTACGCTGCTTGAGCTGGCTGATACCAATCTCCCCCTCATGAAAGATTTGATGAGTAAAGCACCCGGTTCGTTCCATCATAGCTTGCAGGTAGCAAATCTCTCTGAAGCTGCCGCATCCGATATCGGTGCCAATGCCTTGCTATGTCGTGTTGGTGCAATGTATCACGACATCGGAAAGATGGTTAAACCTAACTACTTTATCGAAAATCAAAATAAATCGAACGAACACGATAAGTTAAAACCCCGGATGAGTGCTTTGGTAATTAAGGCTCATGTGAGTGAAGGTGTAAAAATTGCCCGTGAACACAACCTGCCGGAAGTAATTATTGATTTAATTAAAACACACCACGGTACATCACTGATCAGATATTTCCACCAAAAGGCGATCGACAGTGCCGACGAAATCCAGGAAGAAGATTTTCGGTACGACGGGCCGATTCCATTCACCAAAGAGCAGGGTATTTTAATGCTTGCCGACGGTGTGGAAGCTTCTTGCCGATCCATGAAAGATACCACCTACAGCAAACTGGAAAATCAGGTAAATCGAATTATCGACAGTAATGTAAATGATGGACAGCTAAGTAACTGTCCGCTTACATTCCAACAGATACAGGTGATAAAAAAATCATTCCTCGGAATCTTGAAAGGTGTTTATCACAGCAGAATTGAATATCCCGAAGAACAGAAAAAAGAAGATTCGGGCAATGGCAGCACAGCCGAATTGGAAACTCAAAGAGATGAAACTGATAAGAACTGAATATGGCGGCTTTCAATACTCAATTGAAGCAATATCTGCAATTTGTAAAACTTGAAAAAGGCCTGTCTAAAAATTCCGTTCTCTCCTATCAAAACGATCTTGAGCGATATCTGAAGTATGTTGCTGGTGACCTGAAAATTGCTGACCTCGGCGGCATCACTGTACAGCACATTGAGCAATTTCTTGTTGAACTGACCGACATTGGCCTGTCTGTAAGCACGATTGCCCGGAATATTTCCAGCATCCGGAGTTTTCACGAATTTGCCGTGGTTGAGCAATTTGCGAAGGCAAATCCGGCTGAACTGGTTGATCTGCCCAAAAAAGCCCGCAAACTACCCGAAGTGCTTACGCCCAATGAAGTAGAAAAAATCATTGACATGGCAGACCGCACCACAACGGCCGGTATCCGTGATGCAGCAATTCTTGAAACTCTGTACGCCAGCGGAATGAGAGTAAGTGAACTGACCGATCTTGAGCTGGAAAATCTTTTTTTTGAAATCGGATTCATCCGTGTAATCGGAAAAGGAAACAAAGAGCGCCTGGTACCTGTTGGTGAACTTGCACAGCAATCCATCGAGCATTATCTGGAAATGGCCAGAAAAGAGTTTTTAAAGGTTAAGAATCCCGGAAAAAGTAAAAATAAACTGTTTTTGAATCGGTTGGGAAGTCCGCTTAGCCGGATGAGCATCTGGAATATTGTGAATAAATACGCAGAAAAAGCTCAGATCAAAAAAAATGTTTATCCGCATATTTTTCGCCATTCGTTTGCCACTCACCTGCTGGAAGGAGGCGCCGATTTACGCGCTGTTCAGGAGATGCTTGGCCACTCATCCATCATCACCACGGAAATTTATACTCATGTGGATCGTACACTGCTTCATCAGATTCACAAAGAGTTCCATCCCAGGGCTTGATAATCATAGTTCGATTAATAAGCTAAGAACTTAAATTCATCATGCCTAAGCGGAAGCAGGCATCTCAATCTCTTATTAAAAGCAGAAAATTTCGCTTTCGCTTTTAAAAAACAAACTGAGGTAGATTGTTTTTTTGACAGGAACTCTCACACCCATTTTTTCACAAAACCCGGCATAGTCATCATATACCGATCAATGATTTTATACCAGGGATATCCCACAAGAACGAGCTGCATCACAAACGCATCAAACCGGATATTCATGGTTAGTGTAATCCCGAAGTGCATGGCAATAAGCAGGCTGGTTGTGTACGGGCGGATTTTTTTCCACCACATGGTAAACCCGATCAGTTCGGTAAACCAGCCAATCAGCAAAATAACTGACGCTACAGCTGTACTATTCAAGGCCATTTGCTGTAAAATGTTGGGGTGATATGCCCCCTCACGTGATAAAATGTCGATGCTTTTTTCACTGATCCAAAGCCAGAGATGGCGTCCGTCGTACCAGTTAAACCCGGTACCAATCAGTTTGGAAAAAAAGGCCGATGTATAACCCAGGCCAATAAAAAATATGATGGAACCCAAAACAAATCGCGGCATTTTCTCACGGCCGGGGAAAAACCATGCTCCGATGGCCAGGCAGAGTACCGACATGCCGATAAGGTTGTGGCTGTGGGGAATTTCTCCCTGAGAGTAGCGCACCACATGCTGGATGTGAAACAGTACCATCACTACCATATAAAGCCATTTCGGGCCTTTTCGAAAAAAACAGAACAGAATCAAAATTGTGATGAGAGCGGCATTCAAAAGGGCAAGATTATGCTCAAAGAATAGCGATACATCAACATAATTGGCCAGCCCGAGCGGCCGCACCACTTCCACATTTCTTAACTGGGTGTAGATTGCCCATTCCCAGCTGAATTTAATGGCATAGACAATAATGAAAAGCTCAAAAAATCGGAAGAAAATTAATTCGCCGTGTGTTGTTTCCCGGTCCGGTTCGAACAGTTCATACCCAATTTTTTCATGCCATTTCATGGATCAATCCTCATTTTCAAAATAGTGCGATTCATCCAAAAGGGGGTTCATGTAAACCGAATCTGCAGTCATCAGCAAAAACGGTTCTATCCTCACAGATACAGAATCCTCGCCGATCATTTCTCCGTGAACTTTTGCAGCCAGCCACCGGTTTTCTCCGATCTGATTTATGCCAAACATTTGGTGTAATGCATCGCGGCGTTGCGGTGTCCAGTTTTTGTTTGAGATATAAAATTTGAATAATCGATCTGGTCCACACCGTATGCCCGGAGCGGAACAGGCGGTCCTGCTTTATCATCCGGCGATTGCGGCCGCCAAAATTCATCAGAATCAGCATCCGTTACATCGATTAGCATGGCGCGTGTCCAGGGATTTCCGGCCTGCGAAAACATCGGGTAGATACTGAATGGCCAAAACTCACCCTCGTGTGTGGCAACCAGTAGAGCATAAACAATCAGCACAATACCAATTGTTTTCATGGATCGTTTTATATAATTAACCTTCATCTGTTATTATTTTTGATGATTAGAGTTGATCCTGAAGTGCATCAACTAACCAAATGACAAAACTGTCGGCTTGAGTACCTTAAAATATTGTAAATTCAGTACTAACCTGTAATGTAAATTGTTGAAAACAATGTAACTTTGGAATCATCATTCAAAGACGAATCCCATTTAAAATTTAATAGCCATTAAAAAATTAAACTATTTCAACAAAACTCGAAATCCTCATTTAGTTGGCTTAAAATTCCGTAATTTTACGAGTTTATTTGATCTTAGTGAAAAATATCAATGCATAAACATAGAATAGTTCATTTTTTACAGCCCATTGTTGAATTTAATATACGATATCCGTTTTGGGTTCTCATTATCTCGATAATTTTGGCAGCATTTGCCGGCAATTACGCATTGAAATTAACCGTAGATACAGACATCGCAAATCTTTTGCCGTCAACTCATCCCAATGTGCAGGCTTTGAACAGGCTTCAGGAAGTTTCGGGGGGCGAAACGGAAATGAGAGTGGCCATCAAATCGCCCGATTTTGATGCTAATGTGGATTTTGCCGAACGACTGGCCGAAGAAAGTATGGAGCTTTACTATCCAAGGCTTGGGTTCAACTTTTTCAACCGGTACGAATTTCGCCGAGAAACGGATGTTTTAAAAGACAATGCTCTCTACCTTGCAACTACTAACGAATTGGAAGAAATCATCGCTTTTCTCGAGGAGGAAATTGAAATTGCCCGCCAGGAAGCCAATCCGTTTTTCGTGGATTTTATGGATGATTTTGAAGACGATGAAGAAGAACGGAACATTGACAGATTCCAGGAAAGCTACGACGACTTGATCCCATCTGAATATCCCACAAACCAGGACAGCACTCTCGTTATTCTCACACTTTATCCCACCGGGTCCCAAAGCGACCTGCGCTATCTTGAGGATATGTTTGAAACGTACGGAGAATTAATTGAATCACTCAATCCGGCATCATTTCATCCGGAGATGGAAGTTCAGTTCGGCGGCAGGCTCAAACGTCATCTCGATGAGTTTGAATCCATTATGGATGATGTATTTAACAGCTTTGCCCTGGGTATTTCAAGTGTCATTTTGTTGGTGATGCTCTACTTTTGGTTCAAAAAACTGATCAACTACCGAAGGGGTGCTTCAAGTAAACAGAAACATTCACTGCTTGAGCATATTATCAGAATGCCGGTACCCATTCTTGTGATTGGCATTCCGCTCGTTATCAGTTTGATGTGGACGTTCGGGCTAACCTACTTTCAGCTCGGAGTTCTAAACACGATGACATCGGTACTCTTCGTAATTTTGTTTGGGCTGGGTATCGATTACGGCATTCATTTTTACGCCCGCTACATTGAATTTCGTGCTGCCGGCAACCGTGTTGAACGCAGTATTCTTGAAGCTTATCAGCGAACCGGCACGGCTATATTTGTCAGTGCTGTTACTACTGCAACCGCCCTTTTTGTGTTGATGTTTGCCGATTTCAGGGGTTTCTCCGAATTCGGTTTTATTGCAGGTACGGGAATCATCCTTGCCCTTATTTGTATGCTGTTTGTACTGCCTGCCCTCCTGGTGATTTTTGACAGATGGAGATGGATATTGCTCATCCCGAGGTCAAAAGAAAATCAGAAAAAAGAGATGATCCGGCGCTATCCGTTTGCCCGTACTATCGTGATTGTCGGTGTAGTTGTATCTGTTGTTGTACTCAGTTTGTCGGGTAATCTCCGATTCGAATACCAGTTCAGTGAACTGGAACCGGTGTTCGAAGAGTACGAGCAGTTCAGGGAGTTTGCACGCGGCGTCGATGAAAATTCAAGAAGAAATCCTGCATACATTGTTGCCGATACAGATGAAGATGTTTTCGAATTGCTTGAAATTATCAGAGAACGAAAAGAGCAAAATCCCGAAACTCTGATAAGTGAGGCGGAAGCCCTTCAGGAACGTTTTCCGCCAAGCCAGGAGCTGGCCCAGGAAAAACTGGATTACATTGCCGAGGTGCGCCGGTTGCTGCAAAATTCGTTTTTGGTGGATCAGGAAGATGAAACACTCGACATTCTTCGCCGGGGTTCTCAAACTACAGAACCGCTGAATGAAGATTTGATTCCTGACTTTTTGAAAAACCGGTTCATGACCCAGGATGGGCAAATTGGGCGGTTTGTCATTGTTTATCCAACCGGAGGATTGTCGGACGGACGAAATTCCATCGCGTTTAAAAATGAACTATCCGAGTTAGAGCTTGAACGCGGCAAAGTATATCATCCCGCAAGTACATCCATCGTGGCCGCCTCCATGCTTGAGCTGATGCGCTCGGAAAGCCCCTACATGGTAACCGCTACGTTTATCATCGTCTTTATTTTTATTTATTTCTCATTCGGTAATATTCGCTGGGCATTAATAGCATTAATTCCTTTGATTATCGGCCTCTTGTGGCTGTTTGGCGTGATGTTGATTTTCGGCCTCAAATTTAATTTCTATAACCTTGTGGTTCTTCCTGCGGTGCTTGGTATTGGCTGCGATAACGGTGTTCATCTTGCCCATCGATTCCGTGATGAGGGAAGAAAAAATATGTGGGAGGTTCTGTCCAGTACAGGCCAGCATATAACTATTGGATCTCTGACAACCATGCTGGGCTTTGCCGGATTGCTGTTTACAAACCATCCGGGATTGCAAAGTATTGGCATAATGGCAGTTGTAGGTATTGGAATGACATTATTTACCGCCCTCACTTTCCTGCCATCGATGGTACAAACACTTGAGGATAAAAAGATGCTTCACGAGTAGATCATCTTCAGCGTTACGAAAAACAGTAATGCCCTTCAAAGCATAACTGATTAATTAAAATAGACACATGATCACCAAAACAGAAGCTGTCGTACTCAGGACGATTGATTACAGTGAATCGAGCCTGATTGCCACACTGTTTACCCAAAAACAGGGCATGATTGCGGTGATCGCCAAAGGAGCCAGAAAACCAAAAAGCAAGTTTGCCGCTTTTCTTGTCCCCGGCCAGGTTCTCGAAGTGGTTTATTACCATAAACCCACAAGAAATATTCAAACCTTGTCGGATGTATCTTACCTGATAAAGCTTGACAGCCTCAGAACCGATATCGAAAAACTGGCCCTCACCACCACAACTATGGAGCTGGTCAGGCAGGTTCTACATGAAAATGAAGTGAATGAGCCATTGTTCGGGTTCGTTGTAAAAATGCTGCACTGGATCAATCAAAAAGAAAAAGTTACCCGGTTGATATTTCCCTACGTTCAGTTGAGGGTGATAGAGCATATCGGCATCGGACTGCAAAAAGATGAATTTCTTGAAACAAATCCGGACAATAAAGGATACATCAATATCGTAACAGGAACGTTATCAAACAGGCCGGAAAACGATCAGGCTTTGGCACTCACTCAACAGCAATTTGCCTTTACAGCAGAATCACTGAGTTC
>SL_3KL_010_SEDDRAFT_10003053_pt1 | contig 15243 bp, 16 predicted proteins | sample SodLakKL_010_SED_2_FD_10381 | JGI IMG/M metagenome (IMG submission 10381)
TCGCGATCGAGCCAGACCTCGACGCCGAACGCGGGGTCCGGGTTCACGACGATCGCCTGCGGGCTGACGACGATGCGCTGCGCGACGGCGAGCGAGCCGAGCAGCAGGGCTGCCACGATGAGGATGAAGCGGGACATGATCCGTGCCATGAGAGGCCCCCTCGATACCCGAAGGCTAGCAGAGGACTCCATGACGCAACGTGCGCACCGTCTGAAGCGAGCGTCATCGGCAGCCATCGGGCAACCGTGCGGCGGCGATCGCGATCTTCGAGGACGGCTGGAACCGGGGTGAGTTCGAGCGCTCGAGGCGCGTCTTCGCGCCGACCTTCACCTTCCACGTCCACGAAACCTCCCGCGAGACGAACGTCGCTGAGCTCGAGCGGATCGTCGCCGCCTGGCGGGAGGGTTTCCGCGATCTCTCCTTCGAGCTCCACCAGGTCATCGCCGAGGACGCGATGGTCGCGGTTCGGTCGACGCTCACCGGCACGCACCTCGGCCCGTGGCGCGGCACGACGCCGAGCGGGAACGCCATCGCCGTCGACAACATGATTCTTCCTGCGTTTCGAGGACGACTTGCTCGTCGAGGTGTGGGAGGTGCTCGACAGCGCTGCGCTCGAGCACCAGGTGGGGGCCGCTACGGGCGAGCGCTGAGCGCAGTTGCGTTGCGTGACACGCCCACACGCAGGTCGAGCAACGAGCCGCGAGCGGTCAGTCCTGCCGCGCCCTCTGCTCCCGGCAGTACCGCAGGTTCTCGCGCGCGAGTTCGTCGTCGGGGTCGAGTTCGACCGCTCGCTGGAGCACGGGCTCGGCCTCTGGCCAACGGCCCGCTTCGCCTAGCGACCAGCCGAGGTCACTCAGCAGGTCGGCGCGGCCCGGCGCGAGGCGCACCGCTTCCCGGCACGCCTCGATGGCTTCCTCGTGGTGTCCCTCGTGGCCTGCGCAGCAGGCCACGCCTTGGAGGAGCGAGGTCTGCCCGGGGAACCTCGCGTTGGCAGCGCGGTACAGGTCGAGGCCCTCGGCGTACCTCTTCTCTTGGATCAGGAACTCGCCGGCCTGGTCCATCACCTCCCAGAGGTCGCCCTGCTCGTCGGGAAGATCGCGCAGCATTCGAAACAGCTCCGCCCCTCGCTCGGGGCGGCCGCGCTGGTACTCGATGGATCCCATCGTGAGCACCGCTGGCGCGTAGTCGGGTTTGGTCTCCAGCGCTTGCTCGGCGGCGGCGATCGAACCTTCCACGTCACCCAGGCTCAGGCTGAAGATGCTCTGGGCGTAGGCCGCTTCAGCGGCGAACAGGCGCGAGGCCTCGTCGGGATCGCGGGGGACGCTCCTCTTGCGCGTCATGGGGCGAGGTCCTCGGCGTGGTGCTTCGGTTCGGAGCACGTCGCCGCACGAAGTAAGACCCAGTCAGGGGCGCGCGGTCGGGCCTGTGGCCGGGGGATGCCGATCGAATCCATGCGGATCAGCGTAGCGGTTCGCGCGGCAGGTCACGTGCTGGCCCACCCGCTGTCGACGGAAGGGCACGCCATGCCGCGCAGCACTTCGCCGCCATGATCCGGCACCGCGCGCACGCGCGCGGTGCCGGATCAGAGAAGGGGTTGCGCCGCAGGTGGCGGCGCGGCATCAGGGTGTCGCGCCCGTCACGGCAGCGTCGCCGAAACGTCAGCTGCCGATGTAGACCCGGACGGAGGTGCTGTCCTCGTAGCTGAACACGATGCGGTAGCTGAGGCTACCCATGCTCGCGTGCAGGGTGCGTGGCCGCGCGGGGTCGATGCTGATCTCGAGGCCGAGTTCGCTCAGGCGCTTGGCGTACACCTGCATCAGCCCGCGCAGGTCGCAGCAGTCCTGCACGAAGGTCACGCCGCGACCGACGTACTCGATCAGGCCCGATTGGGTGAGCGCGGCCGGAGCGTAGACCCGCTCGAGCGCACTGGCCTGGTAGAGGTCGTCGTCGTCGAAGGGGATGCGGGCGATGCCGAGGTCACCCTTCCCGAAGGTGATCACGAGGCAGTCGTCCCACGCGAGGCCAATCACTGTCTCGTCGTCACCATCGAACGGCAGCGCGCCGGCGTCGATCTTGAGCGGTGCGGCCGCGAGTCCGAGTCCGACGATCAGCGCGAGTGCGAGCGCGATGGTCATCCGGAGCAGAAGTGAGGTACGGATCATGTGCGTCTCCTTCGGGCCGGAGCGTCACCCGTGGGATGACGCTTCACCAGGCCGTGGTAGGTACCGCCGGGCGCAAGGCGCGTGGCGGTGGCGAGTGTGGTCTGCGTTGGTCCGATCCTGATGAGAAGCACCTCCCTCCTCGCCCGAAGCGTAGCGAGGGTGGCGTTACCAAATCGTTACGACAGCGTTAGCGCGTCGTGCCTGCACCGACCCGGCAGCCTGAAGGCGGCAGCACGGCCGGCATTGGCGCCGCGGCACGTCCACGGAACGTTCATGGGACAGCGCCTACGCTCAGGTGACCGGCGGCCGCCGGGGCGTCCCCGTTTGCGGCAGGTACGTCGATCGTGAGAGGACTCCAGCCCATGCTCCGCATCCCACTCCTCCTGCTCGTGGCGGCCGCGGCCGCATCGCCCTGGGTGTTCGCCGGCAGCGTCGTCGAGCGCCTCCCGGTGCTCATGTACCATCACCTGGTCACCGGCGAGCCGGAGTCCGCTGCCGAGTTGCACGTCGATTGCTTCCGCAACCAGATGCAGTTCCTCCACGATCACGGCTTCACGACGCTGACGCTCGAGGCGTTCCAGCGATATCACGAGACGGGCGCCTTCCCGGAGCGCTCGCTGCTGATCACGTTCGACGACGGCTACCGCTCGTTCCTCGAGCACGCGCATCCGGTGTTGCTGGAGTTCGGCTTCAGCAGCGTGGTGTTCCCGGTGGTGGGGCTGCGGCCAGGGCTCCAGCGCCACCTCATCTGGGCGGATCATCTCAGCTTCCACGAGCTCCGTCTCATGGTGAACGAGGGCGGCCGCATCGATATCGGTTCGCATACCTTCGACCTGCATCATCAGTGCGAGGCCGAGCGCCCGATCGTGCTCCGGCAGCCCGACGAGAGCGCAGCGGAACACCGCGACAGGGTGCACACCGACCTGTTGACCAGCAAGCTGCTGCTGGAGTTGCAGACCGATGGCGCCATCACCGCTCTCGCCTGGCCGTACGGCGTCTTCACGTCCGAGCTCGTGCACCTGGCTGCCGAGCTGGGCTTCGTCATGCAGTTCACCACCGAACCTGGCTACGTCACGGCAGAGACGTCGCTGACGGCGTTGCCCCGCTTCAACGTCGCCGCGGCGGTGGAGCCGTGCTTCCGGGAGGTCATCGAGCAGACGCTCGACTGAACGCGAGCGGCGCCGCTGCCTGGCGCTCATCCGGCGGGGAAGGGGCTCAGAACGCGTGTCCCTGGTTCGGCCGCTGGCCTTGTGACATATTGGACGACAAGCCGCTTCGCCCTTCGGTGCGGACCTCGTGGCGCCCGTACCGAGGTGGCGCGTGCCGCTCGCGCACGCTGTCCCAGCCCGCCCTCGCGCCCGCCCGGGGAGACCGCTGCCGCATCATGCGCACCGTCAAGACGAGCGTCGCCCTGTTCCTCTTCTGGTGCGTGGTGGTGCCGCCCGAGGGCACCCTCGACCTGATGGTGGGGGCCGGTGTGGCGATCGTGGTGAGCCTCTGGGCGTCCCGGTTCCTGTGGCCGCACGCTGATCCGTTCTTCTCGAGCCTGCAGCCATGGCGTTTACCGGGCTTCGTTGTGAAGACGGTGTGGCGGGTCGTGGTGGCCTCGGCGCAGGTGCTGCGTATCGTGATCGACCCGCGCCTGCCGATCGTTCCCGAAGTCGTCCATCACACCGTGCGCTTCCCGGCCGACGCTGCCCGGGCGGCGTTCGCGAACGCCATCACCATCACACCCGGCACGCTCACCTTGGATGTGGAGGGCGACACGTTCGTGGTGCACTGCCTCGACCGGGCGCTGGCCAGCGACCTGCTCAGTGGCCGGCTGGCCGCCGACATCGAGCGGCTGTTCGAGCGGCGAGGTACGGCGTGATCAGCCTCTTCTGGGCGGTCGCCATCGCGCTGCTCCTGATGGCCTTCGCGTGCCTCTGGCGCGCCGACGTGGGACCCACCATCCAGGACCGCATCCTGGCGGTGAACGTGGTGGGGGTGAAGACGCTGGTGGTGCTCGTGCTGCTGGCGGCCATCGGCGGGCACGCCTTCCTGATCGACGTCGCCATCGTGTACGGCCTGCTCAACTTCGTCATCACCATCGCTGCCACCCGCTTCATCGAGACCGGACGCTTCGGCAAGGAGGTACCGCGGTGAGCGTCCTCGCGTTCGCGACGCAGGCTCTGAGCGTGGCGTTGCTGCTGGTCGGTGCGGTGTTCCTGCTCGGCGGCACCATCGGCCTGGTGCGGCTGCCGGACCTCTACAGCCGGGCGCACGCCGCCAGCAAGTGCGACAGCGTGGGGGCCGGGTCGATCCTGGTGGGGTTGGTCCTCCACGGCGGGGTCGCCGTCGGGGACCTCAAGCTGTTGCTGCTGGCGTTGCTGGTGCTCGTATCGGGGCCCACCACCGCGCACGCGTTGGCGCGCGCCGGTCACCGCACCGGCCTGGCCGCGTGGACCAAGCGCAGCGGGGGTGGCACGTGAGCGACGTCTTCGACGCCGTCATGCTGCTGCTGCTGATCGCCATCGCGGTCACGGTGGGGCGCGCCAAGGACCTGCTCGCGGCGGTCGTCAAGTTCGCCCTGTACGGCCTGGTGCTGTGCCTGGTGTGGCAGCACCGCGGAGCGCCCGACGTGGCCATCACCGAAGCCGCCGTGGGCGCCGGCGTCACCAGCGTGCTGTTCCTGCTCACCATCGCCAAGACGACCCGGGCCGAGAAGTCATGAGGTGGCTGGGGATCGCGCTGGTGTTCGTCGCCGCCGCCACCATGATCGCCGGGGTGGCCGACCTGCCCGTGCACGGCACGCCCGACGCGCCCATCCACCGGCACGTGGGTGCGCGCTACCTGGAGCACGGCGTCGCCGAGACGGGCATGCGCAACATGGTCACCGCGGTGCTGCTGGTGTACCGCGGTTTCGACACCTTCCTCGAGGTCGTCGTCATCTTCACCGCGCTCGTGGCGGTGTTGGCGCTGCCACGCGGCGCTGGCAAGGCCGGTCCGGCCCGCGTCGTGTCGCCGTCCGGGTCCACGGCCGCGGCGACCTCCGACGCCGACGCCGTGGGGCCCCAGCAGGCTGACGTCCCCGTCAGCCCGGTGGTGTTCTTCGTCGTCCGCCTGCTCGCCCCGTTCATCGCCATCTTCGCGTTGGCGTCGCTCTACCGCGGGCACATCACCCCGGGCGGCGGCTTCCAGAGTGCGGCCATCTTCGGAGCGCTGTTCATCGCGCTGGCGCTGGTCTTCGGACGCGAACGCGCGGCGCGGCTCGTGCCCGTGCCGGCGCGCGTGTGGTTGCAGGCGCTGGGGCCGGTCCTGTTCGCGCTGGTCGCCTTCGTGGGCTGGTGCCTCACCGGGGCGTTCCTCGGCTATCCCGCCGACGCCGCCGCCCACGCCGTGCGCGAGGCGATGGTGGTGACGCTCGAGGTGGGCATCGCCGTCGGGGGCGCGGTGATCCTGGCGCAGCTGTTCATGGCGATGGAGGGCTGAGGCCGTGGTCCTGTTCGGACTCGATCTCGACTACGCCGCCTGCGTGGTGCTCTTCTGCCTCGGCCTCTACATGCTCGTGGCGAAGAGCAACCTGATCAAGAAGGTGCTCGGTCTGAACGTGATGGAGACGGCCGTGTTCGCGTTCATCGTCACGGCCGGGATGGTCGAAGGGGGCGATCCGCCCATCCTCGTGGCTGGCACCAGTCCACCGTACGCGAGCCCCATCCCGCACGCGATGGTGCTGACCGGGATCGTGGTGGCGGTCAGCGTCACCGCGGTGGCCCTGGCGCTGATCGTGCAGATCCACGCGCACTACGGCACGATCGAGGTGGACGAGCTCAAGGAGCTGCCGTGAGCGCAGCCTGGCCCACCCTGCTGCCGTGGCTGGTGGTGCTGCCGCTGGCCGGCGCCGCGCTGGTTCCCATCGTGGCGGTAGGGCAGCCACGGCGTGCGGGCAGGTTCACGCTGTTCGTGGTGCTGCTCACCGTCGTGGTGGCAGCCGGGCTGGTGTGGCACCTGAGCCTCACGGGCCCGTTCAGCGTCAGCCTCGGCGGTTGGGCGGCGCCGTACGGTATCGAGCTACGGTTCGACCGCTTCGCCGCCTGGACGCTGCCGCTGGCCGGCTTGTTCGCGTTCGTCGTGCCGTTCGCGTGGCGCTACCTCGACGGCACCCTGCCGCCCGAACGGTGGGCGGTCTTCTACGCACTCCTCCTGCTGAACCTGGGCGGTCTGCTCGGCTTCTCGGTCACCGCCGACCTGTTCAACCTGTTCGTGGCCATGGAGGTGGTGTCGCTCTCGAGCTACGCGCTGGTGGCGGTGGCCGGGCGCGGCGTGGCTGCCTGGGCGGCGCTGAAGTACCTCTTGCTGGGGGCGGTGTCGTCGCTGCTGGTGCTGTTCGCGGTGGGGCTCCTGTTCACCCTCACCGGCAGCCTCAACCTGCTCGACGTGACGATCCGCCTGGCGGCCGGCGGGCCGTCACCTGCCGCCAACCTGGCGCTCGCCAGCCTGACCGTGGCGTTCATGGTCAAGGCGGCGCTGTTCCCGCTGCACGTCTGGCTCCCCGACGCGCACGCCATCGCGCCGAGCCCCGTCAGCGCGGTGCTGTCGGGTCTCGTGGTGAAGGTCGGCATCGTCGGCCTGCTGCGGGTGCTGGAGCTCGCCGTCGGCAGTGGCGCACCGCTCGAGGTGTTCAACCAGGTGCTGATGCTGCTGGGCGCGATCGCGATCGTGATGGGTGCCTTCCTGGCGATCTTCCAGAACGACATCAAGCTGATGCTGGCCTACTCCACCATCTCCAACATCGGCTACATCGTGCTGGGGTTGGGTCTGGCCTCGCCTTTCGCGCTCATCGGCGGCTCGGTGCACGTGTTCAACCACGCGCTCATCAAGGTGACGCTGTTCCTCGCCGCCGGTGCCATCATCCACCAGACCGGCTTCCGGACCTTGAGCGACCTGCGCGGCGTGGCGCGGGTGATGCCGCAGACCAGCGCCGCCATGGCGATCGGCGCCGTCTCGATCGTCGGGCTGCCACCCACCGCCGGTTTCGTGTGCAAGTGGTACATCGCGCTCGGCGCCTTCGAGGCCGGGCAGGGCGGCTACGGCTTCGCGCTGGTGTTCGGTGCACTGTTCATCTTCGTCTACTACGTGCGCATGCTCAACGCCTTCTACTTCCAGCAGCCCGTCCGCCCGGAGGTGGCGGCCGCGCGCGAGCCGCCCTGGTCGATGCGCGGACCGGTGCTGGTGCTCGCGGCCCTGTGCCTGATCATGGGCATCCTCGGCGGGATCCCACTGACGTTCGTGGAGCCGGCCGTCAGCGACCTGCTCCTGTCGATGGGGCGCTGACGTGGAAGTCGTCGACGTTCGCCCCCTGCTGGCGCCGCTGATCTCGTTCGCCTGCGCCGGGCTGGTGTTCGCCATGGGGCGGAGCGTGTTCTGGCGCCGCTTCTGGAGCTTGACTGCAGCGGCGGTGAAGCTGCTGGTGGTGCTGTCGATGCTGCCGGGCACGCTGCAGGGCACGGTGTTCGTGTTCGACGTGGTCGAGTTCACGCCCGGCGTGGGCATCGCCTTCCGCGCCGATGCCTACGGCATGTTCTTCTCGCTGGTCTCCTCGACGCTGTGGGTGCTCACCACCATCTACGCCATCGGCTACATGCAGGGCGACAAGGACCGGGTGCGCTTCTTCGGCTTCTTCGCGCTGTGCGTCTCCACCACTGTCGGTATCGCCTTCGCCGAGAACCTCTTGACCTTCTTCCTGTTCTACGAGACGCTGACCATCTGCACGTACCCGCTGGTCGTCCACGCCGAGACGCCGCAGGCGTTGCGCGCGGGCCGCATCTACCTCACGTACACCCTGATCGGCGGCGGCCTCGCGCTCATCGGCTCGGTGATGACGCTGAACGCGACCGGCAGCCTGACGTTGGGGCAGACCGGCATCCTGAGCGCCGACCTCGGCACGTTCACGCTGGTGACCATCTTCGTGACGCTGGTGGTGGGCTTCGGCGTGAAGGCCGCGATCATGCCGCTGCACGGCTGGCTGCCGATCGCGATGGTGGCGCCCACACCCGTGAGCGCGTTGCTCCACGCGGTGGCGGTGGTGAAGGTGGGCGCCTTCGGCGTCACCCGCGTGATCTACAACGTGTTCGGCGCCGAGCTGCTGCAGACGCTCGGCTACGCCAGCTACCTGGGCGCGCTGGCGGCCTTCACGATCCTGGCCGCCAGCGTGATGGCCATCATGCAGGACCAGCTCAAGCGACGACTGGCGTACTCCACGGTCAGCCAGCTCTCGTACATCCTGCTGGCCGCCTCGCTGCTGACACCGCTGGCGGCGCTGGCGGCGACCGTGCACATCGCCAACCAGGCCTTTGCCAAGATCGCCATGTTCTTCGTGGTGGGCGCCATCGGCAGGGTGACGGGCAAGACGCGCGTAGGTGAGCTCGCCGGTATCGGCGCGGTGATGCCGTGGACGATGGCGGCGTTCACCATCGCCGCGCTCAGCTTCGTGGGGTTGCCGCTGTTCGCGGGCTTCGCCACGAAGTGGTACCTGTCGCTCGGTGCCCTCCAGGCCGACGCCTGGTGGTTCGTGGTGGTGATGTTGGTGAGCTCGGTCCTGAACGCTGCCTACTGGTTCCCGATCATCCACCTGGCCTACTTCAAGACGGCCGAGACCGCCGCTGCCGGCGACGATCGAGCGGCGCGCGACCCGGCGGCAGAGCCGCGGTCGCTGCGGCGCGAGGCGCCGCTGACGCTGCTGGTGCCCATCCTGATCTGCGCCGCCTACGTCATCCTGCTCGGCACCACGGCGGAGGTGGTGGGCATGCCCACGTCGCTCGCTGAGGTGGCGGTGTGGCAGAGCTTCGGTCTGGAGGCGCCAGCGCCATGACGACACCCGTCGTCACCGCCTGGCCGCTGCTGACGCTGCTGCTCCCGCTGGCGGGGGCGCTCGCGGCGATCGGTTGGCCCGCTGGCACCCCGCGGGGCTGGCGCCGACCGCTGCTCACGGTGTGTAGCGCCACCACCGTGCTGCTGACGTTCGCCTTCGTCCCGCCGGTGCTGCGCGGCCTGACGCTCGAGGCGCAGCTCCTGCAGATCACGCCGCAGACCTGGATCGTGCTGCGCGTCGATGCCGCTGGCGTGCTCTACGGCGCCACGGCCGCGCTGCTGTGGCTGCTGGCGCTGGTGTACGCCTTCGGCTACCTCCACGGTCCGAACCTGGGCCGGGTCTTCGCGACGCTGATGATGTGCCTGGCCGCCGCCATGGGCGTCGCCTTCGCCGGCAACCTGCTCAGCTTCTTCGTCTTCTACGAGCTCCTGTCGGTGCTCACCTACGTGCTGGTGGTGCACGAGGAGACGCCGAGGGCGCTGGCCGCCGGCCTGAAGTACTTGGTCTACGTGCTGGTCGGTGGCAGCCTGGTGTTGTGCGGGGTGCTGCTGACCTTCGCCGCGAGCGGCGACATGGCGTTCCAGGCCGGCGGCCTGTTCGCAGCCGACGTCGCTCCCCAGACGGTGCTGCTCGCCTTCGCCTGCTTCCTGGCCGGATTCGGCGTGAAGGCGGCCATCATGCCGCTGCACGGTTGGGTGCCCGACGCGCACCCGGCCGCGCCAGCGCCTTGCTCGGCGCTGCTGTCGGGTGTGCTGGTGGCCGCCGGCGGCTTCGGTCTGATCCGCGTGAGCTTCGAGGTGGTCGGGGTGACGCTGCTGCGCGAGCTCGGCGTGATGCCGTGGCTGGGGGGGTTGGCGACGCTGACCGTGGTGGTGGCGGCGCTGCTGGCGCTGCGCCAGGACGACCTGAAGCGGCGCCTGGCGTACTCCACCATCAGCCAGATGGGCTACCTGACGCTGGCCTTGGCTCTGCTCGGGCCCGTGGCCACCGTGGGTGCGCTGGTGCATCTGGTGCACCACGCCTTCATGAAGGGGACCCTGTTCTTCTGCGCCGGCTCGTTCGCCCACGCCACCGGCCGCCGCGGCATGGCCTCGCTGGCCGGGCTCGCGGCGCGCACACCGCTCACCGCGGCGGCGTTCACGCTCGCCACCCTCGGCATGATCGGCGTACCACCGCTGTCGGGCTTCGTCAGCAAGTGGTGGCTGGGGATCGGGATGCTCGAGTCGGAGGCGCCGTACGCGCTGGTGGTGCTGCTGATGGGGGCGCTCCTGGCGGCCGGTTACCTGCTGCCGGTGGTGTTCACGCTGTACTTCCGCTCGCCGGTCACGGGGCCGCTGAGCGAAGCGCCGGAAGCCGGCGTGGCGCAGCGCGCGCGTGCGATCGAGGGCCGCGCCAGCTTGCTGCTGGCCACCGGCGTGGCGGCGCTCTTGACGGTTGTGCTGGGAGTGGCGGCGAACGTGGCGGGCTTCCCGGCCGCGCTCGCGCAGCGCGCGGTGGCCGGTTTCTTCGGGGGTCCCTGACATGACCGAACAGGGCGTGCGCCACATCGGGCCCCTGCTGCTCGTGCTGGCGCCGCTGGTGGCAGCGGCGTGGTTGACGCTGGCTGCGCTGGTGCCGGCCCTGCGGCTGAGCGAGCGCGGACGTCACGCGCTGGTACTGGCGAACACGCTGCTGACCTTCCTGGGCGTGGTGGCGCTGGTGCCTGCGGTGCTCGCACACGGCTTCGTGGAGGCTTCGGTACCTGCGCTGTTGGGAGAGCTGCGCTTCCGGCTCGACGGTGTGGGGGCGCTGCTGGCGCTGCTAGCCGGCTTCGTGTGGTGCTGCTCGACGCTGCACGCAGGCGCCTACTTCGCCGCTGAGGAGCCGTCCAAGGCGCGCCGGTACCACCTCACCAGCCTGGTGACGCTGGCCGGCATGCTCACGGTGCTGATGGCCGCCGACCTGGTGACGCTCTACGTGGGCTTCGAGTGGCTCGGGCTGGTCGCGTACCTGTTCGTCGTCCACAGCGGTACCAAGGCGGCCGAGGCTGCCGGGCTCAAGTACCTCGCGCTCACCCTGCTCGGCGGCTTCGCGGTGCTCGCCGGCGTGCTGCTGGTCCATGCGCTCGGAGGCGGCGACCTGGCCACGCCGGTGGCCGTGGCGAGCGGCCAGCAAGGGCTTCGCACTGCTGCTGCGATCTGCCTGTTGCTCGGTTTCGGCGTCAAGGCCGGTGCGCTCGGCCTGCACTCCTGGCTCCCCGATGCCCACGCTGCCGCACCTGCACCGGCCAGCGCGCTGCTCTCGGCGGTGATGATCAAGGCCGGCGCGTACGGCATCGTGCGCACCCTCGGCAACCTCTACCGGGTCGAGGGCGAGCAGCTGTTGGCAGCGGTCGGTCAGGCCGAGACGCTCGGTCTCATCGTGCTGTGGTGGGGCGTGGCGACCATGCTCGTCGGTGTGGTCATGGCGCTCTGGCAGCACCAGGCCAAGCGCTTGCTCGCCTACAGCAGCGTGAGTCAGATGGGCTTCATCCTGGCGGGCGTGGGCGCGGCCACCTACCTGGGGCCGGACGGCGCCATCGGCTGGACCGGCAGCCTGTTCCACGTGGTGAACCACGGGCTCTTCAAGGCGCTGTTGTTCTTGGCGATGGGCGCGGTGATCGCCGCGACGGGGACGGGCGACCTGCGGCGCCTGGGCGGCCTGGCGCGCCGTATGCCGTGGACCTTCGCGCTCACCGCGGTCGGCGTGGCCGGCATCGCCGGGTTGCCGCTGCTCAACGGCTTCGTCAGCAAGAGCGTGATCCATCACGCGCTCGAGTACGCCATGGCGCACGCCCGCGAGGGGGGCCACGCGCACGGTTTGGCGGTGGCCGAGCGGCTCTTCACGCTCACCACGGTGGGGACCGCGGCGGCGCTGATCAAGCTGCTCTCGCTCACCTTCCTCGGGAGTTGGCGCGGCGACGCCACGACGCGTTCGGGGGGGCGGACGGAGGGCGCCACGTGGCCCTCGCGAGAGGCCCCGCGCGCGATGCTGGCGGCGCTGGCGGCGCTCGCGCTGGCGGTGGTGACGCTGGGTCTCCGGCCAGGATCGGTGGCGCCGCTGCTCGTCGGTGCGCTCGAGGCCTGGCGGCTCCCGAGCGGCGAGGTGGTGCGTTGGCTCAACGAGCCGATCACGCACGCAGGCGATCTGCGCGCAGCGGCGCTGGCGTTGCTGCTCGGTGCCCTCGTGCACCTCGGCTGCGCCCGTACGGGCCTGTACGCGCGCAGGTTCCCGGCGTGGCTGTCGCTCGATTGGCTGGTGCTGGCCCTGTTGCGCAGCGCCAGCGGCGGCGGCCTGGCGCTCCAGCGTGTGGCTGAGCGCGTGTCGGCGACGTTGCGCGCGCGCCTGTTGGCGTGGGGCCGGGCCTTGGGTGGCGCCGATCGCGCCGCATCGGAGCGCTACGGCTCCTTGGCGGCGCGGCTCGGTGCAGGCCTGCGCACAGGCAGCCAGGTTCCCGCCGGCGCGGCTCAGGAGCCCCGCGTCGACAGCGCGCGGACGCGCTGGCAGCAGGCCCTGCTCGCGCCGCTGCACGGCCTGTGCGGGGCGATCGCCCGGAGGCTTCCCGAGCGCGGTGGCGCGCTGCGCGGTGTGGCACGGAGGCGCGCACGGTCGCTCTGGCGCGGCCTCGAGCGGCGCTCGCACTGGCTCGCCCGACGCCTGGACGCCAGCTGGCGCTTGGCGCGCGAGACCGGTCAGCTCGATGAGGTCGAGCGTGAGCGCCTGATGCTGGCCGCGCGCGCGCGCATCCAGCGCCAGAGCCGTGACGTCGGTCTGGGCATGGCGCTGCTGGTCCTGATCTGGTTGGTGGTCTTGGCGAGCTTCGCTCTGCGCGTCACGAGCTGATCTGCCGGGGTGACTGCGCCCATGCGCGCGGCCGCGCATGGGCTCGCGTCTGCTTGCGCAGGCCCCCGCATCTCTGCTACACTCCTTTTTCTGGAGCGCCGCCTCGTGGTGGCGCGCCGCCGCATGCCAATCCGGCCGCTCGATGCGGTCAGATCGAAGCGCGCTCGCAGCGCACGTTCTCGCCTGGCCCGGCCTACCGCCGACCGCCTGGCACCGGAGGTTGGAGCATCATGTTCGCCATCATCGCGTCAGGCGGTAAGCAGTACCGCGTCCAGGAAGGCGACGTCGTGCGTCTCGAGAAGCTCGAGGCCGATACCGGCGCCACCGTCGAGTTCCCCGTCCTGGTACTGGCCAGCGACGGCGTCACCGTCGGCACCCCACGCGTCGATGGCGCGGTCGTCTCGGCCGAGGTCGTCAGCCACGGCCGCGGCGAGAAGATCCACGTGCGCAAGTTCAAGGCCAAGACCAACTACCGCCGGCACCTCGGGCATCGCCAGCCGTTCACCGAAGTGCGCATCACCGGGATCAGCGCCTGATTCCGCGCCCCACGAGGGAGACCTGACATGGCTCACAAGAAAGGCGTCGGCAGCTCCAAGAACGGGCGCGACAGCCACTCCAAGCGTCTCGGCGTCAAGCGTTTCGACGGTGAGAACGTGGTGGCCGGGAACATCCTGGTGCGCCAGCGCGGTACACGTTTCCAGCCTGGCCGTAACGTCGGCCTCGGCAGGGACTTCACCATCTTCGCCCTGCGTGACGGCGTGGTGCGCTTTCAGGACAAGGGCCGCAAGGGCCGCTTCATCAGCGTGGAGATGGCCTCTGGCGAGCACATCGCCGCGGACTGACGTGCTGGTCCCCGCGGGGGCCGGTGCGCGAGAACCAACACCAGCAACGCGCGGTCGCGGCTTCCCGTGACCGCGCGTTCACGTCCAGGCCACGTCCCGCGTGGTTGGCAGGAGAGCGACGATGCCATTTCGTGACGTGATCGAGATCACCGCCCAGGGCGGCCGCGGGGGCGATGGCGCCATGTCGTTCCTGCGGCTCAAGTACATCCCCAAAGGTGGCCCGGACGGGGGTCATGGTGGCGCTGGCGGCAGCGTCTGGCTCGAGGCCGTCGATGCGCTGAACTCGCTCGATGGGCTCGGTCATCGCCGTGCCTACCGGGCCCAGGCCGGGGAGCCCGGTGCAGGCCGTGAATGCGCCGGTGCCGGCGGTTCCGACCTCACGGTGCAGGTGCCGGTAGGCACGCTGGTGTTCGACCTCGACACTGGCGAGCGCATCGGCGACCTGGTCGAGGTGGGTGAGCGGCTGCTCGTGGCAGCGGGTGGCGGCGGGGGCCGCGGCAACGCCGCGTTCGCCAATGCTCGCCGCCAGGCGCCGCGCTTCGCGGAGGCGGGAACGCGTGGCGAGCAGCGGCGCCTGCGCCTCGAGTTGCGCACCATCGCCGACGTCGGCCTGGTCGGCTATCCCAACGCTGGCAAGTCGAGCCTGCTGGCCGTGCTCTCGAACGCGCGACCGCGCGTGGCGGATTACCCCTTCACGACGCTCCACCCGCAGCTCGGCGTGGTGGAACGGCAGGGTCCGGCTGGCGCCCCGCGCCTCACCATGGCCGACATCCCGGGCATCATCGAGGACGCCCATCTGGGGCGCGGGTTGGGACTCGACTTCCTGCGACACATCGCCCGCACGCGCCTGCTCGTCTACGTGCTCGACGTGAGCGACGACCCGGTCGCCACGCTCGACGCGCTCCGCCACGAGCTCGAGGCGTACGACACCAACCTGCTGGAGCGTCCCGCGCTGGTGGCGTTGAACAAGGTCGACCTGGTCGACGAGCTCACAGCGGAGGCCGCCGAGGCCGAACTGACCGGTTTCGGGCTCCCATTGGTGCGGCTGTCGGCGTTGACCGGCAGCGGTCTGGACGACGTGCGGCGCGTGCTGTTCGAGCTCCTGCCGCCACGCCCCGAGCCGGTGCGGGCAGCGACCGAGCCGCGGCGCGTGGTGGCCGACCCGGTGCGGGTCGAGCGCGATGCGAGCGGCGGCTGGGTGGTCCGTGGCCACGAGCTGGAGGCGGTGGTCGAGCGTTTCGATGCCACCAACCGCGACGCGGTCGCCTACCTGCAGCACCATTTCGCCTCGCTGGGCGTCAACAAGCTGCTGAAGCGCGCGGGCGCCGAGAACGGTGACGACGTCACCATCGCTGGCGCGGTGTTCGAGTACTTCGACGAGGACGCGGCCGAGTCCGAGGCGCGTGCCTCGCGCACGAGCGAGGCAGCCGGGCAGCGCGCGGCCGAGCGGCGCTACCTGGCGTCGCAGCGCCGGGCCGAGGCCGATGACGAAGTCGAACTCGACGACGCGGGCACGGCTGCGCTCGAG
>SL_3KL_010_SEDDRAFT_10003054_pt1 | contig 15241 bp, 11 predicted proteins | sample SodLakKL_010_SED_2_FD_10381 | JGI IMG/M metagenome (IMG submission 10381)
ACCAGGTAGAATATGAGATTGAATGTGTAATCATGAATCACCTGGAAACCGGAATACCAATGATACTGAATGATTGCCAGCAAAAAGATGCGAACTACGTTGACAAGGTAGATTATCAGGATTCCGGTAGGTATAAAAAGCCACCTCTTGATGGCATTTCCCGGGTAGGCAAGTACAAATCCTATGAACAGTCCGATCGTCTCAATTCCGTTGCAGCCGTCGATAATCTCGAGCCCGTTTGCCCGTGCTATGCCTACGATCCGGTCAAATGCAAACACCTCATAACCTGCCACCTGAAGCAGGCTGGCCGTAACGGAGACAATATTCCGGGAGATAAATTCGTCCAGTCTTCCATCCGGTAAAAGCCACAGATGGTACAACGCATACCATACGACATATACCCCCAGCGCTTTCAGGATGAAAAGTATTATTTCACGGTTTTTGCCTTGAAAGATTCTCATGGACATATGTATGTAACCACCGGACAGGGCGGGATGAATTCACGGACATGGTTCAGAAACTTACAGCTCATTTGTCCCGATTTTTTCGATAAATGCAGCAGGGACCTCGACCAGGATCACCTGATGCAATTGTTCCAGTTCCAGGCACACCCTCTTTTTGCCTCTCCAATTGACCCACCTTCCCCTGCTCCCTTTCAACGGGCCGTGGACAACCTCAACAGGGTCTCCTTTCACATAGTTTCTGTCTCCTACTTCAAACGCATCCGGACCTATGAGGATTTTCCTGATCAAATCTATCTGTTCGTCACGGATCACAGCAGGCGCCCCATTGAAATGCACCGTTCGGGCAACGCCGTCGGTTTGAACGGCATTATACAGATCCGCCTGCTCCGCATGAATAAACACATAACTGCTGAAGAGAGGAACCTGAACTTTTTTCTTGCGATCACTCCACTGCCTCACCATGGTTTGCATCGGAAGCCAGACCTCATAACCGTCCTCCTCCAGTCGTTCTGCAACTTTTTTTTCAAACCTGGGACGGGTATATAGTGCGTACCAACTAAGACTCATAAAAAATGAAGTGATATGGGATCCGTTTTTTTGATTCCGTAAAAAAAATACGACTCTTTGGATTGCGTTAATATCACAACTTGACTGTAAAGATACCAGCCGGAATTGTACAGGACTGAAGCACGAATTTCAGAAAATCATCTGATCATCACATTGGCATGTTATCACTCTGATTTATCCAGCGCGATACATGCAGCCCTGCTCATTCACGCTATTTATACACAGCCCTGCTTGAAATCAATGCCACAGTTTCATCTTGGCCGCTATTGCCGTATCTTTGGAAATTTGCAATTTCTGATAACCTCAACGAAATATTCATTCGTACGTGTCTTATGGGTAAACGAACCCTTGTAACTTCCGCCCTGCCCTATGCCAACGGACCCATCCATCTGGGACACCTTGCCGGTGCCTATCTGCCTGCCGATTTCTATGTCAGGTACAAGCGCATGCGGAACGAGGATGTGGTCTTCATTTGCGGTTCGGATGAACATGGCGTACCCATAACCATCGCCGCGGAAAAGGAAGGTGTTTCTCCGCAGGATATCGTGGACCGGTTCCACGAGATGAATAAAAAGACATTTGAAGCGTTCGGCATTTCCTTTGATTATTTCGGCCGGACCAGCTCCCCGGTGCATCATGAAACTTCCCAGGATTTTTTCCGCGTCCTGAATGAGAAAGGGGTGTTTAAAAAGAAGAGTGAAACCCAGCTCTATGATGAGAAAGCCGGGATGTTTCTGCCTGACCGCTATGTAAGGGGTACCTGTCCGCATTGCAGTTACGCCGAAGCTTTTGGCGACCAGTGTGAAAAATGCGGCACTTCGCTGTCACCTTCCGACCTGATCGAACCCAGAAGTATGGTCACCGGTGAAAAGCCCGTCTACAAAGAAACCGAGCACTGGTTTCTGCCACTGGGTGATTTCCAGAACGATCTGCAGGCCTGGCTGGACAGCACTGAAAACTGGAAACCCAATGTAATGGGCCAGGTCAAAAGCTGGCTTACCCTGGGACTCGGCGACCGGGCCGTGACGCGTGACCTGACCTGGGGTGTTCCCGTTCCCGTAGAGGGATTTGATGGAAAGGTACTCTATGTATGGTTCGATGCACCCATCGGCTACATATCCGCCACCAAGGAATGGGCCGATTTGAAAGGTGACCCCGGCCTTTGGGAAAAATACTGGCGGGATGAGGACTGCGACCTTATCCACTTCATCGGAAAGGATAACATTGTGTTCCATTGCATCATGTTCCCGGCTGTATTGATGTCCTACGACGGATACATCCTTCCGAAAAATGTCCCGGCCAATGAATTCCTCAACCTGGAAGGGCAAAAACTCTCTACGTCACGCGGATGGGCGGTGTGGGTCCATGAGTACATGAACGATTTTGAGCCGGACCTGATGCGCTATGTGCTTGGCACCGGGCTGCCTGAAACCAAGGATGCTGATTTCTCCTGGAAATACTTCCAGGACCACGTCAACGGCGAGCTGGCGGACATATTCGGGAACTTCGTGTTCCGGACCCTTTCATTTACCAGCAAAAATTTTGACAACAAGATCCCGGCTGCCGCTGATTTCAAAGCGGAGGATCGTTCCATGCTGGCTGAGATCACCCGTCTGAAAGATGAGGCAGCCGCATGTTACGAGACATTCCGGTTCCGTGAGGCGATACAGAAAAGCATGAATCTGGCGCGGGCCGGCAACAAGTATTTCACCGAAATGGAGCCCTGGCATCTGCGCAAAAACGATCCGGAGCGTTGCGGAACCGTGCTGAATGTCTGCTGCCAGATCACGGCTGCCCTTTCTGTCCTGTTCGATCCGGTGACACCTGATGCCTGCCGCAAGCTTCGAGAGACCCTCAACATCAGCAATGCCGGCTGGGATGATATCACCGAGCAGTCGCTTAAGGCCGGCAGTCCGTTTCAAAAGGGCGACATCCTTTTCAAAAAGCTTGAGGATGAAGTCATTGAAGCCCAGCGCCAGAAACTGGAAGACCAGACCCGCGTGCAGGATGAGTCCAAACCTGTCCTTGAACCCATCAAAAACACCATCACGTTCGAAGATTTCAGCAAGCTGGATATTCGGATCGGTGAAGTACTGACCGCGGAACGGGTCCCGAAATCCGACAAGCTGCTCAAGCTTACAGTGGATATCGGAATCGAAAAGCGGACTATCATGGCCGGTATAGCAAAACATGCCGATCCTGAAGAATTGCCAGGAAAAAAGGTCGCTGTAGTTGCCAATCTGAAACCCCGCAAGATGATGGGGGTACCGAGCGAAGGCATGATCCTCATGGCGGAAACTCCGGACGGGCAATTCAAGTTTATCACATCTGAAGCCGATAACGGAAGCACCGTTTCGTAATGGCTCAAAGGTCAATTAGTTTATCACGCAGCAAGCAGGAGTAAATATACGTGTTTCGCAATGGAGACCGTGATACCGGTCACATAAATGCTGTATTGCAACCCTGGGGCGCCCGCCAGGAACAGGAAAGTTGCACCTTCCGGGTGTACTGTCCCAAAGCATCGCAGGTAGAACTGGTGCTATTCGACAGTTACCGTCAGCCCAAAGGACAACACCACCCCATGGACAAGCTTCCCGATGGAAGCTGGGCCCTGGAACTGCCCGGTGAGCACACCGGCAAGTACTATGGCTATAGCCTCAAACATCATCCCGACGAAAAGGGGTTGCTGAAACCTCCTCACCTGCTTGCCGATCCCTGGGCCACCCAGGTCACCTCCGTCAATCACTACCAGCAGCTTCCGAAAAGCCGGATTGCCGGTCCGGACAGTTTTGACTGGCAGGGCGACACCTTTGTGATCCCGCCTGAACAACGTGATCTGGTCATCTACGAGGTCCACGTCAAAGACCTCACCGCCCACCCGTCCGCCGGCTCCAAAAAACCCGGCACATATCTCGGTTTTGTTGAAAAGGATATCACCGGCGGTATCGACCATCTGAAACGGCTGGGCGTGAATGCCGTGGAGTTGCTGCCTCTGCAGAAATTTGCGGGATTTGAGCCCCCGTTTGAAATGGACACACCGGAGGGATTCCGCAACACCTGGAATCCGTACGGCCGCAACTACTGGGGATATATGACCAGCTTCTTTTTTGCTCCGGAGACCATGTACACCGCGAACGGAAGCGACCGGGCCGGCGCCTTCACCGGTGATCCGGTAACCGCGTCAAGGGAGTTGAAATACATGATCCGGGAGCTGCACCGCGAGGGTATCGCCGTGATCATGGACGTGGTCTACAACCATGTCTCCCAGTATGACCAGAACCCGTTGATGTACCTCGACAATCAGGAGTTCTTCCGAACCGACGAGGAAGGCCGGCTTACCAACCACAGTGGCTGCGGCAACGACCTGCGCACGGAATCACCCCATATCCGTGAACTGATCATCTCATCGGTAAAATGGTGGATGCAGGAGTACCATATCGACGGGTTCCGCTTTGACCTTGCCAACCTGATCGACCGGCAAACCATCTCCGAAATCCGCACAGAGGCACAAAAAGTCAACCCCAATGTGTTGCTGATCGCAGAGCCCTGGGGCGGCGGATACGATCCCACCGGCTTCTCCGGACACGGATGGAGCGCCTGGAACGACCAGATCCGGAATGGCGTGAAGGGCATTGATCCCATCCACACTCCCGGATTCATTTTTGGCAAGTGGCACTATGAGTCAAATCGCGAGTCGCTCGAAAATTATATTCGAGGCACCCTGTTGCATCAGTCCAACGGCCGTTTCCATCAGCAGGAACACGCGCTCAACTATCTGGAATCCCACGACGGGTACACCCTTGGCGATTTTATCCGGATTGGCCTTGACCATGGGAAAAAAGACGCTGTTTTCCAGAGCAAAGCACCTGTTATTGCGCTGAGTGAGCAGGAGATGAAGTGCGCTCGTCTGGCTGCCCTGTTTCTGCTGACGGCGCAGGGCATCCCGATGATCCATTCCGGGCAGGAATGGGGGCGATCGAAGTGGATCGTCCCGGTAAATCCGCGCGACCCGCATTCGGGCAAACTGGACCACAACAGCTACGAAAAGGACAACGAAACCAACCACCTGGACTTTGCCGAAATCGAGGCCAATGCCGGACTTTTCAAGTACTACCGGAATCTGATCCGGTTGCGCAGGCAGAACCCGCAGATGCGTCAGGCCGAACCCGATGAGATCCACTTCCATCCCTATCAGGATGCCCTGCATATCACATTCGAAATCCGCAGCAAGTACCGGCCGAAACAGCCAATGCTAATCAGCCTGAACGGCAACTCCCAAAACGGGTATCAGGTCGCCCTTCCAGAGGGACGCTGGGAGCAAATCGTCGATGCAACGGAAGTCTATCCGGAAAATCCCCGCCCTGTTCAGGGATCCGGGATCACAGTCCCGCCGACATCGGGTATTATCCTGAGAAGGCAAGTTTCCTGAGAACCCTTGTTCCCCGAGAAGGCTTATACAGCCGGGCTGCAAAGTCTGTCCCGAAGACTTTTTCCTGTTGCTCTTGAATCCGGGTTGCAGTATACTTTGTGCTTATCTCGCTTACCTTCCTGACGGACAGGATATTACAGGACGTAATCGGAGAAAAATTTGGCAGAACATAGGACTGAAAGAGGTAACTGGAATTCCAAGCTTGGTTTTGTACTGGCGGCCGCCGGGTCTGCTGTCGGGCTGGGGAACATATGGGGCTTCCCAACGCAGGTGGCCGATAACGGCGGTGCCTCGTTCATCCTGATCTATCTCATCTGCTGCCTGATTGTAGGCCTGCCGGTCATGATCGCCGAATTCGCCATTGGCCGCAACACCCGGCGCAACCCGGTCGGCGCCTTCAAAAAGCTCGGCAGCGGCTGGTTCCCTCCGCTGATCGGTTTGTGGGGCGTCATGTGCGGGGTGATGATCCTCTCGTTTTATCTGGTCGTCGCCGGATGGACGTTCGGGTTCGTCTTCGAGGAAATCTTTTATTTCACCGGCCTCACCGGTGCCTCAGAGTGGGTTGGAGACCTTGGGAACGGCTTTAAAAACGCCATTTTCACGATCCTCTTCATGATTGCCACGGTGGCAATCATCACCGGCGGTGTCAGCAACGGTATCGAGCGTGCTACAAAAACCATGATGCCCATCCTGATATCCGTGCTGATCATCATGATCGTCTATGTCTTAACCCTGCGAGGCAGCATGGACGGATTTCGGCTCTATCTGCTGCCCGATTTTTCTGTCATCAACACAACCCTTGTCTTTTCAGCCCTGGGTCAGGCCTTTTTCTCACTCTCTCTGGGTATGGGTGCCCTTCTCACCTACGGTTCCTATCTCAAAAAAAATCAGAACATCGTGGAATCCGCCACCTATGTAACCCTTGCGGATGTGGGCATCGCATTCCTTGCGGGACTATTGATCATACCGGCCATGTTCGTTGCCCAGTACAGCGGCATAACCATCATGGGTGACGACGGACGGCTTTTTGCCAGCGCCACCCTGGTCTTCGATGTGTTGCCCAGCCTCTTCAAGTCGATGGGCGGCTTATTCGGACTGCTGTTCGGTGTTTCGTTTTTCCTTCTTCTGAGCATGGCTGCCCTTACATCCACCATCTCCCTGCTGGAAGTACCGGTCTCCTACTTTATTGATGAGCACAAGGTTTCGCGAAAAAAAGCGGCCATGGGCGTAGGCGGCCTGGTCATGCTTTTTGCCGTGATCATATCCTACAATATCAATCTAATCGACCTGCTGGCTACCATCTTCAACAATGTGGGGCTTCCGCTGGGCGGGCTCATGCTTTGCATCTTCCTTGCCTGGTTCTGGAAATCAGAAAACGCCATGGATGAGATCCGGCACGGATTTGAGGATATGGACAACAGTCTGTTCCCGAAAATCTGGCCGGTGTTTGTAAAATACATTTGTCCGTTGCTGATCGCCCTGGTTCTGATTACCACGCTGTACAATCTGATCAGCTGATAACGGTCACCTGAATCCAATTCAGCACTCCGGATTTCAATAGAACACTCCGGCAGGAAGCTGCGCCGGATATCTCTGCAACAGATTTGTCTGAAAGCTGCAACAGTGGTATTTTTGGTCTTCGATTATAACCAATTGTTACCGATCCATATGCCTAAAGTAAACACATCCGATTTTCGCAACGGACTCACCATTATGATCAATGGTGACATCTACAGTATCATTGAATTCCTGCACGTAAAACCCGGCAAGGGCGGTGCTTTTGTGCGGACCAAACTCAAGGGTCTCGTGAGCGGGAAAGTCCTCGACAAAACATTCCGTGCCGGTGAATCGGTGGAAGCAGTACGCGTCGAACGCCGTCCCTATCAGTACATCTATCGTGAAGATGACATCTACCATTTCATGCATAAAGAGACCTACGAACAGATCCCGATTCCACGGGAGAAGCTGGACCGCCCTGATTTCCTGAAAGAAAACCAGGACGTTCAGGTCGTAGTCCAGGCAGAGACCGAGGAAATCCTGTTCACCGAGCTGCCGGATCAGGTTATTTTGGAAGTCACGGAAACCGAACCGGGCCTTAAGGGAGATACTGCTCAGGGCGGCTCGAAAACTGCCACCCTGGAAACCGGCGCCACCATCCAGGTACCACTTTTTATCAACCAGGGAGACCTGGTCAAGGTAAATTCAAAAGAAGCTGCCTATCTGGAACGAGTCAAACTTTAAACCTGGAGTCATCATGGATTTGAAAACCATAAGGAACCTTCTCAAGCTCATTGCGGAGAACGACGTCAATGAAGTTGAGATTGAAGAAGGTGATTTTAAGATAAGGGTCAAGAAACGTCCTGATACCATCATGAAAGAGGGCTCGTCCTCCATGTACATGGGCCATCCGCAACCGATGGAATTCCATCTCCCCGGTGGCGCAGCGCCTGCATCACCATCAGCCGGCACACCCTCATCGCCCCAGGCGTCCGCACCCGAATCTGCGGCAGCTTCCGGCGCAGATAACAACTATCTCACTGTCCGTTCCCCGATCGTGGGAACTTTTTACCGCTCTCCCTCCCCGGAATCCGACGCATTCGTAAGTGTCGGGGATACGGTCTCCAAAGGTGCCGTAATCTGCATTGTGGAGGCCATGAAAATTATGAATGAGATCGAATCGGAGCACTCTGGCAAAATTGTCAAAATACTGGTTGATGACGGACAGCCGGTGGAATTTGACCAGCCGCTCTTTCACATCGATCCATCCTGACCTGCACTATGTTTGATAAAATACTTATTGCCAACCGGGGCGAGATCGCACTGCGCGTCATCCGGACCTGTCGGGAAATGGGCATCAAGACGGTTGCCGTCTATTCCACGGCGGACGAGAAAAGCCTGCACGTGAAATTCGCCGATGAAGCCGTATGCATCGGTCCGCCTGCCGCACGGGACAGCTATCTCAAGATCCCGCGCATCATTGCTGCCGCAGAAATCACCGATGCCAAGGCCATCCATCCCGGCTACGGATTCCTTGCGGAGAATGCCGAATTTTCCCGCATCTGCGAGGAACACAACATCAAGTTCATCGGTCCCTCGCCAAAGATGATAGACACCATGGGCAACAAGGCCGTGGCTCGGGAGAACATCATGAAATTCGGCGTGCCGACCATTCCTGGCAGCCCGAGCGTCATCCGTTCTGCCGATGAGGCAAAAAAGATCGCTGCGGATATCGGCTATCCCGTTATCTTCAAGGCTTCGGCCGGCGGGGGTGGACGCGGAATGCGGATCGTCATGGAGGAAAAGGAAATCGACCGCCAGCTCATTGCCGCCCGCAACGAAGCCGTGTCCTGTTTCGGTAACGGCGACATCTACCTGGAAAAGTTTATTGTAGAGCCGCGCCATGTCGAGATCCAGATCGTCGGCGACCGTCACGGACTGGTAAACCACTACGGCGAGCGCGACTGCTCCATGCAGCGACGCTACCAGAAAATGGTGGAAGAGGCCCCATGTCCCGTCATGACTCCCCAGCTTCGGGAGAAAATGGGACAGGCCGCCATTGCCGCAGCCGAATCCATCCAGTATGAAGGTGCCGGCACCGTGGAATTCCTGCTCGACAAGGACCACAATTTCTACTTCATGGAGATGAACACGCGGATCCAGGTGGAGCATCCGGTCACCGAGGAAGTCACCAACGAGGACCTCATCCAGCGCCAGATCGAGGTTGCCGCCGGGCTGCCGCTGGACAATAAACCACTGAAAATGCGCGGACACTGCATCGAATGCCGGATCAACGCCGAGGACCCCGAATTCAACTTCCGTCCCTCCGCCGGCAAGATCCAGACGTTCCACCTGCCTGGCGGACACAGTGTGCGGGTGGATACGCACGCCTACGCGGGATATTCGGTCCCGCCATACTACGATTCCATGATAGCCAAACTGATCGTCAGCGCCCCTGACCGCCGTCTGGCCATCGAGCGCATGAAACGATCTCTCAACGAATTTGTAATTGAGGGAATCAAGACCAATATTCCATATCAGCTGCAACTCATGAATGACCCGGCATTCGTCAGCGGTCATTTTGACACCAAGTACCTTGAAAATCATTTCAAGTTTCAACCCGATCTTTCCTAAAAAAACCCATTATGAATCATCCCAAAGAACTCAAATACACTCGTGAACATGAATGGATTCGCGACAACGGAGATGGAACGGTAACCGTCGGCATCACCGATTTTGCCCAGAACGAACTCGGTGATATCGTCTTTGTTGAAATCGACAAGGTTGGAGAGTCGGTGGACAAGGATGATACGTTCGGGACGGTGGAAGCCGTTAAGACCGTATCCGAGCTCTACATGCCCGTAACGGGCGAGATTCTGGAGTGGAATGAAGCCCTGGAAGATGAGCCGGAGCTGATCAACGAAGATCCCTACGGAAAGGGATGGATGATCAAGATCAAGCTGAGTGAGCCTGCCCAGCTTGAAGAACTGCTTGCCGTAGATGACTACAACGAAATTATTGCCTGATCACGCTTAATCCCCCGGAAGGGATCTGTGCCAAATGATCAAACCTGAAAATGAATGGATCCTGATCCTGGATTACGGCTCCCAATACAATCAGCTGATTGCCCGCAGGGTTCGCGAAAGCCAGGTCTATTGTGAAATACACCCCTACAACGTCGACCTGAAAACGTTTGAATCGCGTCCTCCATCCGGCGTGATCCTTTCGGGCGGACCCATGAGCGTCAACGATCAGGACGCTCCGGAGCTGAATGATGCCGTTTTAGAACTGGATGTCCCCGTTCTGGGCATCTGCTACGGGCTGCAGATCATGACGCACTCGATCTCAGCCGGCTCTGTTTCGCATGCCGAAAAACGCGAATTCGGACGGGCGCGCATATCGGTCCTCAAGCGCAACGAGCTTTTTGCCGGCTTGCCCGATGACAGCATCGTCTGGATGAGCCACGGGGATCATATCGTCACCCTGCCTGAGCAGTTCGAAGTCATCGCCCGGACCGACAATGCGCCGGTGGCCGCCGTCAAGCACAGCCTGCGTCCGGTGTACGGAGTCCAGTTCCATCCGGAAGTCGTGCACACGGAGTATGGACGTGAAATGCTTCACAATTTCGTCCGCAATATCTGTGGCCTGAAAGGTATCTGGACCCCGGGTTCGTTCATTGAAAGCACCATTGAGCAGATCCGTGAGACCGTAGGCGACGGCAACGTCGTGTGCGGGCTTTCCGGCGGGGTGGATTCGACCGTGGCCGCAACACTGATCCACCGGGCCATAGGCGATCGCCTGCTTTGCGTCTTCGTCAACAACGGAGTGCTCCGGAAAAACGAGTTCGAGGATGTCCAGCGGCTCTACACCGAAAAGCTGAAGCTTCCGGTCAAGGCGGTGGACGCATCCACCCTGTTCCTCGACCGGCTGGAAGGGGTCAGTGATCCTGAAAAGAAGCGGAAAATTATTGGTAACACCTTTATTGAGGTGTTTGACAACGCCATTTCCGGAGACGACCGTTTCACCCACCTGGCGCAGGGAACACTCTATCCCGATGTGATTGAAAGCGTCTCCTTCCGTGGCCCGTCGGTCACCATCAAGTCGCATCACAATGTCGGCGGCCTTCCCGAAAAGATGAACCTGCAACTGCTGGAGCCGCTCCGGGAGCTGTTCAAGGACGAGGTTCGCAATGTGGGCCTGGCCCTCGACATCCCCAAGGATTTCATAAGCCGCCATCCCTTCCCCGGACCGGGGCTCTCCATCCGAATTCTGTCCGATGTCACCCGTGAAAAAGTCCGGCTGCTGCAGGATGCCGATGCCATTTTCATCGAGGAACTGCGTACGCGCAACCTCTACGACTCGGTATGGCAGGCGCTGGTGGTACTGCTGCCCGTGCAGAGTGTGGGGGTCATGGGCGATGAGCGGACCTATGAATATGTTGTTGGATTGCGTGCCGTGACCAGTGTGGACGGCATGACGGCCGACTGGGCGCATCTTCCCTACGAATTCCTTGGCAATGTGTCCAATCGCATTATCAATGAAGTGAAAGGAATCAACCGTGTGGTTTACGATATCAGCTCCAAGCCGCCCGCAACGATCGAATGGGAATAGGTATCAGGCGGTTCGCTGCTGTAATATAAAATTAAAAAGCACAGATGAACGCATTCTCACGAATTTCCCTGGCTATACTGTTCGTTTGGGCCGTCAGCTTGTCGGTCCCCGGATCACCTGTTTACAGCCAACCCGCTGAAGCGGAACTGCTTGCGGAGCCTGTCAACTATAACCTTTTAAACTTTGTGGATGCGGCCGGCTCTTCGGGGATCAATGATGGCAGTGCACATCCAGCCGGATCTCAGAGGAGCGGCGGTGCCGTTTTGGACGAACGGCGCTTTGATGAACCGGTTAATGACGTTTTTGACAGGGCAATGCGTTTCTACACGGAGGCGCGATACGATTCGGCGGCACTCCTTTTTTCTCAGCTGGACACTCCCAAAGCCCGGCTGTTTGCCGGCAAAAGCTATTTTTCGGTCAGCAATTATCCCCTTGCCCGCAACAGTCTGAGCAAGCTGACGCGAAACGATGATCCCCGTCTGTTCGACGAAGCGCGGTTCACCCTCGCTCTCAGTGAATTTCAGACCCGCCAGTTCGGCAGCAGCCTGGATCTGCTGTACAATCTGAAATCGCGTCCAGCCTACCAGAATCTGCACCGTGACGCGGACCAGCTCTACCAGCAGATCATGGGCTATCTGACGACGGAACAGCGAAAGCTGGCCTTCCAGCAGAGCGAGAATCCGAGAGTTCAGCTGGATCTTTTGCGGTTCGGACTTGATTTCATGAGCCGCGCCGAGGCCCGGCAGCTTTTTGATGCGCTCCATCCCTTTTTTGAAGCCACAATTGACACCAACATCCTGGCTGCAGTAGAACGCCGCATCCAGCGGCTGCCCACCCAGGGCGGTTCCTCGTATGGCAGGGCGCCTTCCGGCATGGTCTACAACATCGGCATACTTCTGCCGGGAGCCGAACCCGGAACCCGGGAATGGCAGGTCTCTCGTTCGCTGTACAAGGGATACCTTCTGGCGGCCGAAGAGTTCAACCGTTCTCAGAACGACAAGTACATCCGGCTGCATCACATGGAGACATCCGACACGTTGCTGACCCTGGAAGCTGCCATGGCCAGACTTGCCTGGCAGCATAACGCCGATGCGGTCATTGGTCCGCTTTTCTCGGATGCTGCCTACCGTATCCGTGAGCTCGCCGAATACTACCAGATTCCGGTAATCCCGCCCCTTGCGAATGCCGATACCATCAACATCAGCAACCCGTACATCTACCAGATCAATCCCACTTTTGAGGCGCGCGGACGGGCCATGGCCCAATTTGCCGTCAATACCCTGAAGCTGGATACCCTCGCTGTCATCACGCAAAGCAATCTCCCGGTAGCCAGGGAGGCGCGCGAGTTCCGTAACGAAGCCGAACGTCTGGGCGCTACCGTAATCCACTATTTCAGTGAGGATTTCGAAGCCCGCGCTTTTGAGGTTGGACATATCACCCCCCATTTTGCCGGAAACCGTCGTCTCGTCGAGCGCTACTTCGACGATGAGGATTTCGAACTTCTGCCTGTAAAAGGACTCTATCTTTCTGTCACGGGCGGCGGAGCAGAACAGCTGATCGACCTGATTCTCAACGACCTTCAGGCGTTCCGGAGTGATGTCACCATCCTTGGCAATGAGGAGATGGCGCACATCGACCTCAGTGACGCCCGCCGGCGCCAGTTCGACATCTACTACAGTACTATCTTCCACCGGAATGATGACAACAGGGAGGCGTATCACTTTCGGAACAATTTCCAGTCACTTGCAGGTTACCGTCCCGACAACTTCGCTCATCTGGGCTATGACGTGGCGACTTTTCTGTTCCGATCCATCAGTGACTTTGAGAACCCGGCGCGCATCAAGCAAAAGCTTCGCCACCGTCCGGTTTTTGATGGCGTGATCACCAGCATCGGCTTCCGGGGAACACACATCAACCAGCATCTGCATTTTCTGCATGTTGCACTTGACGGCGCCGCGCTCTATGAGTTTCCTGAGGAAGAAGAGGATGATCCGGATGTGAATCCGGATGTGGATTGAGATGTGGATTGAGATGTGGATTCAGATGTGGATTCAGATGTGGATTGAGATGTGGGCGCGGACAATGCCGGCAAGGATATCTGATGGCGGACCCGGTATCGGGAGATGTACCTCCAGGCATCGTATACGCTTCCTCATTTTCGCTTAAGCGGCAGACGGGAGAACAGGCTCAGGCTCTTCTGAGGAAAGAAGCCTTCACTGACCGACCGGACATCCTCAATGGATATGAATGCCTTGGGCATTTTTTCGTTGATGATCTGGATCATTCGCTTCAATTCCTTGCGTTTTATGACACTCAGTATCAGTCGCACCTGTCCGCTTATGCCACTGGCCGACACGGACGTGACCCCGAAATCATTTTCCTTCAAATATTCGATCAATTCGGTGGCATCCTCCGTGGTGATGGTCCGCACGCAGAGCAGTCCCATGGCAATTTTGCCTTCCAGATAGATCCCGATGTAGTTTCCGGCCGCAAAACCGCCTGCATAAGCAAGATACAGCCCCACGTTGGTCAGGCTTTGAAATATCTGTCCCACCGCGAGCAGCCAGATTAGCGCCTCCACAAAACCGATCATGGGCGCCAGCACTTTCATGCTGCGCGATACGAAGATGATCCGCAAGGTGCCCAGCGTCACATCCACCACGCGTGCGGCAAAGATCATCAACGGAAGGATCAGGTAGTTGAACCAGTCAAAATCAGCCGATATGAACTCCAGAAATGCCATGATACCAACCAAATAGAGTGGAAATAATTGTATCCCCAAAAATATCCTTCATTCTTGAAGGAATTGCGAATTTGTCCTGCACCTGAAAGAATTATTTACGATAATTTCAGCCAGCGCTGCATCTGTTGGCTTTTCCGCCTAACTGCCTGCTTCCCGCTGCCCATGTGCCCACTGCCGCCTGCCTGCTTCCCGCTGCTGGCTGCCCGTCGCCTGCTTCTCACTACTGCCCGCTTCCGCCTGCTTCCTCCCGCAATGCCTCCTCGCGTTCCATTTCCGCCCGTATCCGGCGCTGTTCGCGCAGCCAGTCGGTCCACTCCCTGCTTTTCCTGCGATGCTCGGCATAGGTGCGTGAAAAGGCATGCCTGCCGTCCGGGGTTGCCACCATAAACATGTAATTGTGATCCTCTGGAAAAAGGGCGGCCTGGATGGAGGATAGTGACGGATTGGTGATGGGACCCGGCGGAAGACCGTGTACGCGGTAGGTGTTATAGGGGTGGTCGATGCGGTAGTCGGCATATACGAGCCGGCTTCGCTCCCCCTTGGCATAGTTGACGGTGGGATCGGCCTGCAGTCGCCACCGCCGGTTCAGCCGGTTCCAGTACAGCCCGCTTATGGCCGGCTTTTCATCATCAAAACGAGACTCCCATTCAATAATGGATGCGAGTGTTGTAATCTCATCCACCGTCCGGCCCAGTTCCTCCATGCGCCCGGCATAGGGCTCGGCAACGCGGGAATCAAACTCCAACAACAGGCGCTCCAACAATCGTTGCGGTGTGGAAGTCCAGAACACCTCATAGGAATCGGGCAGGATGCGCCCGTAGAGCTGGTGCGCCTCGATTCCATAGCGGTTAAGCAGGCTGGTATCGCGCATTGCGGAGGCCAGTTCGTGCGTTTCAAACTGCATCTGCACGGCAATCCGCTCTTTCAGGG
>SL_3KL_010_SEDDRAFT_10003055_pt1 | contig 15240 bp, 14 predicted proteins | sample SodLakKL_010_SED_2_FD_10381 | JGI IMG/M metagenome (IMG submission 10381)
TTTATCTTTGAAAGGCTCCAGTGTCATAGTGTTGCCGTTGATGTCATCCACGGGAATGCTGTAAATGTCCTGACTTTTTAAGTTGCCGGAAATGGCTACCATTACCACTGCGAAGAGAATAAAGCGCATATCTTCAGATTTGTAATTTTAAAATTCCAGGATTTTGGGAAAAGGACTTATTGGGAGGGTTTAAATCACGATTCTTTCGCATCCAATTCGTCCAATTTTTTCCTGATTTCGTCTGCTTCGGCAGCTTTGGCATCAGATTTGGTCCGATCAGTGTGTGAGAGTTTGTAGGATTCCTTCATCAGTTTTTCGTACTGGTCTTCAAGTTTTTCCTTCTCTGTCTTCTTTTTGAATAGTCCAAACATAGTCTTATGATTTGAGTGAGTTAAGTGTAGTCTCTATAACTCGACTATTGAAAAATGGTTCAGCCTCACGCTTGGGCAGTCGTTAGAAAATTTTGACTGGTGTCAGGAGAAACTCAGCGGTGATTCACTTCATAGCCTTCCGCTCGAATAGCCTCGGCTATTTTCCCCGGATCTACCATTTCCGGGTGGAAGACGAAAGTAGCCCGCTCGCTATCGAGATCTACATTGACTTCAGCCACTCCGTCAAATTTCTCTATAGTGTTTTGGACGGTGGTCCTGCACATGTTACATCCCATTTCAAGCACTTCGAAGGTGATGTTTTCCCCCTCGTCAATCCATGCCGGGGGTGTGTATTCTGTCCTGGCTTCTTTTGTGGAATCCATTTCTTTATTCTCTTCTGCGCATTCACCCGAGCAAGAAAAGAGCATCATGCTCAAAAAAAGTGCGGAGGCAACTATTGTTATTGCTTTCATCATCAGTTGTGGTTTATTTTGCCATTAATTTTTCGATCTCTTCCACTGTTCTCGGTGTGTCACCGGAAAGCAGCAGGTAACCCGTGTCTGTAATTAACAGATCATCCTCTATTCTTATTCCAATCCCGGCGTATTTCTCATAAATTGGGCGCACTTTTTCTTCAAACTCCCTCAGTTCCTCCGGGCTGGCCCACTGGCCCAACAGTTCCTCCAATTGATCAATCCGGTTTTCCTCAAGGTACAAGCCGGGCTCCAGCGTAATTACCATACCCTCTTCCAGCGGTCTGCCTTTTATATCTTTGTTGAGGAGGTAGTGGTCCCGTTCCGCTCGGATAAAATCGGCAAAGTGACCGACATCGTGTACGAACAAACCGATGTAGTGAAGCATGCCGTAGTGTACATAAAAGCGCTTTTGCCACCATGAATCCAGGTCTGTTATCAGGCCGAGTTCGTAGAGTCCTTCAAAAATAATGTCCATAGCCCGGTGATGGGGCTCTAAAATGCCTGTTCCCGGTTCGATGATCTCCAGAGCTGCTTCCTGGCTGGCTAGAACGAGTTCGTAAAGTTTTCTCTGTTCTTCAGAAAACTTTCCATTGACGGGAATGGTGCGGGTCACATCGGCTGTGTAATGGTTGCACCTTGCACCCACATCTATGAGAATCAAATCTCCATCCTGCAGTTGACGGTCGTAAAATGGGTAGTGTAGATAGGTGGCATTGGGTCCCGAACCCACAATGGGATTGAATCCATTGTCGCAATTGTGCTTTGTAAAAACGTATTCAATCTCGGCCTTGACTTCGTACTCGTACTGCCCGGGGCGTATATTTTTCATGACCCTGTTGTGGGCAAGTGCGGTGACCTCAACAGCGTAGGTCAGCCAATCCTGTTCCCATTCGTCCTTGATTACGCGCATTTCATGCATAATTTCTGACAGGTCCGTGTGGAGAAGTAGATTACTTCTGTGAGAATACCTGTTCCCGAGTCGCTCCATCACCATTTCGTCTCCAAAAGGCACGGAAATGCTGGTGTTTTCCCGCATAAATCTGGTGAGGTACCGGTCTAAATATTCCAAAGGGTAGGCTTCGTCGGCTCCGAATTTTACCCTGGCGTCTTCAATACTGTGTCGCGGCCCGTCCCAGAGAACTTCTGTGGGATTGGGCTCCCGCAAAAAGAGAACAAAAGGACTGGGTGAAGAAGGGTCCAAAAGCGCAATGGCAGGTTCCTGATCAAATCCCGTGGCGTAGTAAAAATTATGTGGATCGGTGGTTGAAAAAAGGGCCACCTCCCCGCGCATTTCATTCATTATATTTTGACGCCTTTCCTCAAATACTTCCCCCAAAAATGCTGGTGGTCGCTCACCCGGCAGGTCTCCGTTGTGAAGTGTAGATGCCTCATGTAAATCGGCAGCACTCCCGCCCGGCAGAAAAAAACCGACCAGGAGGATTGCAATAAGGGTTGTTTTGATCGTGATCATTTTAACTCGCTTAATTTCTGCTGTGAAGATAGATATTTTTTAATCCGTGTACATCAATTTGGTGAAAATTTGTCGCTTTGCAGATGTGGACTGATGCCTTTTTACGCACTTTGGCGTTATGGCAATTTTTAGTTTCGAAAAAAATCTTATTTTTGTAAAAAAATTTTACGCTTATGAAGGCTTTGAGAATTATTCTTTACGTCTTAGGAGGTATTTTGTTACTGCTATTGCTTTTGGCATTGATTGCCCCGGTAAATATGGAAGTGGAGGAATCCATTGAGATTGAAGCATCCGGGGACCTGGTTTTTGAACAAACGGTTCACTTTCCCAACTTTCATCACTGGAGCCCCTGGACGGACAGGGATCCGAATATGGAGGTGACCTATGGAGGAAATCAGGGGGAAGTTGGTGCAACTTATCGCTGGGAGGGAAAAGAAGAGGTCGGATCCGGGATGCAGGAGATTGTTTCTATTTCCGGTGATACAGTAAATGTGGCTTTGCGGTTTTATGAACCATTTGAGAGCGAGGCAAAATCCTATTACATCATTACCGAACTGCAATCTGACCCTCCTTTGACCAGGGTGAGTTGGGGTATGCAGAGTACATTTCCACGCCCATTTAATATTTTAGCATGGTTTGGCAACTTTGAAGGTGCAATTGGTGAGGATTATAGCCGGGGCCTGACCAGTCTGAAAGAACGAGTGGCAGAGGTTGTGGACGAAGAGTAAATTCGTTCGAATTGCTATTTCCGGTTGCCCAGGTCCTCGTCGTTTCTCATGATATTTATTACAAGGTACAAACCGGCTATCGCAGCCAGCACGAAAAAAAGCAGCGGCAAACCTGGATAACCGAATATCTTAAAGGTAGTGGGGACGTTCATCAACAATGCCGCCCCGATAATCATAGCCGCTATTATGAGTCCGAGTGTAATGCGGTTAGCTACTTTTTGAAAGTCCGCGGTCAGACGCTTTTCATCTATGGTGTTTACATTGAGTGTAAATTCCCCTTTGGCCAGGTCGCTGGTGATTTTATTTATCCTTGAGGGAAGCGCTTCCAGCAATCTCTTGGATTCGATGGCTTTGGAGAAAAAGTTCCGGGGTTTCAATTCCTCCTTTGCCTTTTGCATCATCATTTTCTCCACATTGTTGTGGATGGTTTTTTGAAAGTCAAAATTGGGAGAGAGTGAGGCCACGATCTTATCCATGTTGAGCAGAATTTTCCCTAGTATATTCAACTCTACGGCTATTTTTATACCGGACTCTGCCGCTATGCGATTCATCTGGATAATCAGTCGGCCTGTCTCCATGTCCCGCACCTTTTTATTCTGATTGTCCAATACCAATCGCGTAATTTTTTTCCTGAATTCAGGCAGATTGGCATCTTCAGATTTTTCGCTCATCTCAAGCATTACATCGGCCACTTCCTCACCATCGTACTGACTGATGGATATCATGAGTTTTAGAAAGCTCTCCTGAAGGCTCGAGGAAAAACGCGCTACCATTCCCAGGTCCATAAGGGCCAGTTTCTCATCTTTGGTAAGGTGAATATTCCCCGGATGCGGATCTGCGTGTGCAAAACCATCAAAAACTATCTGCTGCAAATAGGCCTTAACCAGTTGTTCTGTGAGGGGCGTCAGATCGCTTTCCAGTCTTTTCAATGAACCCAGGGCAGTGACTTTTGTGCCGTCGATAAAATCCATGGTCAGCACCCTGGTACTTGAAAAATCGGTGATGGGCTGGGGTACGATTAATTTGTCAAAACTGCAAAGGTTTTCACCCAGAGCAATTAGGTTGTTGGCTTCCCTGGTGTAATCCAGTTCGTTGAGCAGCATAAAGCGAAATTCTTCCAAAACCTCATCCAGTGCGTACTTTCTCGCTGCCCCGATGTGCTTGACGGCCAACTCCGTGATTTCCTCCAGTGTATCCAGGTCTTCCAGAAAACTCTTTTTCACTCCGGGTCTCCTGATTTTAACGGCTACCTTTTTGCCGTTTTTAAGCTCTGCCCGGTGTACCTGACCGATTGAAGCACTGGCCATTGGTTCCTCCTCAAAATTTTCAAAGGCTTTAGATATTCGGATTCCGGTATCCTCTTCAAAAATTTCTCTCACCTGGTCGAATTCAATACTGTCCACATCGTCCTGCAACTCAGCCAAAGCATCGAGATAGTGATCGGGCAAAAGGTCGGGTCTGGTGGACAACAGTTGCCCCAATTTTACATAGGTGGGACCCATTTCCCGGAGGTCATCTGCCAGTTCTTTGGGTTTTTCGTAATCTACAGAACCGGAATGGTCTTCCGTCTCACCGGCTACAACCTTGTCAGAGGCGTGTTCAAAGAGGTCACTGTTCCAGTGCCTGACAATAAATCGAAGAAATTTAACATAGTGATCAACAGAGCCTGGAACGAATTTCATTGTGCGGTGGTTTTATGTAAATCAGAACAAAGTTAAGTGATTTTAATTGTCACTCGTCTTTTTTTCAGTAAATTCGGTTCTCCTTCGGAAAATGTTCGGACAAAAGCCAGAATCCCCTGTTAGCGCGAAAATGCGACAATTTTTTATTTCTATTAATCCATTTTTCAAGACCCTAATCCAGCTTTATTTTAGCTTTGAATGCCTGTTGACGAAAAATATCGAAAAAAATTACTACCTTTGCGGAGAATTTTTATGAGAATTACCTTTTTCCCTATCAACCAGGCGACCGAAATCAAGAGTTGCCTTCACTACAAAAAGTTTTTTAATGACATTTAATGATTTAGATTTGATCAATCCCCTGATGAGGGCATTGGGGGATGCCGGTTATACCAAACCCACACCTGTACAAGAAAAAGCCATACCACATGTATTGGCTGGTCGTGACATGGTAGCCTGCGCACAGACCGGGACCGGGAAGACAGCCGCGTTTTCCATACCCGTTCTTCAAAATTTACAAAACAGCGGTAATAAGCGCAAAAATATCCGTGCGCTGATTTTGACTCCTACACGGGAGCTCGCTATTCAAATAGAACAGAGTCTTACTTCCTACGGAAAGTACCTGCCTTTGCGCCATGCAGTTGTTTATGGCGGGGTTTCTCAAAATCCTCAGGTATCCAAAATCCGAAAGGGGATTGATATTTTGGTCGCTACTCCGGGCAGATTGCTCGATTTGATGGGCCAGGGTCACATCCACCTCAGTAATTTGGAGGTATTCGTTCTCGATGAGGCCGACCGAATGTTGGACATGGGCTTTATCAACGACGTGAGAAAGGTGATTAAAGTGCTGCCTAAAAAACGACAGACCCTGCTTTTCTCTGCAACCATGCCCGGTGAAATTCAGGATTTGGCCAAAAAATTACTCCATAAACCGGTGAAGGTTGAGGTAACTCCTCCTTCCACCACCGTGGAGAAAATAGACCAATCGCTTTATTACACCAACAGATCCGACAAGAGAAAACTCCTGGTTCATCTGCTCAAGGAGAAGAACATTGGCTCAGCCCTGGTTTTTACAAGGACCAAGCACGGAGCCGATAAAGTGGCTCGATTTCTGTCAAAAGCCGGATTCAAAGCGACGGCCATTCACGGAAATAAGAGCCAGAATGCCAGACAAAAGGCGTTGGGCGATTTTAAGAAGAATAAAATTTCAGTACTCGTTGCAACCGATATTGCAGCCCGGGGAATTGACATCGACGAATTGAGCTATGTATTCAATTTCGATCTGCCGGATGTGGCTGAGACTTATGTTCACCGTATCGGACGTACCGGTAGGGCCGGAAACGATGGCTCGGCCATTTCGTTCTGTGATCCCAATCAGAAATCCGAATTGAAAGGAATTCAGAAACTCATCAATAACCGTCTGAATGTGGTATCGGAACACCCCTATCCAATGACTGACTCCGAAGAGCCGCCTAAAGCTTCAGGTGGACGAGGCAGAGGTAGAAAACCAAAGAGAAACTTCAAGCGTCGCTCCTCTGGAAGTAAGAGACGCTCTGGTGGTCGCTCTAAGAATTGAGAATTCTAAGGGATTTTAATTTCTGAATTATTCCTGTGAAAAGACAATTGGGCCGGACTTAATCCTCCGGCCCGATTTTTTTATGGGACCCATTGAATTATCTCTCCCATAAGAGTGATTGAGGTAAAAACTCAATCTCCATCATCTGCTGCCGGGAATCGGATCAGGTGCTGAAAACTCAATGAAATTTTGTTGGTTGGGGCTGTAAAGGATACCTTCCTGTTCCGGAATTTCCAACAAGTCCTGCAATGAACGGGGCCGTCTTTGGACATCCCATTTGAAGCCTTCCAACTTGAATTGATCTTCCCTTGCTTTGTGCATGGGTGTCAGACTGGAGCTCGGACTGCCGTAAAATCGTATGTCGGTCACGGCATTGTCTTTGAGGTCGAGCCGTATTCTTGAGCTCTCCGATTTATTGACGCCGATGTAGGCATTGGATTCGTCCAGCGGAAAGTAAAGTGCCTCTGCATTGCCGTCGAGATCTACACGGCTGAGGTTTCCTTCGTCAAACCTGGCGGTGATTTCCCGGCCCTTCATTTGATTGAAAAATACACTGTCCGGGCTGGTGACCACCATGGCATTTCTGCGAATATAAGTCGAGGATATATTGCCGTCGGCCAAAAAAGCGTCAATGGTGTCGCCCGTCAACTGGGTGGTGTCCATCCAGATTATTGGGTTGTCCATCATCCTGAAAAGTGAATCCCGCTCTTGGTGTGCCAATGAATCACAAACCGCCTGAAAATCATCGCGGAAAATTTTGACATTGTAATAAGCCTGTGTTATTCGCTGAGTGTCACCTTCCGTGATAAAATTTTTGCTGTAAATGGTATCTGCCGTCAAAAACATGGTGTCTGTATCGGATGGATAGGTAACCAGTGGCCGTCCTCCGTATGCCATTACTGAACCGGTAGAATCAGAAAATACGGTCTCCTCGCTCTCCACGCGCATTCCGCTTTTTTTATCCCTCCATATCACTTTACCCCGGGCAAAACCATCTCCGTCAGTCTCCCCGTAATACATACTGTCTGCTTCTATCTCGTAATCCTCCTCCGAGACAATTGATCTACCCACCGTATTGAATTGACCTGATTGAAGGTCGTAAATTATTTCCTCTGATCGGATTTCACGCGCTTCTTCTTTGACCACAGCATTGCCGGTTATATGTACTTCTTCTCTCTGGTTGTCGTAAAAAAGGCGTTTAGAAGTGATGGTCCTGGTATCTTTTTGGTAGAATACACTGTCGATCAAAAGCAGGCTTTCATCCCTGTCGTTGTAAATCATGGTATCCGCTCTGGCCAGTTCACCGTTTTTCTTGTATTGGGGGTTGTCAAAAAAGATGGCATCTCCGGTGTGCAGGTTGTAATTTCCACCCTCTGTGTAAATGGTGGCATCGCCCTGCCTGATAAGGGTAGGGGCCACAAAATAGGCAATAGATGATTTCGCATCGTATTCCAGAGACTCGGTCCTCAGGGAAAAATCATCCCCGAGAATATGCACACTGTCGCGAAATAATATGCGCTCGGTATCCAGGTCGTAATCCCCGGCCCGGCTGGTTAATTGGAACTCACCATCTGTCAACACTGCCCCCCTGCGGTAAAATGCTTTGTTGTTGGCAGCATCGTATTCCAGGAAATTGGAGTACAGCACGCTGCTTCCTTGCTCTATGAAAGCTTCACCGGTGAGGTATCCATAGCGCAGGTCTCCGTTGTAGTTCAGCGTATCTCCAAATATATTCAGCGAATCCCCTCTGACAATAATTACATCTCCTGCCGAGTAAAGTAAGTTTTGCCTCAAGACAGAGCTGTCGGCAAAAAAGAAGGTGCTGTCTTGTCTCAACTTTACATTGTGCCGGAGAAAATGGGTGCGCTGGTTTCCCTCTTCAATCACCTTGACATCCACGGCGTCCAACCACTTGATTTTGGACTGACCGGATGGCGGTGGATCGGTGGTCTCAGTCTGCGCATGGGAAACCCCTCCCGGCATGAAGCTGAGTGCGGCAATCACCAGTGCGGGAAAGACGTATTTCATTATATGGCATGCTGCTCTGATGGGCAAAGATATTATCCTACACTTAAACGACGATATGTCGGATTCTTTATCTATCGGGTAATCTTATTATCAGTGTGTCTCCTCGATAGTATGTTTTGCGAGAGTAAGTTCTCTAAAATGTCGGGTTGAAAGTCAATGATTTGGGTGCTTAAGTTGCCAGGTATATTACTTGTTATTCAAAAGCATGGCGGCGGCCTTTCTGGCAATCACCGGGCTGAGGGCAACGCCCATACCGCTGAGCCTTACGGCAGCGAGCACGTTTTCGTCTTTCCATTCGAGTAGTGGGTATTTTTCGCTTCCCGTTCCGATGATACCACTCCAGCTCATCACTTCATCCAATTTAGTATCCCGGTTAAACAGGTTTTCCTTGGCCCATTGTGTCAATCGACTTTTCAGTTCCTCATTAACCCGCAACTCATCGCCATTTTCTTCTTCTGCCATCCAGTGTCTTCCACCGCCGATCAACAGCATTCCGTCCACCGACCGAAAGTAGATATAACCCCTCTCCGCATGGTAATTTCCCTTGAGCGTAAAATTTTCAGGGGTTTTTAAAAGGAGTACAGTGTTTCTGGCGGGTATGACTTCCTGGGAGGCCGGGTAGAGTCGGTTATAAAATCCGTTGGTGGCAATCAGTACCTTTCTAGACTTGATGCGCAGTGAGCGGTTGGTGTTTATGGCGCAGTGGTCTCCCTCTTTGTGAATTGAGCTGACGGCAGTTCCCTCGCACAGGCTCACACCCCGGGAAGTGTTTAAGTTGTTGATGTAGGTCAGTAGTTTTGCGGGTTGTACCTGGCCCTCTCCCCTGATTGCAATGCCTTTTGAGCCATTTTTACCACCGCCAGGCAATTGGTCGTTGGGTAGGGGAGTGTAGGGGCTTTGGCCGGTGGTGCTTTCAATCACACGGTTGATCTCCTGCAGTTGGTCCATGACCCTTTCGTAGAGCATTGGATTGTCCGGGGTGAAAATTTCAGAGCCTCCGTCCCAGGAGATTTGTGCCGCAGAGGCCGGAACCGTGTTTTTTATCTGTTGCAATCCGGCGTAGCGCATGAGCAGGAGTTCCCTGTTTTTTTCCGTTCCCATATTTTCAATGTCCTCAAGCACTTCGGACGGACTTCCGTAGCAGAGGAATCCCGCGTTTCGGGTACTTGCCCCGCGGCTGACAATTTGGTTTTCCAGTATGACTATTTTCAGTCCGGGGGTCATTTGGCTGAGGTAGTGTGCGGTCCAGGCACCTGTAAACCCACCCCCGACAATGCATACATCGCATTCTGAGGGCATGAGTGATTTTTCCCAGTAACTGAATTGCGGATTATTTTTCATAGCTCTTTTATCAGAATCCAAAAAGGACTTACTTTTGGGCAAAATAAATCAATAAAGATGATTCAAAGGATACAAACGGTATTTCTATTTCTTGCCGCAGTTGCTTTTGCAGTAAAATTGTGGCTACCTGTGGCTACCACTCCCGATGATTTCGGTGCAGTAATGGCGGATGGCACTTTTCAAACGACAGATGATTTGTGGTTGACAATATTCGCGCTGGTCGGTGTGATTATCAGTTTCTTCAATATCTTTCTGTACAGACGCCGAAAGTCACAAATGCGGTTTTGTATGACCGCCAATTTATTCGCCATTATTTGGGCAGCCCTGGGTTTTTATACGGTATTGGAACTTGAGGTTCGGGCAGATGGGGCAGCGCAAATTGCTCATGGATGGGCCTTTATATTTGCGCTTTTGGCCATAGTTTTTAACACTCTGGCCTACTATTTTATCAAAAAGGACGAGAAGCTAGTTCGGTCAATGAACAGTTTGCGATAATAAATCCGTCAATCAATACGCGGTCTTGTGGAGTAGTTGACTTTGTACTGTTCAGCTTTACGCAATTCAGTTTTTACATCGGATACAATACCCATGGTGACTTCCTGGTCCACCCGCAGGGATGTGGTGATGGCCGGCACCTGGTTTTCGGGAACTCTGAGCCGGTGTTCTCCGACAAACATGGCAACATCACCAAGACCTCGAATGGCGTCTCCCATTTGGATACGGGGTGATGTTCCGTAAATGTGCTGGTATCGCTCTACGGGTCTTCCGATATAGATGTAATGTACGAGCGATTTTCTCTCCAGGCTGGTAAGCTCGGTTGCCTCCGGAGTGGTTACCTGTACAATAATCTCGGTATCCCTAAGTACCGTAACTACCATAAAGAAAAAGAGCAGCATAAAGATGATATCCGGCAGCGATGCTGTTTGGATAGTCGGGGATGATTTTCCTCTTTTTTTTCTGAATCTTGACATATGACCGGTATATGCTGTGTGATTTATTAATAAATTTTTATGGCATCAATCCTCTTCACCAAACTCTGTCGGCTCTGCCTCTGAAATAATCATGGGAATCTCGCTTCGAATAATCCGCCTTTGCTCGAGAGATAAGTCGTCATAATAGGCACCAAATTGGCGTTGGGAAGCCTCATCCCTCAGCGTGTTGTAGGCAGCCATGATTTCGTTGTAAACTTCGATATAGGCTTCGTATTGAGTCCCTCTGTCGTTTTTCAAAGAAATAACAGCATCAGAGGGACTCTCCGCGAGGTCAGGGTCATCGTTAGGGTTCATAATGAACTCCATTGCCCTATCTTTTAGATTGTCGACCTCAAAAGGTTCACCTCTTACCAACATTTGGTTTTGGGCATTGACCAGGATGGAGAGTACGTTTCGCTGATTGAGATCCACTATTTCGGGCTCATCATCAGACCATGGCGGCAGCCGTACCAGGATACCGCGGTCTTCCATAATGGTAGTTGTGACGAGGAAGAAGATCAGTAGGAGGAAGGCAATATCTGCCATTGCTCCCGCATTGATCTCATTCGACATTCTGTCCCTGGCTGATTTCCGTGCCATGATTATAGAGTTCTAGTTTTTAAACAAATTGTATATCTCACCGGCTACGATTGCCAATGCTGCTAACCCGCCGAGGATTAATGTGGTTGTCAGACCTGCCGAAACCAATCTACTTATACTTTCTGTGATGTCAAATTGTTCAAGGGTGCTTGCGATAGGCCCGTCAAAACCGGGGTCTGCAGCATTGTAAGTGATTAATAACACCACTAATAACACCACAAACCCAATTATCACTTTCAACGATCTTTTGGGTTCTTTTATTAGGAACCAGATGCCAAAAAGTAAGGCAATAAAGGCGTTGACAATAATGAGAATTATGGTTGCTCTCAAACCGAAGTCAAAGAGTGTGGCCTCAGCCTGATCCTCTTCATCCATCATTTCAAATGCATCTACGTTGGTGGTGATATTCACAAAAAAGATCGCCACGATTAAGAGTCCCAAAAGGAAAGCAAATAGCTGTCCGTGTTTGGTCATTATTTTATAAAACTTGGCCATGAGTCCATTTTTGAATGTGATTAATGAAATTTCGGTTTACGCTGATAATCACTTCTGATGTCTAACCATCACATCGATGAACGCCACTGTAGCATCCTCCATTCTGTTGACAATTCCGTCAATTTTGGACACGATGTAGTTGTAGAAAATCTGCAGGATAATGGCTACGATCAAACCAAAAACCGTGGTCAAAAGTGCAACTTTAATACCACCCGCCACAATTGAGGGTGAAAGGTCACCCGCCGCTTCAATGCGATCAAATGCGTATATCATACCGATAACTGTACCCATAAACCCGAGCATAGGTGCAATTGCAATGAAGAGCGATATCCAAACCAACCCTTTCTCGAGCAAGCCCATTTGGACGCTGCCGTAAGAAACGATTGCTTTTTCCACTCCTTCTATGCCCTTGTCTGAATTATTGAGACCTTCATACAGGATGGAGGCTGTGGGGCCGGGTGTTGCTTTGCAGAGCTCTTTGGCACCTTCAATATCTCCACTGGCAACTTTTTCCTCAATCTGATTCACCAGCTTGTCCGTGTTTACGGTTGCGATGTTGAGTGTGATAATTCGCTCAATACAGAAAGCGAGTCCGAGAATGAGGCAAATGAGTACGAGACTCATAAATCGCCAATCACCCGCGATAAACTGTTCTTTCAAAACCTGGAAAACACCGGTTTCTCCGGTAGCTTCTGTTTCCTGCGCCAGAGCAGGGGCGGTGGAAAATAACATCAACCCCAGTGTGAATAGTCCGGCAGTCATCAGTAGTTTACGATTCATAATACGTTTTTTTAAGCTGATTAAATTAATTGCTTTAATTACAAGGGCCAAATATAGGACCTCTCAGATTAAGTGAATTTTAATAATGGCGGAGAGTAAGGGATTCGAACCCTTGATACCCGGTTAGGATATACACGCGTTCCAGGCGTGCGCCTTCGACCGCTCGGCCAACTCTCCCAATAATATCCCCCTCGTTATTCATTCATAACGAATGGCAAAATTTCAAAAAACAGTTGAATATTGCAAAGATTTTCATGGATTTATCAAAAATTAATGTCTCCGTAATCCCCGAAATTTTTCAGATGTAAACCTTTTTTTATTCATTAGTTAAAGACAATCAATGCACTTTCCGTTGTTTTGCGGGACACCTCCTCAATGTCCATGTCAAGTATTTCTGCCAGTTTTTTTCCCACTATGCTCACATAGGCAGGTTCATTTCGCTTGCCTCTGTGGGGTGCGGGAGCCAGGTAAGGTGCATCGGTCTCCAACACTAATTTATCAATACCCGTTTCTTTTATCACTTTGTCTAAACCGCTGTTTTTGAAAGTGAGCACCCCTCCAATGCCGAGGTGAAACCCCATGTCTTTTATTTCTTCTGCTTGCTGCACGGTGCCGGTAAAACAGTGAAATATACCTTTTAGCCGGCCATCCTGCGCCCGGCTTATCTCGGCCATCGTGGTTTCCAATGCGTCACGTGAGTGTATGATAATCGGGAGTCCTGTGTTTTTGGCCCAATCTATTTGCCTCCTAAAGGATGCCAACTGGATGTCTTTGGTTGTATCGTCCCAGTATAAATCTATTCCGGTTTCACCAATGCCCGAAAAATCCCGGCTTTCCAACAACCTTTCCATTTGGTCGAGCACCTCGCTGAAGTCCTCTTTTACACTGCATGGATGGAGTCCGATGGTAGCTTTGCAGAGCTCCGGCTGACTTTCTTCCAACTCGAGCATTGGCTTGACGCTGTTTAAATCAATGTTGGGCAAATAAATTCGCTCGATGCCCGACTTCCTCGCTCTTTTGATTGCCTCTTCGCGGTCTTTGTCAAACTGAGATGCGAATAAATGGGCATGGGTGTCTATGTACATTGGCTACATTCATTTAAAGTGGTACAAACGCGCAAAATTGTTGACTATTATTTCGAGGTCATTTCGCCAGTGGTAGTCCATTGAGTAGGTGTAATTGTATTTTTCAACCATCTCGGCAGATGGTTCGCGTCCCAGGGATTGCCAGGTACAGGCCGGAGGTAATTTGGCTTTGCCTGAGCGCTCTTTCCCTGATGGGTGGTATCCGGCCCATGTTTTTCGACCCATCCAAACAGCCAACCAATCTCTCAGAAATTTCACCCTTTTTCTTAGAATCAGCACCATAAGTGGTAGCACTGGAATAGAAATTGTGTTTAGGACCAGGTCAAATAGCCTTTTTTGAAGTCGAATATGAGGCATGGAAAGGCGGTGATTGATCTGCATGGTAAACAATTCTCCGCTCCGTGAAGAGGAGTAACTACTGATCAGGCTATCCCCCTCAGGAGTGAGAATGCGGTATCTCATCTTTGGCCCCAATTGGTCCATCCATGCCATCATTTGGTTAAATCCTGTATCGGGTCCGCAAAAGATTACCTCGTCGCACTTGTATGCGTGGGCAACCTCAGTCAGGTCCTTTGCAGAGCCTTTAAAGAACGGGTCATCTTCTATCTCCAGGCTCAATGGGATAATGGTACCGGCTTTGTACTCATTGTGCTGAAGTATTTCGAGTGCCTGTAGGATGGTTTTTTTGCCGCCGATGAGAGCTACCGAACGCTCCTTGTCCACGCTGAATGACAGGCTACCGGAACGGAGCACGTTGAAAAGAATTCGGCTGAAAACTGCATATACCAAAACCCAGATACCTGTTGCCAGCAAAACCGCCCTGGACGACCGGAAATAGGGGTCCAGCAATCCATAAACTGCCAGTAGTACCAGCCCACCAAAAAGAACCGCTGCCAGGGTTTGGGTTGCGTTCCTGAATTTAGAGTAAAATCCATTCAGGTAGAGAAAAAAGACAAATACCGCGGAATATAGGGGTAGATTAAAATACTGCATCGAATCCGGGTAGTAGTCTGGAATTCCATGTAATCCGAGACTCAAAACGTATTGTATTCCAAGAGCCCCGATGTAAATGGCCGCAAAATCGATGAGCATCAACCCCTTTCCTGTGAAAAAAGTAATCAATAAACTCAAGATTGCCTTAATGTAGATGCCTGCACGCAGTATAAGTTTGTACAACCTCCCACTCCGGCTGAAGTGTTTATCAGCAAAAATCTCCATGGCTTTGTGAAAGGTCTTAATGTAATTGAGGCTGGTTTTTTTGGTGCTCTCCCCTTTGAAGTGAATAATAGAGGTGTCCGCCATATAAAACACATCGAAGCCCGCTTTTTTAATCCTGTGGGAGAGGTCGATATCTTCCCCGTACATAAAAAACTCCTCATCAAATGCACCACCTGCAGCTTCAATTGCAGACCTTCTCACCATCATATATGCCCCGCAGAGCACATCAATATTGGAATTTTTGTCTGACGGCAGGTGTCCTAGATAATACCTGTTGAATAGTTTGGAGCGGGGAAAAAGCCCGGACAATCCACTTGCCTTACAAAAAGCTACAAAGGGTGTGGGCAGGCCCCTTTTGGATTCCGGTAAAAAATTTCCGCTGCCATCCAGCATTTTGACCCCAAGAGCACCTGCTTTTGGG
>SL_3KL_010_SEDDRAFT_10003056_pt1 | contig 15240 bp, 8 predicted proteins | sample SodLakKL_010_SED_2_FD_10381 | JGI IMG/M metagenome (IMG submission 10381)
CCATCAGCCCACCGGGGTGTATCGGGAAGGCCGGTAAAATAGTTGCTGACCGAATGATTTATCGCACGTTCCGAGTTCATCTCACCAAAAAGTTCGTCCGACATCATCAGTAACAATTGCTCTCCCACAAGGTTGTCGCTGATCAGCATAAGACGCTTATAGACAGAATCTGCATCAATACCGTACACAGTGTTGTCAAATTCGAGATCTGCACGGCTGGTATAGCTCACGTCACGACCAAGAGTATCAGCCAGCAGTTCAAGAAACAGTTCGGTGCTGTATACAAACGGGATGGTTCGCTGCTGCCGGGCGGTATCGGCTTTAGGGGCATAGAGGATGCGGTTATCCCTGAATTCCCGGTCAATCAGGGCGAGCTGGCTTGAGTTCCATCCGATGTTATCCAGGTATTTTTCGAAGATGGCTGGTTTTACAGGTTCTTTTTCGTTTAGCATAACCAGAGCGACCTGCTGTGCCTGAAAGGTCATCACGTTTCCATAGATCGGAAAAGGTGCTTTTTCAGGTGCATAGGGAGCAGGGTACCAGTCCCAGGGCCAGCCTGAACCAAAATGGTGGTCGTCGTAATGTCCGTCATAATAAGCCAGGGTTTCTTCACGATTGTTCAGGAAACGAAAAGCAGCATCGTTGTTGAAATTGGAATTCAGGAATGTGGGGTCACCGGTTCCCCGGAAATAGAGGGTGTCATTTTGTATGGTGTACCTCAGTGCAGGGAGTGTATCCGGCAATGCATTCAGCGCTGCATAAAGGGTAAATATCTTCGTGTTGGAAGCAGGTGTATAAAAAAGTTGTGCATTGTGTTCGTGAAGCATCTCACCGGTGTCCGGGTCATAAAGAGCAAATCCGGTCATACTCTGCGAGAATACTGAGGATTTCATGAAAAATTCGTCGAGAGGGGTAAAATCATCCTCAATAACATCTGTGACAGTTTCCGCGGTTTTGCAACCTGAAATCCACAGGATCAACAGGGGGAGTAACACCAGAGGCATGGCTAACCTGAATCGCTGGCCAACCATGGATTGGAATTTGTTCATATGGGGTTATTGATGCATATTATCTGTTATTATAAACCCAAAATTGTCATTGAAACAATGACAATTTTGCCCGAAGGGCAAAAAAGGTCTAACGACTTTTTTGGGATAAATGAAAATACAGTTTTTCATTTAAATAGACAGGATTCCTTGTTTTCTGCAACACTTTTCGCATTTTAAAATTCAGGTTACATTACAGTAACATCCTCGACTTTGATCCCGCCTGACGTGATTCACATGGATGTGTTATATAACATTTAAGGTTAATATGCTATTTTCCGGCGTATGGCATTTTTACGACTCACAATCATCCTGTTATTCTCATACGGATTTGCTGCAGAAGCAATTTCACAGCATCTTCCTATTCGTTCCTATTCAATTGAGCAGGGATTGAGTGAATCGGTGGTTCACGACCTGTTCCAGGGAAGCGACGGATATATGTGGTTCGCAACCGGTTATGGAATCAATCGGTTTGACGGCAGGGAGATGAGAACCTGGTACAGGCACCAGGGCCTGAATAGTAACCAGGTGAATACGATTACGGAAGATCAATCCGGGCGGCTCTGGATTGGCACTGATTCCGGGATTAATATTATGGAGAAAGATACTGTGCTGAGCATGGATTTTTTGTCGGACCTACAGCGGTATTCAGTGACAGCTATTCATCAGGACACCAACAGTAACTGGTGGATCGGTACCGAAGATGCGGGTATCTGGTTACTCGATTCAAATCTTAGCCTAACCCAGTATACAACTGTTCACGGCCTTGCGGGTAATGCAGTACGGGATATTACAGAAACCTCTGATGGTATTCTCTGGTTTGCTACTGATAACGGCCTGGGAAACCTCGATGCAGGTAATTTCAATATATTTACGATGGAAAACGGCCTGCCGTCAGATAACCTCTTTTCCCTGGCTGCCGATGAAGATGGAGTACTCTGGATCGGTACATCACAGGGTTTTTCCATTTTTGAAGATATGGAGTTTCGAAATTATCACACTGAACACGGCCTAAGTCATAATATGGTACAATCAATTGCTGTCGAGGCGCCGGGAAGAGCATGGCTGGCGACGGACGAAGGTGCGACATACGTTGATAACGGTACGTTCCGTAGATTCACCATTGAAGAAGGGTTGACGAGTAATATTATCAACTCAACACTGATTGACCGGGAAGGCAATGTATGGTTTGGAACACTCGGGGGAGGGGCGAATATCTACTTTGGAGATTACTTTCATAACTATTCAACAGAAAACGGATTGACGAATAATGTAGTCACCGGGTTCCATGAAGATGAAAACAGCCATTTCTGGATATCAACGTTTGGCGGCGGAGTTATGCATTACGATGGTACTCAGATATATACTTACACTGAGAGCGACGGCCTGATTGATAACAGGGTGTTTACAACATTCAGTGATGGGACAGGTAAAATATGGGTTGGAACACGGAATGGAATATCTATTATTGAAAACGGGCAGGTTCGCTCCCCTGATGAAACATTCAGGGACATTGAAATGATCCGGGCATTTTACAGGGATCCGGATAATGGGGATTTCTGGATCGGTACCTATAACGACGGGATCTATCACTTTTCGGGCGATAGCCTGATGATTTATGACGATACAAATCACCTTGAAAATAACACCATTATGTCGATCCGGCAGGACAACGAAGGTAATATGTGGTTTGCAACCTATGGTGGTATAGTGGTGATCGAAGACGGGGAGTTTCACCGGTATACGATAGAAGACGGCCTTCCGAGTAATGGGGTGATCAGTATTCTGCTCGATCATGATAATGAAGCATGGGTATCTACTTTTAATGGTTTTGCGAGGTTTGACAGGGAAAACAGGATTACGGAGATGTTTGCATCAAGCTTCGGGCACTCATCAACCCTGGCCTATTTCATGTTCCAGGATCACAATAACCACTACTGGGTCGGTACCAATATCGGAATTATCCGGTTTGATTATGAACGCTATAATGCAGCCGGTTCAACGATTGAGAGAGACCTGGCATTTCAGCTTGTGAACCGGGAGCAAGGCCTTGTAACCAATGAAATGAATGCAGGCGCACTCTATATCGATCGTACAGGAGCGGTCTGGCTCGGTACGGTGGAAGGTGTGAGCCGGTTTTTCCCGGAACGATTCCCTGATCGGGATGTGCCTCCGATTCCGCACTTTAATGAAGTGTTATTTGCAGGAAATCCTGTGGATCCTGATCAGAGAATGACCCGAAGGCACGATAGAAACTTCCTGCAGTTTGATTTCACCGGTATCTCATTTGCTGCCCCATCACAGGTATTGTTTGAATACAGGCTCGATGGGGTGGATGAAGCGTGGACACACGGTTATGACCGGGTGGTTCGCTATCCATCCCTCTCACCTGGTGAATATACTTTTCAGCTCAGGGCATATAATTCTGCCGGTGTCAGAAGCGAAATCATCCGAAGTTATGAATTTGAAATTGCACCTCCGATCTGGCTTCAGTGGTGGTTTTTTATGCTGATTGGGTTAATTGTGGTTGGAATAATTCTGTTTATTTACAACTACTACAGGGTGAGCCGGCTGATTGAAATGGAACGCATGCGTGTGCAGATTGCAAGTGACCTGCACGATGATGTTGGAGCTTCATTAACGGAACTGGCACTTCAAACCGATTTCCTGCGTACCGGTGATCTTGATGAGACTGTGGAAAATACGTTAAAACAGATAGGTGAACACAGCCGACGCATCGTATCCACCCTTGATGATATCGTCTGGTCGATTGATGCCCGGAATGATACTGCCGGTGACCTGACCGACCGGATGCAGGATCATGCCTATAAATTGCTTTCACCCATAGGTATGATGGTTAACTTTAATTTCTCAGATCTGGATACTGAACAGCAAATTCCTGTACAAGTCAAAGAAAATCTATACCTTATATACAAAGAGTCAATAAATAATATTGCCAAGCATTCGAATGCAGATACGGTAAATATCAGGTTGTCAATGAAGGGCAACAAATATCTGCTTGATGTAGCAGATAATGGCACGGTTAAGACCAATGGAAGAAGATCGGGCCAGGGGTTACGTAACATTAACATGCGAGCGAAAAGAATCAATGCAAATGCGATTATAGACAGAAATAACGGGTTTAATATTAAAGTTACAGGTTCGTTGAACTGAGTAAGCAACTAATGAGGTAAATTATGGCAGTGGTCGGAATTGTTGAAGACAATAAAAAAATCAGGGATTTAATACAGCGGTATCTGGATATGCAGGATGAGTTTGAATGTCCGGTTGCCGTGGATTCCGTGGAAGAGATGCTTGAATATCTTGAAGAACACAATCCACCTGATGTATTGCTGATGGATATTCAGCTTCCGGGAATGTCGGGTATCAAGGGAATAGGGATCATTAAACAGAAATACCCGGAGACCGAAATCATCATGCTGACCGTATATCACGATTCCCATAAAATATTCGATTCGCTGGTTGCTGGTGCAAGCGGGTATCTGCTTAAGCATACATCATTACCGGAAATCAAGGAGTCGATCCAGACGCTGCTGGACGGCGGGTCTCCGATGTCGCCTCAGATTGCAAGAAAAGTGATCAACTACTTTAAAAAACCGAATAAACAGGTTTCTGAAGAAGATTATGGCCTTACACCAAGGGAACATGATATTATCAACGGCCTTGTAGACGGGTTGAGCTATAAGCTGATAGCAGACCGGTATGATATTTCTATTGACACCGTTCGTGCTCACATTCGAAACATTTATAAGAAATTACACGTTAACTCTAAAGCGGAAGTAATCGCGAAGTCGTTGAGAGGCGAGATTTAAGAACCAAAACCGAATCTTATCGATTCGCATGAATATGTGATACAATGTGACATTTGAGTTTATTAAATTGAATCAAGATGCTGTAAATACCAACAAGTTCGGGCCATCATGAAGAATTTAAAAATACATATCCCAGTTATAGCAGCCTTCTCGGCGTTATTGTTAACCGGATGTTATACTCAGCTTGAAACCGTCCATACAGAGAGAATTATAACAGAGCCACAAAGAACAACTGTATATGCATCCGAACAGGAAGTGGAGCAATACAAAGAAGAAGCCCGGGAGAGACGGCTTGCAGAACTTTCACCGGATGAAGAGGAGAGTTATCTCTATGGATATGAGGACGGGCTTGAAGATGGTTACGAAGATGGCTGGACAGATGCAGAACTCTACTATTTTATTGATTATGAAGCGAGAGACCGGTATGCCCATCAGGACATAGCAAGAACTTACCGGTCTGCCGGCCACACGACAAATATCTACAATTACTATTATAACGACTATTATCCTTATAGCTGGCATCGGCACCATTATGTTTACAGCCACTGGCATATACGGCACCGATACGGAGTGTGGCGTCATTACAGGCCCTATTATGCATGGTATCCCGTAAGCTGGTCAATAGGCTGGTCGTATTACTCACCGTTTTACGCATATAGTTATTACAGGTATCCGCCTTATGGAGTGTATTATTCAGGATATTACGGATACCCGTATTATGGCAATACATTTGTTTATGTGAATTACCGGCACCTCAGGGTACAACCGCAACGAACGTATGCAGCACGCACAACCGGGCTCCGGTCTGCCGGCCTCACAAGAGAACATCGTGTAAGAAACACATCGGTTGCAACAACCAGGTCTTCACAGGTAAGAACGCAGTCACTCCAGGAAAGAAGAGCAGCAATCCGTAGTAACACGGATGTAAGATCAACCGGACGGTCGGCAGCAGTAAACCGTTCAACAGTGAACAGCAGCAGAACTTCAGACAGTGTTAACCGGTCGAATAGTACGGTTAACCGTCAGCGTTCGTCTGGTACTGTCAATCGATCAAATAGTGAGGCAAATCGTCAGCGCAGTTCCGGAACTGTAAACAGGTCAGGAAGTGATGTGAATCGTCAGCGAAGCACCGGAAATGCAAATCGATCGAGCGGAACGGTTAACCGGCAACGAAGTACTGGCAGCAGTTCCAGTACGAACCGGTCATCAGGAAATAACAACAGGCAGCAAAGTAACCTGAATGTAATTCCGGATACCAATAACAGGTCAAGTGCTGTCAGGCCGGGAGCCACAACTACCCGGAGCAGCGGAACATCCGGTACAGTTTCGAGATCACAGTCATCGCCTGCCAGTACGATTAATCGCGTATCAGGTGCAATTCAAAACAGAATTCAACAGAGAACTCCATCAGTATCATCTTCCTCCGGAACAACAATAAGAAACCGGATACAGCCACAAAGCAGTGTTCGGACAAATGCGGGTAATAACCGCCCTGCTTTAAGAAGTACGCAAAGCAGCAATACTACCCGCTCAATAGCACCACGGACACGAACAACATCAAATAATCGTGCAACGGTAACCAGGAGTAATCGTTCATCAGGAAGTTCTGTAACTCCGAACCGGTCTTCAAATAACAGATCGTCATCTGCAACACGAAGCCGGGGTAATTAGCAGCCCGGGTACAGAGTTTTTTCTACTCCTTAAACCCTTTAACGTCCAAGATTATGAAGAGGATCATTCTTAGCCTTGCAGGGGTGTTTACTATCCTTACGGCTCAAACCATATATGCACAGGAAGCAGTAAATCCGTTACTGTACAGTTACCAGGCGGTTCAATTTGGTGACCAGAATGTATCGCATGATCCGATTACGCTGATTATGCCGGGAACAGCATATGCAGGAGGTTTCAGCAGTTACCTCGACAATCCGGCGTCGGCCGCACTGTTCAACCGAAGCTTTGGTGAATTCGGGCTGGTATATAACCAGGTGGATGAAACAAGCCATTTTCTCGGAAATAGAAATAATTTCGATGATAACCAGTTTGGCCTGTCGAACCTTGGTTTTATCTATAAATTTCCAACAGTACGTGGAAGTATGGTGATGGGAGCCGGATACAGCCGCCACTCCTATTACAATCGTGCTTTATCCATCACCGGCAGAAATGACCAAAGTACCATGACCGATTTCTTCAAAATTCCCGGATCTACATATGAAGACATCGCATTTAACACTTATGCCATCGACTGGGCTGATGATGGTGATTACCTGGAGTCTATTTTCCGGATCGGTTTCCCTCCGGGTGATTTTCCGGGTATCACACAGGATGCAGAGATTACAGAACGTGGTTATGGTGGTGATTTCTCCGCATTTTTTGCGACTGAGTTTCTTGAAAATTTCATGGTAGGAGCGAGTATAGGCATACAGTCAGGCCGGCACCGGTACGACAGGTTATTTCTCGAAATCGATGAATTTAATGATTATGACGGTGCATTTATCGACTCAAATGAAGATGGAGAGGGAGATACCGATATTGATAGCATACTTCTGAATGACCGGGTAAACAGCGACTATCTGTCGTTTAATGCGAGGGTTGGTGCGATCTACCGGTTTGGTGATCACCTTAACCTTGGAGCTTCTTATACATTCCCTTCTGTGCTTACGGTCGATGAAGAGTTTGATGCCCGGATTGTTTCGACTTTTGATAATGGAGTTGCATTTGAAGATGAGATCCTGACCGATTTTTCCTACTCGGTAAGAGCTCCGGCGCGCATCAACCTGGGTGCAGCCATTGTGAATATGGGCGGATTAAGTGCCTCATTCTCCGCCGAATACGTTGATTACAGTAAAACGAGAATCGATTTTGAAGCAGATCTGTTTGAGGATGAACGCAATGAAAACCAGTATATCCGTAATAATTACACCGATGTCTGGAATCTGAGAGGCGGTGCGGCATTAGCCCTTACTGATGATCTGACTATCCGGGGCGGATACGGCATAAGGCCTTCCCGATTCAGGGATTTTGATATCGAAGAACAGCAATTCACAGGTGGAATCGGATTCCGTATGACGGAAAATGCACGGTTTGATATCGGGGTCAAATACTCATTGTTTGAAGAGACTTCCGTTCTCTATGACTACGAAGACCACAACTTTAATATGAGATCGGAATTCGTTGACCGTGATGTAAACCGGCTCCAGGTTATGGGAACTCTTCGGTTCAATTTTAACTGATCCCGGAACGGTTATTCATTCTCTTTTTTGGGATTGATACTCAGTACAGCCGTTTTTACATGTCTGACAACATTCGTTGTTGTACTTCCCATCATGAGGTACCGGATCCCGGTTCGGCCGACAGTTGACATGATGACAAGGTTATAATCATTTTCGTTAACATGTTTCAGAATCGCTTCATGTGGTGAATCGTCTGATGTTTCGACACTATATGAAAGGTTTTCCCTGATTTCATGGAAGTATTCATTCGCGACAACTTTCACTCGCTCCTGCCTCAGATTTTCAATGGAAATATCAGTTTCATCTTTATCAAACTGTTCAAAGCTCAGGATATGCAAAAGATGCAGTTTTGAATTGGCTTTTTTCGCTATATCAACAGCAATCGGAAAAGCGGCAGCAGAATTTTCTGAAAAATCAGTTGTAACAAGAATCTTTTCAAAATCTCCCACATCCGATTCATCTTCTACCACCAAAACCGGCAAATGAGCCAGGCGCAAAACTTTTTCAGCCACCGATCCAAGCAGGAACCTGGAAAATCCGGTTCGGCCATGAGTGGTCATCACAATCAAATCAAAATCTTCAGCAACATCCACTATAGATTGTGCAGGGTTTCCAAATGCGATTAACGACTCTCCCTCATATTTTTCATTCAGATATTCACCGGATATTTCAGTCAATCTCTTTTTCAGGTTATCTTCTATCTTATCAAAATCCTGATAGACACTGCTGCTCATTCCGAGGGCATAAGGTTCATCCATCTCTGTTATAGGAATATGAACATGAATCGGGGATACAGTTCCACCATACAGCTTTGCAATTTGCTCCCCCACAGTTAATGCTTTTGTACTAAGGTCAGAAAAATCGACAGGTACAAGAATTCGCTTGATATTCATACAGATCAGTTAAGTTAGATATATTTGATACTACAACAGCACATAAAAATTACAGATTCAATGTAATAAATCCATGTAACAGATCATGAAAATAAATTCAGTTGAGATTTTGGAAAGGAGTTACTGTGATATCGTTTCACCCGGTACCCATTCTGAGAACTTCGAGTGGTTTTCTGTTTAAAACACCCTGCATGTTGGCTAAACCGACCAGGAGTGTCAGTATGATGATCAAAATAGCTGCGATAGACAGTGCAACAAGATCGGGAGAGAATGGCAAATCGAAATAAAACAATGATAACAACCAGGCTGATCCGATTGATAAAATCAATCCTGTGAAACATGCCAGGAGGCCCAATAATAGGTATTCAAGTAATTGGATCCCACGAACCTGTATTCGTGTTGCTCCGATAGTTCTCAAAAGTACGGCTTCACGAATACGCTGGTACCGGCTGATCGCAATTGCACTGGCGAGTACGATGAGCCCGGTGATGATGCTGAACAAAGCCATAAACTGCACAGCCATCGCAACCTTATCAAGGAATTGCTGAATACTTTCAAGAACAAGGCCAATATCGATTGCTGAAATATTCGGATGCTCCTGTACCACCAATTGCTGTAAATCGAGTGCTGAAATCTGGCCGTCAGTTCGTAATACGGTAGCATAAAACTGTGGTGCCGATTCAAGTACACCGTCCGGGAACANTACAAAAAAGTTGGGTTCAGGACGCTGGAAATCAACATCCCGGATGGATGCAACATATGTATCGACCGGAATACCCTGGATATCAAATGTAAGGGAATCACCAACCGAGATGTCGAGGTCGGATGCAATCGCATCATGAATTGAAATGGGTACTACCGACCCGATCCCTTCCGATTCACCGATCCATTCACCGCCGGTGATCGTTTCCGATTCAGTCAGATGGCCACGGTAGGTAACCCTGTATTCCCTCGATAATGCCCAGCCCCTGACATCAAGTGTGGTATCTTCACGTACTTCCCGGATAGGAACACCTTTGCGATGTGAAAGCCTCATTGAAACTATGGGGACATTCTGTAAAATTCTTGCACCACTTTCCTCCACGATCCGCAGGATATCTTCATTTTGATCCGACTGGATATCATACAATACAAGGTCGGGCTGGCTGTCACCTGTCTGGAAGTCAATTCGCTGGAGAATCATATCCTGCGAGAGATAGAGCACTCCAATCAGCAGCATGCCCATTCCAAGTGTTGTGACCAATATGGATGTTTGATTGTTCGGGCGAAACAGATTTGCGATTCCCTGCCGCCAGATATACGGCAGTGAGCGCAGGCGCATGGCTCTCACAGTCCTTATCAGTAAATTGGCCGTAGCAAGCAGAAGCAGAATAGAGAGTATCAGACCGATTGTAAATAAAAAAGCTGCAAGAAAATTATCGAGCAGAAGTACAAGTGAAGTGCTGATGATCAGAATAACCGATGCACCTCCTGCAACCCGGGTTCTTAAAGAGATATGGTCAAGAGGCGAGAACTCCACATTCCGAAGCGTTAATAATGGTGGTATCTTGTTTATACTCATCAGCGGAAGCATAGCAAAACCGATACTGACGACGACCCCGATTCCGAATCCGAGAAAGAGAGCCGGAAAGGATACCTGCTGTATGATTTCGAATGGAAGAAATTCAGTGAAGAGCCCTGGAAGATATCGCTGTATCATGATTCCGAGCAGTGATCCGATGAATGCGCCTGTCAGGCCGAGCAGGACTACCTGAATCGCAAATATGTGTGTGGTCTGTTTTGATGAAGCGCCGAGGCAGCGCAAAGTAGCAACAGTCGAACTTTTTCGCTTGATGTACACATAGATGGCACTCGCAACTCCCAGCCCGCCAAGTAGTAAAGCAATGAATCCGATCATTCCGAGAAACCGGGTCAGGTTATCCACAATCTGAGCAAAGTCCTCCTTCCGCGATTCAACCGTTTCATATCGTAACTGCTCTTCCCTTGCAAACGGCCGCATGTCAGATACCAGGGCTTCGATATCCCTTTCCGGTTCAAACTGAAAATAGGTTTTATATCGAACCCTGCTGCCCCGCTGAAGCAAATTTGTACCTTCTACAACTTCTCTTGGAACAATGACTCTTGGGCCGATTAAAGAAAACGCAGCACTTTCACCGGGTATTTCGAGTATCATACCGGAAATCAACAGCTTTTCACTTCCAATCTGGATCGAGTCACCCACGCTCAGGTTGAGCTGATTCATAATCGGACGGTCAACAAGGGCACTTCTTTGATCCTGATATTCGAATGCCGCGTTTTCGGGTTCGGTCTTCAATGTGCCGTAAAATGGGAATCCGCCTTCAATGGCACGAATCTGTGAGAGCCTGGTTTCTCCCGATTCCCCGTAAACGGCCATGGATGAGAATTCGATAACCGTGGATTGTGTGCCGCCCAGTGAATCAATAAAGGCGGTCACTTCTTCATTATATGGGTGATTCTGGCGTAATTCGAGATCGGCTCCAAGCAATTCCCTTGCCTGGTCTTCGACGGTTAAAAACACATCGCTGCGAAAAGATAGAATCGCAACCAGTGCGGCTACTCCGGCAATGATTCCGCTGCTATAGAGAAACAGGCTTTTATACTGGGATCTTGCATCCCTCCATGCAGTTTTTAAACTGAATAGATCCGGAATCAGCTCATTAATCTTCATGGCCGTTAACAATTTTCAATTCTTCCGATTCCCTGTACCCGGTATATTCATCCGATGCAACATGCCCGGATTTCAGGCGGATTACGCGATCACACTGATCAGCAAGTTCCGGATCGTGGGTAACGATGATCAGTGTTGTTCCCCGGCTGCGGTTAAGATCGAAAAGAATCGATTCAATTTGTCGGCCGGTATCTGTGTCGAGGTTGCCGGTCGGTTCATCGGCAAAAAGGATATCAGGCTGGTTGATGAAAGCCCGTGCAATACCGACCCGCTGCTGTTCACCCCCGGAGAGTTGTGTCGGGTAGTGCCCGGTCCGGTCTGAAAGCCCGACAGAATCAAGTAAACGGTTTGCTCTCTCGTATACATCCCGGTACCGTTCACCCCGCAATTCAACCGGAACCATCACATTTTCAATGGCAGTGAGAGTCGGAATCAATTGGAAGGATTGAAAGATAAAACCGATATGCTTGTTTCGGACAGCTGCAAGCTGGTCTTCATCCAGGTTATTCAACAGATGGCCTTTCAGGCTTACGCTACCGGAAGTTGGCTGATCAAGCCCGGCGCATAACCCCAGCAGGGTCGTTTTACCGCTGCCGGATGGGCCCACAATTGCACAACTGATGCCGGCTTCAATGGAAAAGGTTATATTATCTAAAACAGTAAGAGGTTTATCTCCGCTTCGATAGATTTTTGTGAGATGCTGTATATCTAAAATGGGTGTTTGACTCTTCATCCTTCAAAATTAAAAGTAAGTGCAACTTTTTGAACGTTCTATTACGTTATCTTCATTCCAATGTTTAATTAGAATTTCAAGAACGTAATCGCTGATGTCGAAATTACAATTGGTTAAAATAGCATTTCCGGTGCTAATTGTTTTATCTGCTTTTATACAGGCCGGTGCTGATTTTACCGATCAAAATGATCCAAGGCGTGTAATGATCTTTGGTGACAGCATTACAGCAGGATATGGTTTGGACCAGGAACAGGCATTCCCGGCAATCTTGCAGGAAAAAGTTGATGAACTGAATTTGGATGTGGAAGTCATTAATGCCGGTGTAAGTGGTGAAACCTCTGCAGGCGGCCTAAGAAGGATTGATTGGGTATTGCAGAGGGAGTTGGATGTGTTTGTGCTCGAACTCGGTGGAAATGACGGATTGAGAGGAATTGATCCTGATGTGACCAAACAAAATCTTCAGCAAATCATGGATAAAGTATGGGCAAGCTACCCGGATACCCGGATTATACTTACTGGTATGGAAGCCCCCCCAAATATGGGCGATTCATATACATCGAGGTTCCGGCAAATTTTCAGCGAGCTTGCAGAATCGAATAATGTGATATTTATGCCGTTTATCCTTCAGGATGTCGGCGGTGACCCGGATTTGAATCAGTCGGATGGTATTCATCCAACTTCTGAGGGCCATGAAATTATTGCTGAAAACCTCTGGGAGTACCTCAGGCCGGTTCTCGATGAAATGGTTTTTGACCATTAAATGATTTTTTGTGATCCCGAAGAGATCAGAATGTGATATTTAAAAATGACACCTCATGGGCATGAAACCAATATTCTTTTGATTCAACCTGAATATTGTATCTTGTAATAATCTCTTATTTAATCACGAATTCCTATTGACTGCATATGGGTGAAGAAAATGTAAGGTTGGCAGAGAACAGGGAGCAGACCCAGGATTTCATCAAGGCATTATTGAAGGATATACGGGCATTGGGAAGAATGCTGGAAGAGGGATGGTTTGAAATTGACAAAACCCGTATCGGTGCCGAACAGGAACTGTGCCTCGTCGACAAGAATGCCAAGGCTGCACCCATTTCCATGCAAGTGCTGGAGAAACTTGCTGATAAAGCATTTACCACTGAATTGGCGCTCTTTAATCTTGAGATTAATCTGGAACCCCTGGAATTTGGAGGTAAATGTCTTTCCCGGATGGAAAAAAACCTGCAGGCACAGGTTGATAGAGTTCGGAAAGTGGTGAATGAACTCGGGGGGGAAATCGTACTGACCGGGATACTCCCCACGATTCGCAAGGTCGATATTGATATTCAAAATTTAACGCCATTGCGGCGTTATGAGGCCCTGTGTGAGGCGATCAACAAACTGAGAGGTGGAGAGTATGACCTTAGAATTCAGGGAATGGATGAGTTGCTGATGCGTTTTGATTCCCCGCTCATTGAAGCGTGCAATACGGGTTTCCAGGTTCACCTCCAGGTGAGTCCGGATGAGTTTGTAAATAAATATAATATCGCCCAGGCGATAACAGGCCCGGTACTTGCATCGGCCGTAAATTCACCAATTTTATTTGGTAAACGGTTGTGGCAGGAGACACGGGTCGCCCTTTTTCAACAATCGGTCGATACAAGAAAAGTAAGTGATCATCTGAGGGACACCAGTCCCAGGGTGACCTTTGGAAATGAGTGGCTGAAAGACAGCATTCTTGAGATTTACAAAGAAGATATCGCACGCTACAGGGTTATGCTCTCAAATGAAGTGCGTGAAGATGCAGATAAGAAAATTGAAGAAGGTATCGCACCGGAATTAAAAGCTCTGCAGGTTCATAATGGAACAGTTTACCGGTGGAATCGCCCATGTTACGGGATCAGTGAAGGGAAGGCTCATCTCAGGATCGAAAACCGGGTTTTCCCGTCAGGCCCGACGGTTGCCGATGAAATTGCAAACGCCTCATTCTGGCTTGGCCTGTTAAAAGGTGTGGATCAGCAGTATAGTGATATCACGAAAGTCATGGATTTTGACGATGCAAAGATGAACTTTTTTGCCGCATCCAAAATGGGGATGGATACAAAATTCCGATGGATTAACGACAAACGCTATACAGCCGTTGACCTGATCACTCATGAACTGCTTCCGCTGGCACGGGAAGGGTTGAAAAATTCAGGAATCAGCAGCGCGGATATAGAAACCTATATCAGTATCATTGAAGAACGTACGGATGTGGCTCAAACCGGCAGTTATTGGGTGATGAAATCTCATAGTGACCTGAACAAAAAAATATCAAGGGAACAGGTACTTACTGCGATTACAAATGCAATGATTAAAAATCAGAAAAAAGGCGAACCGGTTCACAAGTGGGGTTTTGCAAAAGTTGATGATATGGAGATGTGGCAGCCGTCACAATTAGTGGTTGAGGAGTTTATGACGACTGATCTATTTACAGTTCAGAAAGATGACATTCTTGAGCTTGTTGCTAATCTTTTCGAATGGAGAAGGATTCGATATGTTCCCGTGGAAGATGATAATAAACATCTTGTAGGGTTGATCACCATGCGTACCGTATTCAAAGAGTTTAACAAAGAGATTCATCAGAATGAAAAAGCACCAAAGACTGTTTCAGATCTGATGATTAAAAATCCAATTACGATTCACCCGGAAGCATCTATCCTGGAAGCTATTGATATTATGGATTCTCAAAAAATAGGCTGTCTGCCTGTAGTTAAGAATAACCGGCTTGTTGGTATCATCACAGAGCAAAACTATATGACGATTACAGCCCGGTTGCTGCGGCGTTTACACCAGGA
>SL_3KL_010_SEDDRAFT_10003057_pt1 | contig 15238 bp, 13 predicted proteins | sample SodLakKL_010_SED_2_FD_10381 | JGI IMG/M metagenome (IMG submission 10381)
CCGGATCAATCAGTGCCGGCTTCCGGGCTTTTTCCGGGCCCCGGCGAGGGGACACCACCCACTGCAGCCCGTCGCGGGCGCGTCATTGTGACTACGCCCCCGTTTCGAACATTGCAATTTCGGTCATTCGACAGTTTGTCATTTGGTGCTTGGTGCTTGGAATTTGAATCGCCTTTTAGATGATGCCGAACAGGCTGGCCAGCACCACCAGGATCAATGCCGGGGTGACGATGCGAGTCACCCACAACCACGCCGTGAAGGCCCAGTCCGGCATCTTCTTGTCCAGCTCCTCGCGGGTAACCCGTCGCGACAGCACCCAGCCGCCGAACAGCGCGGTGAGCAGGCCGCCGACCGGCAGCATGATGTCGTTGGCGACGTATTCGATCGCGCCCATCACGTCGCGTCCACCGATCGAGACCTCCGACCAGATGTTGAGCGAGAACACCGAGGCCAGACCCATGACCCAGGCAACCCCGGCCACGCACAGGGCCGCACCCTTGCGCGAGAGATTGGTGGACTCGACGATGTAGGCGGTGGCCGGCTCCATCAGCGAAATGCCGCTGGTCCACGCCGCCACCGACAGCAACAGGAAGAACAGCATGCCGTAGAGAATGCCGAAGGGCATCTCGGCAAACGCCAGCGGCAGAGAGGTGAAGATCAGCCCGGCGCCGCCGCCTTCGGGCGAGAGACCGAAGGAAATGACGATGGGGAAGATCGCCAGGCCGGCGATCAGGGCAACCACGGTATCGGTGGCCGCCACCGTCACCCCGACGCGCGGAATGTTGACTCCCGAGGGCAGATAAGCCCCGTAGGTCATGATCGCGCACATGCCCAGGCTCAGGGTGAAGAAGGCCTGGCCCATGGCGGTGACGATCATCGCCCCGGAGACCTGCGACCAGTCGGGCTTGAACAGGAACCCGGCGGCTTCCATGAAATAGCCCGTATTCATGCCATAGCCGAGCAGGATCAGCAACAGCACGAACAGCATCGGCATCAGGATGGTCACGGCTCGCTCCAGCCCCTTTTCCACGCCGAAGGCAACCACGCCGACCGTCATCAGCATGAACAGGCCGTGCCAGAAGGTCAGCTCACCCGGGCTGGCCAGCAGGCTGGTGAATGTCGCCTCCGGGTCGGTGATGGCCGCACCCCCGAACAATTCCTTCAGGTAAAGGAATCCGTAGTGCAGCGTCCACCCGGCGACCACGGAGTAAAACGACAGGATCAGGAACCCGGCGATCACACCCAGGAATCCGATACCCATCCACTTGCGCGAGGCGCCGGCATCGTCGGACAACTCCCTGAGTGAGTTGATCGGGCTCATGCGCCCGCGCCGACCGATAACGATCTCGGTCCACATGATGGGCAGGCCCACGAGCAGAATGCAGCACAGGTAGATGAGGACGAACGCCCCGCCGCCGTTGTCAGAGGTGACGTAGGGAAAGCGCCAGATATTGCCCAAGCCAACGGCCGAACCGGTGGCGGCCAGAATGAAGGCCAGGCGCGAGGACCACATGCCGTGAATGGAAGTCGTCTGCATTGTTGTTATATCCCCGAGAATTCACGTAGCTCAAGCGCGCAATTGTGCGTCAAGCCGCGAACCCATGCAAATCCGGCCGTCGCTGCCGGATTATGCGGCACACGAACGGCGGGTCAGGTGCAGGTTCAGCCAGTGCGCCGTGGCGACCATGATGCCGCCGGCCAATGCCAGGCTGCTGCCCCAGTAGCCGAGGGTATGCAGGGGGGAGATGATTGCGACCGTCATCAGGCCGGCACCGGCCAGCCCAATGAGTATCGGCGGCCATCGACGGTGGGTGAACCAGCCGACGATCGAGGCGGTCAGAATCAGAAGCCAGGCCAGGCCCAACAGTGACCATTCAAGCACGATGAGTTGCTTCCAGATGCCGCGCTCCCACAGGCCGCGGTTGAGCCACAGCGCGGGCCACGCCAGAAAGGCTACGGTCATTGCGGCACAATGCAGGCCGCAGCCAACGGCAATGATCATGCCCAGCCGGTCAGTCCAGCGGAACGCGCGCATGACAGCATCTCCTGAAATGGTGTTATATTATAACATTAAAGGAACTTGTATCATTCAGCCGCGTTGTCGGAGAAGTCACCATGAAATCCCTGATTGTTCCAACCACTCTTCTGATTCTCCTGCTGGCCATGGCCTTGCAGGCCGGTTCACTCGAGCGCCAGCATGGCGCCCACGTGCATGGCCAGGCGACCGGAACCCTGGCTGTCGATTCAGATCGATTGAGCCTTTCGCTGGTCGTGCCGGGCATGAACCTGGTCGGATTCGAACACGCACCGAGAGACGATGTGCAGCGCGACCGTCTCCACGCAGTCAAGGAGGTCTTTGAGTCCGCCAACTGGCTCGAATTCGATCCTGATGGGGGATGCCGGGTCGATCGCATCGAACTCGCCACGCCGGGGTTTGGCGATGACGAAGAACATTTGCATGACCACGAGCAGCACGATCATTCCCATGATCACGACCATGGCAATGAGGATCGACACCCTCATCACCACGAAGAACACGATCACGGGCATGGCCACGATGACCACCACGAACACGCAGAATTTCGAATTGAAGTCGGGGTCGATTGTGCCCGTGCCGACCGGTTGAGCTGGATGGAGGTGGAACTGTTCGAGGACTATCCGGCCAATGAGGAAGTACGCATCGATGTGCTCACCGATACCCGTGCCGAAAGGGTACGCTTGAGCGCCAATGCCACGCGCATCCAACTGAACTAGTTGCCTCAATGAATACCAACTCGGACCTGTTGCGCATAGAAGAACTCCGCTACACCTGGCCGGGCGAGTCCCGGCCGGTACTCGATATCGGCGAGTTCACGATCGGCCGCGGTGAACGCTTGTTCCTGAGAGGTCCCAGCGGTTCCGGCAAGTCCACCCTGCTGGGGGCCATCGCCGGACTGGTTCGTCCCGATCACGGCCGCATCCTATTCGACCGCACCGATCTCGGCTCGCTGTCGAATGCCGCGCGCGATCGATTCCGCGCCGAGCAGCTGGGCGTGATCTTCCAGCAGTTCAACCTGTTGCCGTGGCTGGACGTGCGCGCCAACGTGACCCTGCCCTGCCGTTTTTCACGATCACGCGCAAGACGTGCCGGCAACGTGGCCGCGGCTGCCGACCACCTGCTTGATGCGATGGACCTTGCCCCGGAATTGCGCGCCAAGCGCGCCGACGAACTCAGTGTCGGTCAGCAACAACGCGTCGCCGCCGCCCGGGCACTGATTGGCAAGCCGCAACTGGTGCTGGCCGACGAGCCGACCTCGGCACTCGACAGCGACCGCCGCCAGGCCTTTATCGAACTGCTGTTCTCACAGGTCGAAGCCGCCGGCAGTGCACTGCTGTTTGTCAGTCACGACCCGGACCTGGCGCGTGATTTCGATCGCGAGGTCAGCCTGCCGACAATCAACCGGGCCGGGGTGGCGGCATGAATCTGCTCGGCCTGGCGCTGCGATCGCTGATCAACCGGCGGTTCGCGGTCATCCTCACGATTCTGACCATCGCCCTGTCCATCGCCCTGCTTGTGTTGGTCGAGCAGATGCGATCGGAAGTGCGTGACGGTTTCTACCGCTCGGTCTCGGGCACCGACCTGATCGTCGGGGCGCGCACCGCACCCATCCAGCTGCTGCTCTACTCGGTCTTCGGCATCGGTGATGCAACCAACAACGTCTCCTGGCAGACCTACCAGGAACTGGCTGGCACCAGTGATGTGGCCTGGGCCATTCCGATGGCACTGGGCGACATGCATCGCGGTTACCGAGTCATGGGCACCAGCGATGCCCTGTTCGAGCACTTTCGCTACGGTGATCGTCGGGCACTGGAGCTTGCCGAAGGCCGGGCCTTCGACGACCTGTTCGATGTGGTGGTCGGCCACCAGGTCGCACGCCAGCTCGACTACGACATCGGCGACCGCATCGTGCTCTCGCACGGCACCGGGAGCACGGCCCTGCAGCAGCACGAGGAACACCCGTTCACCATTTCCGGAATTCTGGCGCCGACCGGCACCCCGGTTGACCAGACTCTCTACATTTCCTTGCCGGCCCATCGCGCCATCCATATCGGCTGGGAGCGCGGCACCCGCATGCCCGGGGCCGAGATCGATCCCGACCAGGCACGTGAGCGCGCCGACGAGTTGCATCCCGAAAGCGTGACCGCCGTCCTGCTGGGGCTGCAGACCCGCGCGGCCGTGTTCGGCCTGCAGCGACGCATCAACGACTATCGTGCCGAAGCCCTGACTGCGATCATGCCCGGCATTACCCTGCAGGAGTTGTGGCGTATCACCGGGCTGGCCGAACAGATCCTGCGCGTCGTCGCTGGCATGGTGGTACTCGCCGGGCTGCTCGGCATGCTCACCGTGTTGCTCACCACCCTCAACGAGCGCCGACGCGAAATGGCCATATTGCGCGCCAACGGCGCCCGCCCCTGGCAGATTGCCGGATTGCTGGTGTTCGAGGCCGGACTGATCGCCGCCTGTGGCATCATCGCCGGAGTCGGACTGGCATTGCTGGCCCAGGCACTGGCCGCGCCCTGGCTCCTGACCACCTTCGGTTTGCATGTCGCGGTGAGCTGGCCGGCGACCGGCCTGTGGCTGGTGCTTGGCGGCATTCTGGGCGCCGGTCTGGCCATCGGCCTGGTGCCGGCACTGATGGCCTACCGGCGTACGCTGGCCGACGGCATGCAGGTGAGAATGTGAACCGGTTGACGCCGCCGACAGTCTCAACGAGTCGTTGCCGCAATCGAGAACGAATGGAGTTCGACCCGATGCACAAGATAACAGTCGCCGTCATTGCCGCTGCCGCCATTTTGCTGGCCGCCCCCTTGCTGGCCGAAGATCCGCGTGAGCTCGAATGGCTGGAACTGATGCCCGAAGAGGAGGCTAAGACCTGGCTGGCCGAGTCGAGTGAGGTCGACCATTCCGGTTTCGAGGCGCCCGAACCATTCCAGTCCTACACCACCGTCGGTGAGCTCGACGGCGAGATTGTGCGCATTCCCGGTTTCGTTGTCCCGGTAGAAACCGACGGTAACGGCAAGCTCAAGGAGTTCTTCCTGGTGCCGTACTTTGGCGCCTGCATCCACGTGCCGCCACCGCCGGCCAACCAGATCATCTACGGACGCCTGGAAGAACCCATTCCCATGGTCAACATCTGGGATGCCTTCTGGATGGAAGGCACGCTGAATATCGAGGATATTTCAAACAACACCGCCGACGCCGCCTATACCATGGACGTCGACCGGCTGGTGTTGTATTGAGCTTTCAGGTTACAGCGTTCAGGTTTCAGGAAAGACATCACGAAGCCCGCCCTGAACCCTGAAACCTGAACCCTTTTCCCATTTGGAGAAAGACGAAACAATGAAGATCAAGACGACTTTTCTAACGCTTCTGTTCGTGCTGCCGGCCCTGGCGCTGGCCGACGACATCAAACCGTTGTCGGTCGAGGTGCTGTGGGAACTCGAGCGTATCGGTTCGCCGGTGATTTCCCCCGAGGGCGGCCACGTGGTGGCGCCGATCACCACGTATGACACCGATGACGATTCCTCCGAAACCCGGTTGTGGCTGTTCTCAACCGACGGCGATGTCGAGCGCCCGCTGACCGCGAAGGGACAGTCGGCCGGCAACGCGACCTTCTCGCCAGACGGCAGCACGCTGGCCTTCACCAGCCGGCGCGGCGATGACGAGGCCACGCAGATCTACCTGCTGCCGATGGACGGCCCCGGCGAGGCCGAGCGCCTGACCGAGGTCCCCACCGGCGTCAATGGCGTCAAGTGGGTGGGCGAGAATCTCTATTTCATCTCGCGGGTCTGGCCGGACAAGGACTGGGAGGAAATCGAAGAACAACTGCAGGCAGACAAGGATTCAAAGGTATCGGCGAGACAGTGGAATGCCTTGCCCTATTCATTCTGGGATCATTGGCTGGAAGAAGACCGCCAGGCACATGTCTTCCGCATTGCGGCAGCCGGCGGCGACATCGAGCCAGTCACACAGCCGCTGGGTCGTGAACTGCCGCGTTCATCCCAGGGAGCGGGCAGCTACGACATCGACCCGGATGAGCGCTTCATCGCCTTCATGTCCGACCGCGATGATCGCGTCGATCCGGCAACCGATCTTTTTCTGGCCGAGATCGGCGGTGATTCGGTTGAAAACCTGACTGATAACCCGGCCGGCGATTCCACGCCCATGTTCAGCCCCGACGGCCAGACCCTGGCCTGGCTCGAGCAGCGCATTCCGGGTTTTTACGCCGATACGAGCAACATCATTCTCTACGACTTCGATTCAGCCGAACGCCGTAACCTGACCTCTGCCTGGGATCGCTCTGCCGCGGGGCTGGTGTGGGCGCCCGACGCCTCCGGCTTCTATGGCAGCATCGAGGATGCCGGCACGGTCCGCGTGTACCACATCGATGTCGAACGCGGCGAGCCGCGCGCGATCACTGGCGATACCAGTTTCGGCGGCCTGAGCATCGCCGACGACGGTACCCTGGTCGGAACCCACCAAAGCTTCCTGCATCCCGACCGTCTGATCGTGATCGATACCGACACCGGGGATACCACGCGACTGGACACGCGTAACGACGAGATCCTCGCTGAAGTCGATCTCGGTACCTACGAGTCGGTGACCTACACCGGCCACGACGGCACCGAGATCCAGATGTGGGTCAACTACCCGCCGGGTTTCGACGAGAGCAAGGAGTATCCGTTGTTCCTGCTGATCCACGGCGGTCCGCACAGTGGTATTCCGGACGGATTCCACTATCGCTGGAACGCACAGACCTTCGCTTCCTGGGGTTACGTCACCGCCTGGCACAACTTTCACGGTTCCAGCGGTTTTGGGCAGGACTTCACCGATTACATCAACCCCGACTGGATCACCGCGCCCTACAACGACACCATCGCCGCGGCCGAGTGGTTCGCCGAGCAGGATTGGATCGATGACGAGCGCATGGTTGCCGGTGGTGGCAGCTACGGCGGTTACCTGTCGTCCATCCTGCTGGCCAAGGAGCATCCGTTCAACACGCTGCTGATCCATGCCCCGGTCTACAACATGTACTCGCAGATGGCGGCCGACTTTGCCGTGCACTCGGTGCGTTTCGGCAACTACTGGGAAGACCCGAGCATCTACCGGGACATCTCGCCGCACTACTTTGCCGAGGATTTCCATACCCCGGCATTGATCATTCATGGTCAGCTCGACTACCGCGTGCCGGTCGGTCAGGCGTTCGAACTGTTCCGCACCCTGCAGAGCAAGGGCATCGAGTCGCGACTGATTTACTACCCGGACGAGAACCACTGGATCCTCAAGCCGAACAACTCCATCTACTGGTACGAGCAGGTCGCCGACTGGATGGCCAAGTTCGCCGAACCCGGCCCGAAGTAAGCGAGCCGCTTCGAGCAGAAAAACGCCGGCCTCGATGGCCGGCGTTTTTCGTTATACCTTGCCGATGGTTCAGAAGATGAACTGGAAGCGGGCGCCGTAGACCCAGCCGTCATCCTTGTAGATGTCGCGCTCGCCTTCCAGGTAAATGACGTTGAATTTCATCAGCGCTTCCGGCGTGAGATACCAGTTCAGACCGGCGGTGTAGCGCTCGAGCTTCTGGCCGCGACCCGGGCGACTGTGCTCCAGGGAGTCGGCCATCCCGTAGCGGAAAGCCACTTCGAATGCACCCCAGTCGCCGTTGCGCGGTGAAAAGCTGCGGTAGGGGCGCTGCAGACCGAAGTCGCCGCTGAAGGCACGGTAGTTCTTGCGCTCGCCGGTCAGGAAGTACCCGGTCTGAAGGTACCAGCCATCCAGGGTCAGCGAGGTGTCGTCGACACGCACGTCGCCACGCTCGGGGTCGAGATCCAGGTCGACGCGGTAGTATTCACCCTGCATCCACCAGGACTGGTGGCCGGCGGCAAACTCCAGGTTGGTGCGGGTAAAGTCTTCCACGCCCTCGATGTCGTCACGACCGACCAGACGGGCATCGATGGCGCGGGTGCCTTCACGGGCGCGCAGGCGAACGGATTCATATTCTCCTTCATCGCGATTGAAGGCATTGCGGCGATGGTTGATGCCCGCTCCAAGGTGAACGAAGCTTTCGTCGGTCAGCACCGGAGCAAACGAACCACGTAGGGAAACAGCCCAGCCTTCCCGGATCTCGCGATCGAACTCGATGTCATGCCCGAACAGTCCGGCGCCGACATAGAAATTGGGCTGAATGGTTTCGTACATGATGCCGGGCTCACGGTTGACCTTGTAGGCATCGGAAGGTGCCGAACGCTCGATGAAGGTGATGTAACGTGAGCTGGTGGCATACTCCATGCCGAACGGCTCCTTGAAGTAGCCGACCGCCAGACGTGCCCCATGATCCATCAGGTAGGCCATGTAGGTGTTGGCCAGGTCGATTTCATTCTCGGCATAATCGGCCTCGATCTGCCACTCCCACTTTTCATTCATGATGCCCAGCGCACCCAGGCGGACGCGACGGAGAATGACGCCGTAATCGGGGAACGGATGGCCCTGGCGGGCAACGTTTTCCATATCGTCGCCGAAGTCCTGCCAGGCCGCGTCAAGTTGCGCACGTCCGCGCAAACGGAAGCGGCTGGAGCCATCGGCTGATTCCAGGCCGATGCGCGGAACCTGGCCGGTCAGTCCGTCATCACGCATCGGGGCGGTGGGCTCGTAGCCCAGGTCGGCGCCAATCAGCTTCACCTTTTCCCGAGGCGCTGGTTCGGCTTCCGGCTCGGCCTCGGCTTCCGATCGAATCATCTCGGCTTCCTCGGCGCTGAGGATCCCCTTGTCGATCAGCAACTCCATCAGCCGATCGGTTTCCGACGCCACGGCACCCGCCGATACCAGCAGTAATGCCATGCCGGTCACTGCGCCAAGTTTCGGGTAATTCATTATGGTTCTCCTTGCGGATAGTTTGTTGCATTTCTCCATAGTCCCCGGCTTGGGCACCGAGTCCTCACGGTCCGGTCAGTGAAAAATGACCGGCATAATGAATTGTTAACTTCCTGTAGTCCGGGTTGGTTGATCCGCATCAATTCATGCGAAATTTCTGATAGATTCGATGGTGCATATACATCAGGGAAGAACGTGGCCAATACAGAGATTGAACGCAAGTTTCTAGTCACCGACCTGGGCTGGAAACAAAAGGGCCAGGGCCGACGCTTTCGTCAGGCCTACCTGTCAACCGACAAGCAGCGGGTGGTGCGTGTGCGCGTGGTCGATGATGATGCCTGGTTGACCATCAAGGGTCAGACCAGCGGGATTACGCGGCTGGAATTCGAATACGCCATTCCGGTCGAGGATGCCGAGCATATGCTCGAATCACTGTGTCACCAGCCGGTGATCGACAAGACCCGTTACCTGTTAAAGCACGGCGACCACACCTGGGAGATTGATGAGTTTCACGGCGCCAACGAGGGATTGGTGGTGGCCGAGATTGAACTGGATTCGGAAGAAGAACACTTCGAGCGCCCCGAGTGGCTGGGAGAGGAAGTCTCGGGCGATCCGCGATACTTCAACTCCAACCTTATCGCCCACCCCTACCGAGAGTGGAGCGAACCCGAGTGACTCACGATTAAGCACCTTGGACGGTCTGTCCGAAGTTGCCAGCACTTTGCATGGGGTCATGCGCAAGTCCTTCGGCCCGCGATGGTTTCGCTGAAGGCCTTGCCACCGCATCGAACTGAAGTGAAGGTTCCCCGGCATGAACGGCGCGCATGTGGAGTATTGGGATGTCGGTGGTGTTCCAATCGATCAGAACAGACCGAACACTCCATCGGGCGTAATACCCAGTACCCTGAACCAGGTTTCTCCCATGACGATGATGGCCAGCCATCCCAGTGTCATCATGATCAGGCCGAACTTGACTGCGTCGGTGAGGCTGTACATGTCGGTTTCATACAGCAGCGCGGCCGGCTTGGAGTTGAATGGCAGCACGTAGACATGTTCGATCAGGAAGGCCACGGGCAGGGCCAGGCTGATGACCGGGTAGTCGAAATGCTGGGCCGTGCCGATGGCGATGGGCACGAAGATCATCGCGCGCATGGTCTTCGATTGTGACAGCAGTGCGGAGTAACACATCACCCCGGTCAGGATCAGGTAGAGCACCCAGAACGGCGTGTTCTGGTCCAGGCCGATGGCGGTGAAAAACGCATCCACACCGATGTTGGGCAGCCCGGTTTCGGCAAAGCCCGCCCCCAGGCAATAGGCGCCGGCAGAGAACAGCATCAAGTGCCAGGGGATATCGACATCGTTCCAGTCGACGATGCCAATGCGTGGCATCAGCGCCACGATACCGCCGACGAAGGCGATGGCCGTGGGACTAACGCCGTGCAGGCGGTCGGTGGCCCACATCGTCAAGATAGTGATGAAGATGACCGAGGCCCGGATTTCGTCCCAGCGCACCGGGCCGAGTTGTTCGTATTCCTTTTTCAGCCGCTCCATGCCGCCTTCGACCTGCGGCAGCTTCTCGCGCTCTTCGAGCGGGAAGACCAGCTTCATGCCCAGAACGTAACCGATCAGCATCAGTCCGACCATGGTCGGCAGCATGGCGATCATCCAGTCGGCAAAGAAAACACCGCCGGTGATGGCACCGCTGATCAAGGCCGCGGCCAGCAGGTTGGCGCCGGAACCGGTCACGAAAGCGCCAGCGCCGAGGTTGATATTGAGCAGGTTCTGCAACACGATGTTGCGGCCGAAGTTGGCCTTGCCGTCGCCCGGGCGCGATCCGTAGATGGCGGCGATCACCATGAAGATCGGCAGCATGATCGCGGCCTTGGCCGTGGTCGCCGAAATGAACGCCGAGAGCGTGACGTTGATGACGATGAAGCTCAGGAAAACGCGTGGCGCCGTGCGGCCGAACTTGAGCAGGAACCACAGCGTGAAGCGTTTGGCCAGGCCGGTCTTGACCAGCATGCTGGCGAGAATGAACGACATGATATTCAGCCACATGATGGGGTGGCCGAGCTGGGCGTAGGCCTCGCGTTCGCTAAGCACGCCGGTGAACACCAGCAAAATGATGACGATCAGCGAGGTCAGGTAATTGGGAATGGACTGCGCCGTCCACAGGATCATGCCGACCAGGAACACCCCCAGCATGAAGGCGTTGCGACGAACCATCTCGTCGCGGCCGATTTCCTCCAGCGTCGCCGCGGCCTTGTCGGGCAGGATGTCTGCATTGAAGACCAGCAGAAATTCCGGCGTCCAGGCAAAGCCGAACAGGATGAAGGCGAAGATCGCCAGCGGAATGCCTGCCCGGGCCATCCAGATCTCGGTGCTGGACTTTTCCCGCTTCGGCAGCTGGTCGATGCGGTAATTGCCCATGTCCAGTGCATCGCCGTTGCCCCCGACGGTGCCGGGCTCGTCGGTATCTCTAGTTGTCTGTCCCATTCAGAACAGCGGCTTACGGATCAGCCCGGTGACGCGCTGCAGTGCCTTGACGTAGCTGACGTTCCTGTAGACATCCAGGCCGAGGGTATACGCCAGTCTTTTCAGGGAAGCGGGATCCGTTGATTCGATGCAGGCGGTCCGGATGCCGGCACCGTTTATGCTTACCTCGGCCACTTCGGCCAGGCAGTCGCCGATCTCGAAACCGAACCGCCGTTTGAACAGGTCCACGATGACCACCTGCGGACAATGACGCTCCAGCGCTTCGAGCAGGCTGAAAAGGTCCAGCTCGCCCCGGCCGGAGAGTTCCTTCTCCTCGATACCCAGGGCCGGGACCAGCACCTTGCACAATTTTTCGGCCTCAAGCGGCAAATCCAGCTTGACTTGCGGCTCCCACAGTTCCAGCTCGTCCGACTGGTCGACCCGCTTCTTGATGTCGAGCTGATCGTTGCGAAACTTGACGTTCCATGTCCCGCTGTTGCGGCTGACCAGGTAGACCTCCTGGCTTTCACGGATACCGACAAGCTCGCCGCCTTCACGCATGCGGCGTTCGACGATGCCGAAGCTGGGCGCAAAGGCGCGGAATTCGTAACGCGGTTTTGAGTTCATGAGGTCACTTCCCTGATTCAGCCGTCAGGCTAAACGCGGGCCAATGAATAACTCATGATCTAAATCAAAATTCATCGGCACTGGTTCAGTCTTCGCCTTGCTCCTTGCGAGCCCGCTTCAGTTCCCGCAACAGTTCGATTCCCTTGCGGCGTTGCTCGCGCAGCAGTCGAATCTGCATGTCGAGCAACTCGCGCCCGTCCGGGTGCGATTCCTCGGCTCGCTCCGCTTCCAGCACACGTTGCTTCTCACGCATTCTCGCCAGCATTTTCCTGAGCTTGTCGCGCTTCTTGAGCTGATCGCGGTAGTCCTTCGAAAGGAACTCCCGGAATTTCTTCAGCGTCGATTTTCCGCTCATGGGACTTGCCCTCCGGGGCGGGTTTCGGGCTCTTCCGACGATTGCAGGATGTCGCGCAGCTCGCCCGATTCCAGTGCCAGTTCCTCGCGCAACTCGGCGTCCATTTCCTCGAATGGCAGGAAGATGGCCCTGGCTGCGGCAATCAGGTTGGTCGAGATTCGGTAGGCATAGGCGCTGTCGTTCATCAGCGAGGTGGCCTGTTCGGCATTGATGGCCCGATCACGAATCAGTTGATCGAGATGGCCGTTGGTGACGATGTCGTGGCCTTCCACGCGCGCGGCCAGTTCGCCCAGGCTCAGTTCCATGTCTTCGCCGGGTTCCTGAGACAACTCATCGAGCCGGCTGAGCAGTTCGCCCAGATTGGCCCGAATCTGCAGATATTCACCGCGGATTCCGGCATTGGACGAGCGCAGGTAGCGCACCAGGTTCTTCTGCAGGTGCTTGGTGTCCTTGACCGCCTCGAGCAACCGCTGACTGGTCGTGCGCAACACCACCAGCTGCCGGGCTCGTTCACCTTCCACTGAAACCCGCGCGAGGAAATCCACGATCAAACCGTGCAGCGGCTTGACCCGATCCTGGTAGAGCGCATCCAGGTCGTGTGCACGCACGCGTTCGGGTGGATCACTCAGTTGCGCGCGATCAATGCTTGCACGCAACTGGGCCGGTTCGTAGTTCAGCGAGGTGGCGATGATCTTGAAGATACGGCGGAACAGCCGCAACAGCTCCTTGCGTGCCGCTTCCATGGCCGGCCCGGGCACGTTGGCCACCGCATTGCCGATGTAGCGAGGTTTGCTCGCCGGTGCGGGCCTGCTTTTGAATACACGTTCGAGCACCTTCACCATGGTCGGAATCAGCGGAACCATGATCCCGATGCCAGCCAGGTTGAACAGCGTGTGGAAGATGGCCAGGCGCACGGCGTGGTTGTCTTCGGCCAGGCCAACCAGCCCGGCCAGGAACTCCACGGTCAGCATGAACGGTGTGATCAGCGCCAGTGCCACCGCTGCCGTCACCACGTTGAATAGCAGGTGGGCGCCGGCCAGTCGCCGGCCTTCGATATTGGCGGTGATCGCCGCCAGCCCGGTGGACACCGCGGTACCGATATTGGCACCGATGGAAATGGCCAGCGCGTTCTCGTAACTGATCTGCCCTGCGGCCAGGGCGGTGATGGTCAGGATCAGGGTGGCATGACTGGATTGCATGACCACCGTGGCGAAGATTCCGATACCGGTGTAGATCGCCAGACCCTTGAGCCCGGTCATGCCCCAGGCGCTCAGGTCGAAGGCCTGCTGGAAGGCGTCGAACCCGTCCTTCATCCACTGGATGCCGAGAAACAGAAAACCGATGCCGACCAGCACCCAGCCGAGTGAGCGCAGCGTCGTGTGGCGGGTAAGGATGAAGACCACGCCGAAAGTGAGAATGGGCAGAGCGCCGCGGCCGATATTGAAATGCAGCGCCGGGCCTGCCATCAGCCAGGCACCGGTGGTGGTGCCCAGGTTGGCACCGAAAATGACCCCCAGCCCCTGTTGCAGCCCGAGCAGGCCGGAACTGAGAAACGAGATCGTCAGCAGCGAAACCAGGGTGCTCGACTGGGTCAGTGCGGTGGCGGTGGCGCCAAAGGTCAATCCTTTCCACAGCCGGTCGGTGGATAGCCTGAGCAATCGTTCCAGCGTTCCACCGGTCAGGCTCCTGAGCCCCTGCTCCAGCGCCATCATGCCGAACAGGAACACGGCGACACCGGAGGCGATTTCGGCGACCGTTTCGCTTGACCAGAACGCCCAACCCAGCAAGGCCAGCGCAACGATCAGGGGCAGATTGCGGAACATTGGTTCCCTTCAGTCCAGTCCGTTGCCGAGATCATGCCACAGATCATCGACTCCCTCGATGCCGGTCGACAGCCGGAACAGCCATTCGTCGATGCCCAGGCGAAGCCGTTCCTCCGCGGTGAGCTTGGCGTGGCTGGTGTGCGAGGGCTGGCAAATGGTCGATTCCACCCCGCCCAGGCTCACGGCCGGTCGAATCAGCTCAAGGCGGTCGAGAAACCGCTCGGGATCCAGCCCGCCGGCCAGCCGGAACGACAGCATGCCGCCGAAATCCCGCATCTGGGCCCGCGCCAGGTCGTGATGCGGATGCGAGGGCAGTCCCGGGTACAACACCTCGGCCACAGCGTCGTGGTCGGCCAGGCGCCGGGCCAGCTCCAGCGCATTGTCTGATTGCTGGCGCACGCGAAGCGCCAGGGTCTTGAGCGAGCGCTCCAGCAGGGCCAGGTCCTGGCCATTGAGGCTTGAGCCCAGGCGAACGATGGTGGGGTGGATACGCTCGATCAGTTCCGCGCTGCCGGCCAGTGCGCCGCACAAAAGGTCCGAATGCCCGCCCAGGTACTTGGTGCCCGAGTGCATGACCAGGTCGAAGCCCATTTCGATCGGCCGTTGCACCACCGGTGTGGCGAAGGTGTTGTCGATCACGCCGGTAATGCCGTGCTTGCGGGTAATCGCCGCCGTGCCCGGAAGATCGATGATCTGCATCAGCGGGTTGGTCGGTGACTCGACCAGCAGAAGACGGGTGTGGGCGGTGATGAGGCCTTCGAGATGGTCCGGGTTGCCGTCCCAGATGGAGAAGCGGAACCCGTAAGGATCGAGCAGACCCCCGACCAGGTCCATGGTGCCGCCGTAGAGCCCGTCGACCAGGATGGCGTGATCACCCGGCTTCATCAACGACATGAAGATCGCGCTGATTGCGCCCATGCCGCTGGCCGTGATCGTGCCCGCCTCTGCGCCTTCCAGCGCGGCGACCTTGGCGGCGACAACCTCATGGTTGAGCGTGTTGTGGTAGCGCGGGTAGCAGACCGCTTCACCGCGGTAATCGAATGCGGAGCT
>SL_3KL_010_SEDDRAFT_10003058_pt1 | contig 15238 bp, 8 predicted proteins | sample SodLakKL_010_SED_2_FD_10381 | JGI IMG/M metagenome (IMG submission 10381)
ATTCCATATGCGCCCAGCTTTCCCTTCCTTCAGCCATAAAGACCTGCTCTCCGCTGAATGACCGGCCGCAATACTGTGCCAGGTTATTGAAAAAAGCCTTTTCAGCCGGGTCAATTAGTGCGGAGCCATATTGTGGCTCATCATCAGCCTTGCTGCCGGTTTGCTCTCTGCAACCGGTGAAAAATATCAATGTTATATAAAACATAGTCAGTAGTAGGAAATTGTACTTTGTCATCTGAGCAAGCTATTATTATCTGATTCAAAATAGATTAAAACCCTAAAATAGTTAATCTATCTGTTAAACCATATAATAACCAGGAACAGAATATACGAAACCAGTTATTATAATTGATTACAGTCAATAGGTTAACAGGGAAATATTGACAGAATGCTGTTTCCGGATGGTTCATTTATAATTATATAAATTAATTTGGACTGATAGAGACTCATGTGCATTTCGGCAGGAGAGGGATTTTACAGTCGCCTGAATTAATGCGGCAACCACTTTTACAGGGATATAATTCTATATTAAAAACTCCACCCAAAGTTGACAAATGCCAGTACTTTATTTAGTTGCGGACTGTATGAAAATGTAGTTTTCAGCGGTCCTGCTGCTGTCAGGAACCCAAAATCAAGAGATGCGCCAAATATAAAATTGTCTCTTGTAATCGTTACCAGAACCGGTAGTTCAAAATCATAGAGAGCTGCATTAAAAACAGGTGTAAGGTAGAACCTGTCCCATACATTATACTGCCAGCCAATGGCACCGGCAAAAATTGATTTTGTCATAATTGAATACTCAGTCAGTCCGGCAAAAGCGATCTGATCCCTCAGGAAGGGTTCTATACCTCCTACATTGAACATGTTGATAAATCCCTGCTCATAATCGAAATTATATCCCCCCTGGAAGTGCGAAAAGGAGGTCAGCCGGTCGCTGATAGGAATATAGGACTCCCAGTTAAACCTGACCTGCAGGAAATTACCTATATTGATGCCAATGTCATCGAGGGTAAGCTTTTTACCGGACTCGCCGGTAATGTCAAGCGAAGGTTTTTGGTTGAAATACCAGGAAGCTGACATGGATCCTCTCTGGCCTCTTTCCGGGAAGGCATGCCGGTTGACCGAATGCATCTTCCACCTTAAAAAGGTCCTGAAGGCATTATTTCTGCCCTCAATGCGTATATCTGAACGGGTTCCTGGTGACAGCCGCTGGTAATAATAAGCTGCACCTCCTGCAATATAACTTCTTCTTCCTGTGGTCCTGTTAATTGTGGTTTCAAATTGGGTGAAACCCTGACTGTACCCGGCTACAGCTTCAAAATCCTCATACACATCAAATGAAAAATAATCGGCTGAAAGGTTGCTGTTTATCCAAATCCTTTGCCTGTCATCAATAAACAGGTCAAGACCGGCGTAAACTGCAGGCTTTTCACCTATCCGTGCCCTTAATTCTGCCGAAAGATTATAAAACAAAAACCTGTTGGTTGATACCCCGCCGATCAGGCCTACACCAAGAAATGAGTTATAATGCAGTGCGGCACTCACTTTGCTGAAGGGGTTTTCATAAAATCTGAAGCGAAGGGTTCCATAATCGTCAGCAGGATCATCCTTTATAAGCTCATAGTTGATCCTGCTGAAATAGCCTGTAGCAAAAAGCCGGTTGGTTATTCTTGTCAGTTGGCGAGGGCCCAGGGTGTCGCCCTTGTTTATTCCTGCCAGGTTGTCTACAAAGCCCGGCCTTACCCTGTAAAGTCCTTTATATTGTATCGATTCAACCACAATATATTCCTTTCGGGGAATATTACGGAAGCGGTCCCATTCTCCTTCCTTTACCTCAGAGGGTGATATTTCAGACTGTTTTTTTAATGTGCTGGTATCAGGAGATCGGGCTGGTATTAAATCCTGGTCAGGTGAATGGTCATTAATTGGTTCCCGGTCCCTCAGTCCGTCCATATTGTCAGATTCGCCTGCCCGGGATGCGGCTTGCTGAGCAATGGCAAGTTTTTCAAGTTCTGGGTAAAATTCTCTTGCAATTCTTTTACCGCTTTCGACAATCTCTTGTGCATCAGAAAAGCTTGCAGCGGTAAATCCGGCCAGGTCTGGTTCGATATAAATATCGGCCAGCTCCTTGTTTATTTTAAAAGTCTGAGCATTCCGGAAGAATCCCATCTGGTAGATGATGTCGATGGGGGTAAATAATTGTTCTGCCGGTCTGAGGCCCTGAGAAACATTAACCCCGATCACATAATCTGCACCCATATCGCGGATGACATCAGCCGGGAAATTATTTACGACCCCTCCATCAACAAGTTTCCGTCCATCCCGGGCCACTGCGGTAAATACTGCCGGAATGGCAATGCTTGCCCTGACTGCGCTCACAATATCACCGTTGTCCATTATTACAGCATCGCCGGTTCCAATATCGGTGCCAATACATGAAAAAGGTATGGCAAGATCGTTGAAATCAGTTATATGTCTGACATGAAAAAATATCTCCTGCAGGGTATTCCATAACTGTTGTCCCTCTATTACCCCTGTTTTAATAATAAATCCGCCCTCGTCGAACGGAAGCTCTATTATGTTTCTTTCAAAGTTTTCGCGGTGACGAAGGTGCACATTTTCAAGTTGCGCAAAACGCCCGAACTGATTGTTCCAGTCCATCGATAAAGCTAAACTCTCTATTTCTGCTACAGTATAACCTGAAGCATACATAGCCCCGGCAATGGCCCCCATGCTGGTGCCGTTAATGTAATCTATCCTTACTCCGGCGCTGTCAATAATATGCAGCACTCCGGCATGCGCCAGTCCCCTTGCACCGCCACCGCTAAGTGTAAGGCCAACGCGGCCCGGATCTTCCCGAATCTGCGAGTGTTCAGGTGTTTCAACAACCATAGAGGAAGATGATTTCGGGTCATGCAATTGTTCAGGTGCCTCAGCAAGCGGAGTGGAAAATGATTTCGGGTTATGCAATTGTTCAGGTGCCTCAGCAAGCGGAGTGGAAAATGTTTCCGAATCACGAAAGCATTCAGATGCCTCCGTGACCGGCAGATAGCATAATGCCAGGGTAATAACCATACATGGCATTACGGCAAGGGCATGTAAACTGCTCACTTTTCGCAATCCCCGGGTAATAAAGTTGATGGACGGCTCTGAATACCGAAAACTCTTTTCTGACATGGCACCCCGGTATGCTACGTTTGATTTTGTGTTTGATTTGAGCCTATAAAGTTAATGAAATATTGGATTAGCAGGTATTTTGGAGGAACGAAAATTATTCGGTAAAAATTTAATCAAAATAATTACTGGAGATTCTGCTTCGGGGTCAAATAAAGAATTATTTGAATTAACGGCCACACTAAGTGTGAATTTTTTGGCAGAATACCTCGCATGCTTGTCTCGGGGATAGTCGAAAAACAGTAGGTTATTTATTGTATATTTAGGGCCTGAAACTCCTGATTTCTGCCATATGGCACAAATATAGAACGTGGGTTTTTTAATGAAAATAAAAGTGGTGGTTTTTTAAGATATAATTAATTTTTTCCTGAATCCCGGATTTGGTGATAATTTTTACAATTAAATTTGAAATAAATATAGAGTATCATGATCAGGAATATAATCTCATGCTTTTTAATTGCTTTAGTAAGCACAATATTTACCGGATGTGGTCCCGGTCCTGCAAAGAAAAAATTATCGGAGGAGATAAGGATCCACCTGGAAATGTTACAGGAAGAAAAGCCTGTGGTTGAGGGAAGCCATATATATAACACTGATATCATAACCCGGCTTTATGAAAAGGGAGAGGGTCTTATTTCAGCAAGATGGGGAAGTATGGAAAACATGGATCGGCTTTTGTTTGCCATTCGTAACTCACACATGGAAGGTCTGAGACCCGAAGATTATCATCTTTATGCAATAGAGAATCTGGTCAACCTGATAATTGAGTCAGACAATGTTCAGGCAGGAGATATTGCAAAAATGGAACTTCTGCTTACAGATGCTTTTCTGATGTTATCAGCTCATAAGGCCGGTGGCAAAACTGATTCGGAAACGATTGATCCACAATGGAGGGCAGCAGGGAAAGGAGTTAATATAAACTGGGAGGAGTTTATAGATAGTACATTGCAGAGTAAGCGGATAATTGAAAACCTTCAGATGCTAACACCCCGGCACAGGGAGTACATAAACCTGAAAAGTGGTCTGGCCAAATACAAGAGGATAAAAGATGAAGGGGGATGGGATAGGTTTACTACTCTTTTGCCAAAGCTCGGCGAGGGAATGAGGCATCCTGATGTGGCAATCTTGAGAAACAGACTCTCCATTACCCAGGGGCATATTGAATTTGACCCGGAAGACCCGGAGTTGTTTGATGAGTCGCTCCATGAGCAGGTAATGTTGTTCCAGAGAAGGAACGGGCTGACTGCCGACGGAGTTGCCGGAAGGGGAACCATCGAGGCATTGAACATATCAGTGGAGGAGAGGGTGGCATCCATAGGAGCTAATCTTGAACGCTGGCGATGGTTAAGTGACGATCTCGGGGAGCGTTATGTAATGGTTAATATTGCAAATTTCGAACTCCAGGCAATTGAAAAAGACAGGATAGTTTTTCAGACAGAGGCGATAGTCGGGCGCCCATACAGAAAGACTCCCGTGTTCAGTTCACTTATTACATTTCTGGTTTTTAACCCGGATTGGACTGTTCCCAATACAATCCTGATTAACGATATTGTTCCCGCGGTAATAAAAAATCCCGGTTATCTCGCCGGCAGAGGAATGAAGGTATTAAGGAGGGACGGAACGGAAGTTAATCCTGCTTCGATAGACTGGCAGAGTGTATCGTTGGGCAATTTTCCTTACAGGATCCGCCAGGAGCCCGGACCTGACAATGCCCTTGGGAGAGTGAAGTTTATGTTCCCGAATCAATATAATGTTTATATACACGACACACCGGCTCGGAACCTGTTTTCACAAACAGATCGTACCTTCAGCTCCGGATGTATAAGGATAAACAAACCAGTCGAATTTGCCGAATACCTTCTGCGGGATAATCCGGTTTGGACACCGGCGCAAATAAAATCCCAGATTGATCTGGGACGTATGAGAACCGTCAACCTGACCGAACCGGTTCCTGTTCATATGCTTTATCTTACTGCATGGGCTGATGACGATGGTGTGGTATATTTCAGGAGGGATATTTATGACCGCGACAAGTTACTGATTATTGCCCTGGAGCTGACACCACCCCCTTATGCAAGTCAGTAATAAATATTTGCCCGGATAATCCCGGTAATCTTTCTGACATCCCGGGATTATTGTTTAAATAACGAATTAGTCCCGACATTGCGGTTTCCCTGGTCAACATCCTTGAGCCGGCATGGTACTCTTCGTCCGGATAGTGGATATACAGACAGGATCTGCCGGATAACATAGTTATTATCTCTTTATGGTTATCCAAAGGTATGGAGGGGCAGCCGAAACTTCTTCCAAGGCGTCCGAAATTGCGGATAAATTCTTTGCTTACGTAGTCGGCGCTGTGCATGACAATTGTACGTGCCCTGGCCTTATCATTTACCCCGGGTTCCAGCCCGTCAAGGTATAAGGACATGCCATGCTTCCCCCAATAAATGCCGTCTGTCAGATAGAATCCAAGGCTGCTTTGCCAGGATGATGAGATGTTTGAGAAATGCCTGGCAAATTCCTCTCCGCTGTTCCGACCGTGTGCCACCAGGCCATAATGTATCACTTTCATCCTGTTTATATCGACTATCCACATCCGTTCCAGGTTAGAAGAAAGNGAGAAATCTATGATTGTGAGCAGATTCTTTTTTATGCGGTTATCTGCCTTAAGATTAAAAAAGCCGGTCAGNGCCTTTTTAAATACCTCATATTCGGGTTTGGGTACTTCACTNTTTAAGGCACTGTAAAATTCGCCAAGGTAATTGTCAATTTGATGATGATTGACTGGATACGAAGGANTGATATTGCCAGGATCGGGAATATAGGTATGACTGACTGGTATCATGGTTAAAATAAGGACTATGAAAAGCAGTAGCTTTTTTGACATCGGGTATCCGGATAAATTTTTTGCAATATACGAATTAGATTATCTGTTTATGTAATTTGTTGTACGTTTTACATGCCATTATAGAATCTTTTAGCATTATCAGTTAGGTGTAAAATTGATTTCGTCTAATTCTCATAATAATTTCATCACATTGTAGTAATATTGATTCGATAAGAAATTGACATATAGTCGGTTTTGCATGCTCTTGTCAGTTAGTTTTATAACTTTTTCATTCGACTGTGAGTAATTTTGGATGAAAAAATTGACCTAAAGGTCGATTTTGCATGATGTGGTCAGTGCGTTTTGCAATTTTATTTAGATGCAAAATTTAATGTATATTTATATTTGACAGATAACTATATTTAAGCGATGGTTTTATTGAAGGTAAGGACATGAAAGACAACAGTTTCGGGGTAAATTATGAGCTGAGGCATTTCGAAATGAATAAATTCGGAGAAGCCTCGACTCAATTCCAGATGAGTTTATTGAGAACAACTTTCTGCACTTTATTGACGGGCGCTTTATATCGGAAATTCAGTATGGCGATGAGGTTGTTATGCTTTCTCAGAAGAACAGCACAGACAATTCATTTTCCCACACGGTAAAAATAAAGGATACAGACCGCATTTGTGCCAGTGCAACATCCAGGTGGAAGCCAAGAAACTGAGAACGGCAACTTAAAACGATGGTGCTGAGATTCCAGGTACTTCGGGTGCAAATGAGTGGGTCAATCTCCGAACAGCTGGATTTGAATGGCATGTTAACCAGTATCCTTTACCCCGTCTTCCCCGAAAGGTTATCGTTTATATGTATTTATACCACTGATGTTCAAAATACTTTCAATGGATAATTTTATGAATTTTTGTAAGTATTATCAGAATTTCATAACTTGGTTGGGTATATTAACAACAGGAGGTTATATTAACAACAGGAGGGTATTTTAACCACACTAACGAACAATTATATGGCAAGGAACAAAAGTGTGCTGGTAACAGGTGGTTCGGACAGGCTTGGAAAGAATATCGGCATGTATTTCGCTTCAATCGGGTATAATGTTGCAGTTCACTACAGCAGGTCTCTTGAAAAAGCCCGGTTGACAAGGCAGGATATATTGTCGGAATATGATGTGGAATGCGAAATATTCAAGGCAGATTTCAGCAATGAGAAAGAAACGCAAAAGCTTATTTCAGATGTAAGCTCGGTTTTTCAGATCAGCTGCCTTGTGAACAATGCATCGATATTCTATGAAAACAGTTTCGCGGACAAAGGTACGGCAGGCCTTACCGCTTTTTTTGATGTTAATTTCAGGGCACCTTATATCCTGACCAAGCAATTTGCAGAGATAGCTCCGGAAGGGGCTTTGATCTTAAATATTCTTGATACAAAGATAAGCAGGGCTACCACCAGGCACTTTGACTATCTTTTATCGAAAAAATTCCTGGCGGTATTTACAAGGCAGGTGGCAATGGAGCTGGCTCCTAAAATCCGCGTTAACGGGATTGCTCCCGGTATTATACTGCCGCCGGAAGGCAAGGATGATGAGTATATTGAAAGGATGGCAGAAAGTATTCCGTTAAAGAAGAGAGGATATCCGGATAATATTATCAATTCGGTAGATTTTTTTATCAGGGATAATTTTGTGACAGGCCAGATCATTTTTAATGACGGTGGTGAAAATCTTTAATTTTAAGACTATGACAGGAATTCACATAAAAGACCTGCGTTTGAGAACTGTTATTGGAGCAAATAACTGGGAACGTGATGTTCTGCAGGATGTGGTTATTTCAATTAGGTTCAGGTACAATGCACAAAAGGCAGAAATGACCGACCGGGTTGAAGATGTATTTAACTACAAGACGCTGACAAAAAGAGTTATAAGCGAAGTAGAAGCTTCAAAATTTAATCTGCTGGAAAGTCTTGTCAACCACATATACAAAATCGTTAAGGAAAATAAGGAATTGCAAAACGTTTCAGTAACTGTTGAAAAGCCCAATGCCCTGAGATTTTGTGATAATGTTATTGCCGTTAAGTCAGATGAGGATGAGGATAAATAATGCGGTAATAGGAGTTGGTTCAAATATCAGTCCGGAAGAAAATGTGGCCAGGGCAGAAAAGGAAGTTTCTCTGCTTGGAAGATCCATCAGAAAATCAGGATTCATTTATACAAAACCGCTGCTGTATGAGAAGCAGGATGATTTTCTCAACGGTGTTTTCCATATTGAGACAGCTTATGAATATAAAGAGCTAAACGATAAGCTGAAAAAAATTGAAGATAAACTGGGGAGGGTGCGAACCGAAAATAAATCCGGCCCGAGAACCATTGATCTGGATACGGTAATTTACAACAACCAGGTTAAAGATGTGGATGCGTTTAGCAGGGGTTTTATTAAAGCCCCTGTTATAGAGTTGTTTCCCGGGTTGGAGGAGATACTGAATTGCTGCAATTACAAAGACAATTTTGAGACGGTAAACGAAATCATTGAGAAAATTCTTTGCCTGCTGACCCTGCCGCCTGTATCTGTTTTTGGCTCGGGCAACTGGTTTTGTGATGTGGAGACTGCGGCAGGCAGTATTGATATCTTCGTTATAATTGAAAACACCGGCAATGCAGATGAGGAAATCATCAAACGGGAGCTGAAAAGTTCAGGTCTCAGTAAAATCGGATCCTGTCCTGTTCATATACGGTTATTCCGGCTGGAGCAGCTGAAAGGCCTGTCTGCAGGAAAATACAGTGAAGCAGAAACCCCGGACTTTTCAAGGCCGGTTGTCAGTCATATCCAATCATATAAACTTCTTTACGGAAACCCCCGGCCCGAATGCCAGTGAGGTTTACTTTTCAGTAGGTTTTTGGTAAAATTACTGGATGTTTAACTCTTTGTTTGCTGAATGATGCCGGTTACTTTGCGTTATGTGAATCTAATTTCGTGGGCGATAAACAAAGCCGGAAAAACTAAAAAACATCCCATACCAGTCCTATTATTGCAAAATGGATCAGTGTGAAATTGTAAACGTCGGTGACGTCTGCACCTCCCTCCAGTATCCTGTACCCCGCCTTCCCCGAAAGGTTATCGGTAATATTTATTCTGCCGCCGAGGAAAAAATCAAAAGCCCGTCCGGGGCCCCCTGCCAGTCCGTCGCCATCAACGAAGAGCATCCACCGGTCAAACTCCCGGGATGCAAAAACATGCAGCAGCGGGACAAAACCCAGATCGTCCTTCTTGTCGCTGAGGTTGCCGCTGCTTAGTTGAACCCTGGCATCCCTTATCTTGGCGGTGAAACCCACGCCGATGGTCCACCTCTCTGACTTCAGCACATCCCGCCTGTAACCTAGCCTGTAGCTGTTGAACTTGTAGAAGCCATCAATCATCTGACTTTGATTGAAGAGGGACTGCTGGAAGCTGATATCGAAAGGGGCAGCACCTTCATAGTTCAAACCCAGGGGAGCATACAGCACGAAGAGGTGGTTCTTCTCAGCAAAGGTATAGCCCAGCCTCAGCCTGATGGGAATGACCGGACCCTGAAGCTCAAAATCATCGGTAAAACTGAATTTAGTGCCCCACTCATTGGGAATTCTGACATCATTATATCCTTCGAAAGGAATGCCACTCTCCAGGTCAATGCTCCATTGCGCATAAGCGCCTGAGAAGGTGATGGCCATGATCATAAGTAGGATGGGCTTTTTCATAATATGCGGTTTAGTTTGGTTTGGTTTGGTTTGGTTTGGTTTGGTTTGGTTTGGTTTGGTTTGGTTTGGTGAATCCCTTTATTAATAAAATTAAATTTAGCAAAAATAAAACTCAGGAACAATTCATTTGACGGAAAATACCATTGAAGGAATTCGCAAGCCGCCCATTGAAAGTATTGCCAGTTTTATGTCACACTTCACAGAGGCAAAGTGTTAGTTGAATCTGCGGATCCATGATAATGATTATTTCAATGCTTTTGGTGGTAGCCCCTGTGACTGGCTTAGTCCGCAAAACCCTGATCTATGGCAGGAAGCTGATGGTACTATTATTAATAATGTATGCCCTGCAGGGTGGGGTTGCCAACAGATAAAGAACTTGATTAAGAACGTCAAAGATGGAACAATAAAAATGCAACCGGAGCTTTTGCCTCGCCGCTTAAATTGCCTGTGGCGGGCGGCCGCGGCGACAGCAGTGGTTGGATCTTCGGTGTCGACTCCTGCGGCATCTATTGGTCAAGTAATGTTTATAGTTCCGGTGTGCACTACATGCACTTCCATATGAGTGGTGCCCGCATGGATAACTGCTTCCGTTTGTAGGTCCACTCTACCACAGACCCGTCTAAGAAAGTGGTTATTTATTTTTTAAAGCTTCAGATAGTAATGATTTTTTGATTATATTTATTGATTACAATTCGATAATCATTTTAACCTTTATCCTAAATCAAAATCAGAGCCTATGAGGATAACCTGAATTAAAAATCGGGTTAGATTCCACTACTTAACCTGGTTAAAAACATCCCTAATCCTGTTAATATTAATCATTATTGAGATTAACAGTAATGGTTAATTATTAAAAATTTAAAACTATTATTAATATGAAAAAAAAGCTAACCTTTGCCTTTTTTCTTAAAAAAATACTTATACCTATGAAACTGGCAATAATTTTTATGCTTTTCTGTTCCCTGCAGTTATCGGCTTCGGCGACCATGCATGGGCAAGAAGAAACTTCGCAAACAGATAATGCTTCCGTATTATTTAATAACGAGGCATTTGCTTCCCTTTATAAGGTAACAGATTTAACTGTTGATAACAGGGAGACCAAAGAGACTGTGAATGAATTGCAACAGCAGATCACCGGGACTGTGACTGACGGGGCGGACGGGCAACCATTGCCTGGTGTATCCATTGTAATACAGGGCACAACTACCGGCACTGTTACCGATATAAACGGAAGGTACTCTTTTACTGTACCCGATGAAGATGCAATATTGGTATTTTCATTTATAGGGTATAGCACACAATTAATACCTGTTGATGGCAGGTCTGTTATAGATATAGAGCTCATGATGGAGTTACAGGCGCTGGATGAGGTTGTTGTAATCGGCTATGGAACAGTTCGCCGAAGCGACCTTACGGGTGCAGTGTCACAAATTTCTTCCGATGATTTTGAAAGGGTTCCTGCTACAACGCCGCTGATGTCATTGCAGGGCAGGGCACCGGGATTGCGTATAACTCCAAACTCCGGAGAACCCGGAGCTTCTGCAAGCATACGTATTCGTGGTGAGCAATCAATAAGTGGTACAAATTCGCCGATATTCGTCGTAGATGGAACGATTACCACAAATATAGATAATCTTAATCCTCAGGATATTGCATCTGTTTCTGTTCTTAAAGATGCGTCTGTTGTTGCAATTTATGGTTCACGTGCAGCTAACGGGGTTATTGTAGTAGAAACGAAGAGGGGCCGGGCAGGCTTAGAACCTACGATTACTTTCAGTACTTATCAGGGTATCCAGACTACAAGCAATCTTGGTGTAGACTTATTAAATGCCGATGAGTGGCTTGAGATTTTTACCGAAGCTCATATCAATGCCGGTATATCGCCAAACTGGGATGACCAGACACTGGCAATGTATGCAGGTGTCGACACCGACTGGCTTGATGCAGTAATGCGTACCGGCCGTTTATCAAATTATAATCTTTCAGTTTCGGGTGGCTCAGAAAGATCAAATTATTTTGTTTCCGCCAGCTATACAGACAATCTTGGTATGGTGGAAGGATTAGCCTATAACAGGTTCAATCTGAGACTTAATACTGACCATAATGTAAGAGACTGGATCAAGTTTGGTAACTCGCTGAATATTTTTGCGGGAAACCAGGACAGGGCTTTTTCAAATTCACACCATCCCTATACCAGGGCTCTCCAGAAAGTACCTCTTACCAGGATGTATGAAGATGACGGGGGCTGGGGCATAATTCGTAATACAACCCTGGAACATATGCACGCCAATGCTTTATGGGTAGCCGAAAATATGCTTAACCGCCAGGAAGACAAAGGATTAATCGGAAACCTGTACTTAACTTTGTCTCTTCTTGAAGGTTTGGAATTTACCACCAGGGCAAATATGGAATGGACAAATGATTTCCGCTCAATATTTGATGCAGGTGTTGATCCATCATACTTATGGGAAGGCAGTAACATAAACCAGGTTACCAAGGATAACCGTGAAAATCTACATTGGATAACCGACTTTTTGCTTAATTATGAAAGAACCTTTGCAGAAAACCACAACGTATCTGCCCTTTTGGGATATTCATTAGAAGAGAATAAATATGAAAGGCTTCAGGGAAGCCGTACAGGGACACCCAATAATGCTATCAGATTTCTCAGTGCCGGCAATCCTGATTCCCAGCTTAACCTGAATCAGTATTCAGATTGGGCATTTGCTTCAACGTTTGGGCGTCTAGGTTATAATTTTATGAACAAATATATTATATCCGGAACTGTGAGGCGTGACGGAACTTCCCGTTTGGACGCAGCGAACAGATATGGTGTATTCCCTTCTGTTTCCGTGGCATGGCGTATAGCCCAGGAGAATTTCATGGATTCCTTTGACTGGCTTAATGAAATGAAACTGCGAGCCAGCTGGGGTACTGTTGGAAATGTGATGAGTATCAGCACATATGGAACCAAGTCAGCCCTCTCTCAATGGAATTATGTGCTTAACCAGGCGCCTGCACAGGGTTTTACACTGGCATCGGCTGTTAATACCGACCTGGTTTGGGAAAGTACCGAGAAAAAGAATATAGGGTTTGATGTTACCGTGCTGAACAGCAAGTTGTATTTAATAAGTGATTTCTTTATTGAAGACACATACGACCTTCTTTTTACCCAGCCTATTCCCAACTCCACCGGTCTGGCCGGCAGTCCGTTTATAAATGCCGGACAAGTGCGTAATACAGGTGCTGAATTTGAGCTTGGGTACAGGGAAAGGAGAGGAGACTGGTATTATAGTGGAAGTGTGAATTTGACAAATGTTAAAAATGAAGTTATTGATCTGGAAGGCAGAGATCTCAGAACTTCAGGAATTGTTGAGGGCTATCCGCTGAGATCTTATTTTGGTTATAAAACTAACGGATTGATAAGAACTGAGGCTGATCTGAATAATCATCCTCACTATGGATCCAAGGGTATTGGCGATATCTGGATTCTTGATGTTGACGGGACCGATGATGATGGCAACCTGACCGGAGCTCCTGACGGGGTTGTTAATGCCAATGACCGTACGATACTTGGCGACCGTTACCCTACCCTGGTATACGGAGCTATGGGTACGCTGGGTTATAAAGACTTTACTCTTCAAATGCAGCTGCAGGGTGTTCAGGGTGCACTGAGATATCTTCGCGGCGGACTGAATGATGGTTTAATTCATTACTTTACCCGCTGGGCCATGAACCATGACCGGCTTATCATGGACCGCTTTCATCCTGAAAAAAATCCGGATGGTGAGTATCCAAGGGTGCACCAGGGAGATGCAGGTAATAACCTTATGTTTTCGGACTTCTGGTTAAGAGATGCTTCCTTCCTGCGTATAAGTAATGTAAACCTTAATTACAGCTTACCTCAATCCTTCACTCAAACGGTTGGTATTGGTGCTATGTCGGCATACATAAGTGTTCAGAATCTTTACACATTTACCAAATTTTACGGACCGGAAGTTGACTCCAATACCGATGTCCTGACCGGTGTGCCTCAACCCAGAACGTGGACAATTGGATTGCAGGCAACCTTTTAAGAGATTTAATTTGAAAATTTAAAAACGAGTAAAGATGAAAAATACCTTATATAAATTATTTACCATTTTTTTAATGGGAGGAATTATTTTCTTCACCTCATGTGAAGAGGATTTCCTGGATCGGTACCCATTGGACACTCCCTCTCCGGAGGTATTCTTTGAAAATGAAGCATCTGCCAAAATGGCGGTCGTTGCAGCCTATCACCCGTGGACCAGGAGTGCCAATATGTTCCAGCGTGACCTTGTAATTATGTTTGACGCTTTGACGGATGACAGTTACTGGAGACCAGCAAGGGCAGCATCTATACGGTTTTCGCAGTGGAACATACAATCAAATGACGGTACTGCCAATAGTTACTGGCAATTAGTTTTTAGAAGTGTGAACGCTGCAAATTTTGCCATCCGGGAAATACCAAGCTTGCTGGACAAGGGATTAAGCCAGTCTCAGATAGATCCCTATATAGGAGAGGCTCACTTTATGAGGGGTTTCAGCTACCTTTTCCTTGCAACATTTTTTGGAGAAGTACCACTTATCGACAGACCTCTTGCTTCATTTGATGAGTTTTCACAACCCAGGGCTCCACTTGATGATATTTACGGCCAGATAATCTCTGATTTTACAATTGCGAGAGATTTATTACCCGAGCAGTGGCCCGGATCGCAAACTGGCAGTGCAACAAAAGCAGCGGCTGCTGCATATCTTGCCCGGGCGTATTTGTATACTGAACAATGGGGACTGGCGGAAACTGCTGCACGTAATGCAATCAATATTGCCGAAGGATCAGGGTACTATCTTATTGATGACTATGAGTCAATATTTGATATTAATAACGAAGCAAACCCTGAATTGCTCTTTTACATTTCCTATATTGATAATAGTCCCGATTTTGGATCCAATGCTTATGTGCAGAGGATTACACGCGACATTGTTCCTCAATTTATACATGTATACGGAGTGGCCGGATGGGGCTATGCTCTGCCAATGCGGGATCTTTATGACGCCTATGAAGAAGGTGATCCAAGGCGTGATTACACCATTCATTCACCGGGCAATACTTATGGTATTTATGCAGGAGGTGAACCTTTTACTTATACGCACAGGACATTTGATGAAAACGGTGAGGCTGTGAGCTATGAGAAAGTATATGTTGACGGCGAACCGATCGATTATGATTACAGGTGGTCCCCTACCGGGATGAATGTCAAGAAATCAACCTATAACTTAGCACACCTTGCCAATGAACGCTGGGCGGGACTCGATATGCCGCTTATGCGTATGGCTGATCTTTACCTTATTCTTGCCGAAGCGCTGGCAGAACAGGGAGATAATGAGGCATTAACCTGGGTCAACAAGGTGCGTGAAAGACCTTCGGTGAATATGCCCCCCAAAACAACCGGTGACGGGACACTTGTCGA
>SL_3KL_010_SEDDRAFT_10003059_pt1 | contig 15237 bp, 14 predicted proteins | sample SodLakKL_010_SED_2_FD_10381 | JGI IMG/M metagenome (IMG submission 10381)
GCGTTGCGCCACTTGCCGAGCATTTCTTCCAGGGATTCGAGTTCCTGGTCGAATTCCTCGAGGAAGATCTCGACGATGTCGAAATCGTCGAAGCCGCCGCCGAAGTCGGCTTCCGGTTTCGCCGCAGGCGGTTCTTCCGTTTCCACAGCGTCCGGTTCCGTCGGTGCCGGGGGCTGGTCGGGTTCGTCCTGTTCCCCGGCGAAGGTTTCCAGGCTTTCTTCGGCAGGCTCGGATTCTTCCCGCACAATCGCGGAAGCTTGTGCCGGGTCCGGTGATTCGGGCTCGTCAGCAACTTGCCCGGGCCAGTAACCCAGAGCTTCAAGGTTTTGCTGCGCGGTGGCGAAGTGTTTGCGTCCCTGGGAATCGAGTTCGCTCATGCTCTCGAGGTAGAGCTCGGCGATGGTCAGGGCTTCGGCCAGAGTCTCGAGCCGGGACTGCTCGGGCGCTTCACCCACGTTGTCGATAAAGGTGTCCTGCACCAGCCGGCGGGCGGCATGGATCAGCAAGGCGCCTTCTTCTCGATCGGCCATGTAGAGTGCATTGCCAATGCGATCGAGTGCTTCGTGCGCCTCGCCCGCGGCATCGCTGTCGGCCTTGCCGCGATTGAGTGCGTCGAGCAGGCTCTTGGCGTGTGTCAGGTCCTCGAGTGCTTCGGCGAGCAGTTGCCTGAGGACCCGCTTCTGTTCGGAAGGCGGCAACAGGGTTGCGCCCGTTTCATCCTCGGATTCGTCGCTGTCTTCGAAAGCGGCCAGCGCGAAACTGTCTTCGAGCTGGGACTCGACCACCAGCAGTTCCCTGGCAACGGTCAGCAGAGCCGGATCGTCAGGATCGGCGCTGAGATCGCCGAGTCGACTGGCTTGCTCCCTGATGCGCCGCGCCAGCTTCTCCAGCCCGAGCATCGACAGGCTTTCTCCCACTGACTCGAGCAGGGTGGTCTGCTGTTCCAGAACATCCGGGGCGATGCTGCCCTCGAGCTGGGAGCCGAGCGTGTCCTTGATCTGGGCGAGGTCTTCGCGGGCAGCCTGAGTGACGGCGGCGAACAGGGCGCGATTGTGCCCGGCCAGGAATACCCGGGTCTGGTCGCCCTGGTCAACACGGTGCTTGTCCAGCTCGAATGCCTCGTAGACCGCCCCGGCGAGGTCGTCGGCCGGGCCTGCGCTGGCCACCTGGAACAGGAAATGACGACACAGCGGCTCGGCGGTCTCGTCGCTTGATTGACCTTCGGCCGCCTGCTTGAGCACCACGTCGAGACGGGCAAACAGGCGCGCACTGTCGGGGCCGGATTCGGTGCGATCCGACAGCAGGGCGGAGACCATTCCGGCGGCAGCCCAGCCGGTGCGGCGCAGGGTATCCGAAAATTCCGCCTGGTCACGGATCTTGAGCGCAATGGCCTGCAGCGTCTGCAGGGCTTCCCGGTTTTCATTGTCGACCAGGAACCCGCGCAAGGCGTGCTGGTAGGCCCGCCGGATGTCTGCCGGGGCGGCCGCTGTGCCTTCGCTGTCCGGCAGGGGGATGGAATCGATCGGCGGATGGAAGAAGTCGCGGGCTTCCAGCGGTTCATCGCCGACCAGCGTGCGCAGGGCGTTGATGGTCTCCAGTAGCACCAGTGGCGCATCCCGGTGCGTGCTCTCGAGAAAATCGAGGTAGTCGGGCAGCGTGGCGGTGGCTTCCAGAACCGTGGTGATGGCCGCTTCTTCGTGCGCCTCCTCTATATCGCCGCGCTCGAGTGCCTCGACGACACGCGCCATGGCCTCGCCGACCATTTCGCCGCTGTCGTACTGCAGCACTGACAGGCTGCCGGCGATCTTGCGGCCGGCATCCGCGGCGGTGGCCAGATCGACACTTGAGCGGTCGGCATCCTCGTCGGCCCATTGTTCGAGGGTCTGCTGGATTTCTCCGCAAAGCTCGTCGATCAGGGGCCGGGTCCACTTCAGGGACTGGTGGCTGGTGTGCGAACTGGTCATGCAAATACCGTGTTCAATGGGTCAGGTCGTGGCCGCTTCGAACCCGCCGTATCCGGCGGGTTGGCGGCGATCACGTCTCGTCTTCTTCGGGCAGCTTGAAGTCGGCCACCGAGTCGCGCAGGTCGCGGACCAGTTCGGCGAGGTTGGCGACGGATTCGGCCGTCTTGCCGGTACCTTCCGTGGTCTGGATTGAGATGTCGCGAATGCTGTTCATCATTTTCGCGATGCGCGTGGCGTTGCTGGACTCGGTCTGTGCCTGTCGGGAGATGTCCTGAATCAGCCCGGCCAGATCGTTCGAGACCTTTTCAATCGACTCCAGCGCCTCACCGGCATCCTCGGCCAGGCGGGCACCGGAAACCACCTGTGATGTGGTCTGTTCCATCGAGGTGACCGCCTCGGAGGTGTCGGCCTGAATGGTCTGGACCAGTGCCTCGATTCGACGGGTCGCGTTGGTGGCGCGTTCGGCCAGTCGCTGCACTTCGTCGGCCACGACCGCGAAACCTCGACCGGCTCCACCGGCCGATGCGGCCTGAATGGCGGCGTTCAGGGCGAGTACGTTGGTCTGTTCGGAAATGCCGTTAATCAGCTCGACGATGTCACCAATTTCCTGGGACGACTCACCCAGTCGCTTGATTCGCTTGGACGTTTCCTGGATCTGGTCGCGAATGCTGTCCATGCCGGAGATTGTCTGACGCACCATGTCGGCACCGCGGTTGGCGATCTCGACCGAGTTCTGGGCGACGTCGGCCGACTCGCTGGAGCGCTTGGCCATGTCGTCGAAGGACTGGGCCATTTCGTTGATGGTTTCGGTGGCCGAGCGAATTTCCTGGGCCTGGTGTTCACTGGCCTCGGCCAGCTGGGTGGTCGTGGCCCGCGTTTCCTGGGCCTGGGCAGCCACCTGCTGGGCGGTGGTATTGACGTCCGAGACCAGGTCGCGCAACGCTTCCACGGCGTAGTTGACCGAGTCGGCGATGGCGCCGGTAACGTCCTCGGTCACGGTCGCCTGCACGGTCAGGTCACCTTCGGCCAGCGAGCTCATTTCGTCGAGCAGCCGCAGAATGGCCTCCTGGTTTCGCTGGTTGACCCGTGCCGTCTCGCGGGCCGCGCGGCGCTGGTTGAAGTAAGCGCCCGAACCGATCAGGAACAGCACTACCAGGGCGCCGGCAGCCAGGGTCAGACCGGCCAGCAGGGAAGGCCAGAGAACGTCGTCGCCCAGGGTGGTGTACTCGCCGGCCAGGCTGCGTGCCTGCTCGGTCAGCTCCTCGGCGTCGAGGAAAATCTCGTCGGCTGATTCACGCACCTCGAACAGGTCGGTCGATGCGGCCAGAATCGTCTCAACGTCAAGGCTGATTTCCTCGAACAGTGGGACCACCTCGGCCAGCGCTTCGAGCACGCGCTGGTTGCGTACGGGCGAGAGGTTCAGGCCTTCGTCGCCGTTGATCAGGCCCTCGAGCACGCGGTTGAACAGGGCGGCGTCACGGCTGAAGGCGTCGGCGGCGGTGATGGCGCCGGTACCGCCGGCGAGAATTTCGTTGACGCGTCTGAGCATGCGGTCGGCCAGCGCGAGCTGGCGACCGGCGACGTAAATCTGAACGGTTGGCGCGCCGGTCTCGATCATTCGGCGCACGACTTCGTCGGACTGGGCCTGCAGTTGCGGGATGTTGGTGGAGAAGTCCCCGGCACTGTCGGCCAGTTCGATCACCAGGTCGGTACGGTCGAGAATCCGATTGGAATCCTCGTTGATGCGTGCCCACAACTCCTCGAGCGTTGACAGCGGAGCATTCACCTGCGGCGGAGAGGGCGGCAGGGCGCTCGCGGGGTCACCCTGGCGAAGTTGCCGAATCGCGTCGTTGATGATGTCGCGCGTCTCGCGCAGCTCATCAAAGGCGTCGAAGTTGCCGACTGCGGCTTCACCGGCTGCCTTGGCCAACTGCTGTGCACGCACCTGGATGTCGGTCGTCAGGCCCAGGTATTGCGTTTCCTGCTGGTTGCGCTGGTTGAGCAGAAAAAAGTTGTATGCCAATGCCCCCAGCAGGAGCACCAGCAGAATGAACAGCAGCACCTGGAAGCTGGATACTCGCTGTTTGGTCGATTGCGTTGCCGCGCTACTCATGCCGTTACCTCATCGTTGTATCTGATTTCTGCGGAGCCTGCCGTGTGGCCGCGAGGGCAGGTTGCCGCGATTTGTATATTCCCATCCATGTGTCTGACGCTTCCGCCGGTCATCGTCCGATTGGCGATGTTGGCGTGGTCAGTCCCTTCTTGCGCCATCCATGAATTCCGGATCGCCCTGAAGCTCGCCCAGGTTGAAGACGCCCCATTCACGCTCGCTGGTCTTGAACTGATGGGTCACCAGATCGGACAGCGGGGTATCTTCCCAGCTGGATTCGGCACTGAGGTCGTCGGTGTGAAAGTGCCGCTGGCCGAACACCTCGTCGACGACCAGGCCTGCCATGCGTCCCTGCATGCGGCTGACGATCAGTCGGGTCCGTGCGGTAACCGGAGTGCGGCTGCCGAACAGGAACCAGCCGAGGTCGGAAACGGGTACCAGGTTGCCGCGCACATTGGCGACTCCAAGCAGCCAGTCCTTGGCGCCGGGTATCTGGGTGTAGGGCGGAAAGGCGATGATTTCCTCGATCTGGTCGATACGACAAGTCAGGAAATGATCGCCCAGACGAAAGACGACACCGTCCCAGTTGCTGATCTGCTGCTGACGAGCGGCTTCGCCGACGTCATGTGCAAGGCTGCGTTCTTCGTAGTCGTATAGCTTGGCAAGCAGCGGCTTGCCGCCAGTCTCGGCTTCGGAATATTGTTGCTGGTCCCCTTGCATTGTCCCTCTCGAGTTGTCTTGCCGGGCCACTGATCAGGCCGCCTCCATGCGACTGATCTGTTCACGCACGGCCGACAGTAGCTCGTCGCGTGTAAAAGGCTTGGTCAGGTAATGGTCGGAACCGACAATCCTTCCGCGCGCCTTGTCGAACAACCCGTCCTTGCTGGTCAGCATGACCACTGGCACGTTCTTGAAGCGCGCATTGTTCTTGATGATTGCGCAGGTCTGGTAGCCGTCGAGGCGCGGCATCATGATGTCGACGAAAATCAGGTTCGGCTCGTGCTTGTGAATCAGAGACAGGGCTTCGAAGCCGTCATTCGCGGTAATGACCTCACATCCCTCCCGGCTGAGCATGGTTTCGGCCGAGCGCCGGATGGTGCGGCTGTCGTCGATCAACAGGATTTTCAACCCGTCGAGACCGGTCTCTCCCTCGTTGCCGCTTTCGCTATTCTGGTCTGAACTCATGCTTGCCTGCCGCATTTTGCTGGTCTGATGGTCATAAGCGTAGGTTAATCTATCTTTGGCGTGTTTGCCAATCCAGTAGAATTGTTCCACAGAAGTTATCGGGATAAAAGGAATTTTACCGGCCGGGACGGACTGAAAACGGCGTGCCGTGCCGGGTTCTGATCGAGCCGGGAGCAGCCAATGCACAAGAACCTGGTCGTCATCATGGACGACATTGCCGCCATTTCGGTGGTCAAGGACACCTCCTTTGCCATGCTGCTCGAGGGACAGCGGCGCGGTTACCAGGTGTGGTACCTCAACGAGCATCATTTGTTCATGGACGGGGCCCGGGCGGCGGCCCGGATGTGGCCGATCAGAGTGCGCGATCAGTCCAGCAACTGGTTCGAAACGGGTGATCCGGTCGAGCGGACGTTCGGTGCCGACGACCTGGTGCTGATGCGTGCCGACCCGCCGGTGGATGCGGCCTACCTGCATGCCACCTACCTGCTCGAGTGTGCCGAGCGCGCCGGCGCCAGGGTGGTCAACCGTCCGTCCGCCTTGCGGGATTTCAATGAAAAGCTGGCCATCGCCCACTTCCCCGAACTGATCCCGGAGACCCTGGTGACCAGTGATGCCGGGCGCCTGCGTGCCTTTGTCGAGCGGCGCGGCAAGGCTGTGCTCAAGCCGCTGGATGGCATGGGTGGTCACAGCATCTTCCTGGTCGAGGCCGGTGATCCCAATCTCAACGTCATCATCGAGACACTGACCGCCGGGCATCGGCTCGCGCTGGCCCAGGAATACCTGCCGGAGATTCGGGATGGCGACAAGCGCGTACTGCTGGTTCATGGTCGCCCGGTCGAGTACCTGCTGGCCAGAATCCCCGGTGAGCGCGATTTCCGCGGCAACCTCGCCCGCGGCGGGCGTGGCGAGGGGCGTCCATTGGGGGCGGCGGACCGGGCCATCGCCGAAGCGGTCGGGCCGCTGCTGGTCGACAACGGTATCGAGTTCGCGGGACTCGACATCATCGGCGAGCGGCTGACCGAAATAAACGTCACCAGCCCGACCTGTGTGCGGGAACTGGACCGCGAGTTCGGGATCAACATTATCAGTGACCTTTTCGACGTGATCGATCCATGAGAACCGGCAGCCAGGCCTCCAGTGGCAGCGATACCCTGGTGATGGCGATTGCCCTGGCCCTGGGCCTGCATGCCGCGGTCATCGGCCTGGTACATTTTGATGTCCTGACCGGACGCCCCGACAGCGTGCCGACCAGCCTGGACGTGATTCTGGTGGACTGGGCGACCGAGGAAGAGCCCGATGAAGCCGATTTTTTGGCCCAGGCGACCCAGCGCGGTGGCGGGGAGAGTCCGGAGATCGATCGCCCGGCCGAGCCGCTGCCGTTCAGTGCCGACGAGCCCGAGGAGTTCGTTGAGCAGGAGGAGCTCGAGAGTGCGCCACTCGACGATCCCGATCCGCAGCCGGAAGTGGCTTACGTGGAGCATCCGGATGAACTTGTCGCGCCGGTCGAGGAAGTCGAATTCGATGAATCCCCGCGGGTGGATTCCGCCCAGTTGGTTGATGCGTCGCGGGCCATGGCCCGGGTTTCTCCCGACCGCTTCGCCGAGGCGCGGGATTTTGCCGAACGCCCGCGCCGCAAGTTCATTTCTGCCAACACGCGCGAACACCTGTATGCCGGCTACATGCGCTCCTGGGTCGCCAAGGTTGAGCGGGTCGGTAATATGAATTACCCCGAGCAGGCCCGGCGGCACAACCTGGCGGGCAGCCTGGTGCTCAGCGTGGATGTGCTGCACGACGGCAGCGTGGAACAGATTCGCGTGTTGCGTTCATCCGGTTACGACGTGCTTGACGAGGCCGCCGTGCGCATCGTGCGGCTGTCTTCACCGTTTTCGCCGTTGCCCGAGGAAATCCGCGAGGAGGTCGATGTCCTGACCATCACCCGGACCTGGCAGTTCTCTTCGGCCGGACGGCTGCACGGTTCGGGTCGCTGATCTGGAGTCTCCGACAGGGGATCCGTAAGCCATTCGTATTGGGCAATGGATGACCTGATGAAATTCCAAGCACCAAAGTTGCAAAATTCCAGATTTGAAGCACAAAATCCGAAACAAATTTCGAATGATCGAAATTCGAATGTTAGAAACGGAGACGGAGGTCTCTCGAAGCGCCTCCGGCGGTCTGCAGCGGGTGGTGTCCTCTTGACCGTGGTCGGAAAAGGCCCGGAAGCCAGCACCGCTCTAACCGTTCCATCAGTCGCTCCCAGGCGAGTTCGAAGGCTGGCATCCTGAAGTGCCGCTGTGCTGATCTTGTCGGCAGCCAGGCGCCCGCGTGACAGGACTTCATTGCTTGAGTCGTTGGACTTTTCAGGCCGCGGTCAAGAGGGCACCGCGCGCTGCATCGCGAGCCACCGATTTCAGCCAGTGGTAGTAGACCATGTTCGAATGAATGCCGGCACGACGCCGGTTTTTGTTGCGCCTGATAGAATGGTGTTGTGAGCTACCTTGAGCAACAGTTCCTGATCGCGATGCCGGGCATGGAAGACCCGAACTTCCACCGTGGCGTGACCTTGCTGTGCCAGCACGATGATGAGGGTGCTCTGGGTATCACCGTCAACCGTGTGTCCGAGTTCCTGCTCGAAGACGTCTTCGAGCAGCTCGACATCGAGTGCAGCGACCCGGAAATCTGCTCCATGCCGGTCTATTCGGGTGGTCCGGTTCACCCGGAGAGAGGGTTCGTGCTGCATACCACCGATCGCAAATGGGACAACACCGTTGCCGTCGGTGACGGCATTCTGGTGACCACCTCGCGTGATGTCCTCGAGGCTATCGCGCGCGGCGAAGGGCCGAGCAAGTTCCTGGTGGCACTGGGTTATGCCGGCTGGGGCTCTGGCCAGCTCGAGGACGAGATGCGCGAGAATGCCTGGCTCAACGTCATGGCGAGCGCAGAGATCGTGTTCGATCGGCCTACCGATGACCGTTGGGAGTGTGCCGTGGCCAGCCTCGGTATCGATATCGCCACCTTGCAGCCGGCCGGTGGCCATGCCTGATCGCAGTGGCGGTGCCCTGATCGGCATCGACTACGGTAAGCGCAAGGTCGGTCTCGCGGTCGGTCATGCCCTGACCGCTTCGGCCAGGCCACTGGATCCGATCCGCTATTCTGATGAAAAAGCTCTGTTTTCAGCGCTGGCCGATGTCTTCAGGCAATGGCGGCCGGCGCGGGTGGTGGTCGGACTACCCCTGGGTGCGGACGGTGCCGACAGCGACATGACGCGCACTGTGCGTGATTTCGCCCGGCGGCTTTCAAACGAGCATCCGGACCTGACCGTCGATCTGCACGACGAACGACTGACATCCCATGCCGCGGCCGGCGCATTTGCCGGCCGGCGCGAAGCCGGGCGGGCCCGCAAGCGCGATGCCCAAAGGCTCGACAGCGTGGCTGCTGCCCTGATCCTTGAATCCTGGATGGCCGAACATGACTGACTCCACCCGCCACCTGCTTGATGTCGACCAACTTGCCGACGATGAGATCGAAGCCCTTATCAACCGTGCCTGCGCCCTGGCGGCCGGTGTCGGCCCCAAGCGCCTGCATGCCAGCGTGGCCAACCTGTTCTTCGAGCCGAGTACGCGCACCCGGGTGTCCTTCGAGCTGGCCGCCGCCCGGGTCGGCATGCAGCCGATCAATATCGAGATGGCGCAGGCTTCCACCACCAAGGGAGAAAGTCTCGAGGACACGGCGGCAACGCTTGCGGCCATGGGTATCGATTGCCTGGTGCTGCGTCACGCCGAAGTCGGCATTCATTCGAAGTTGGCGGCCGCACTACCGGCCGGTGTGCACCTGGTCAATGCCGGCGAAGGGGGCCGCGCCCATCCCAGCCAGGCGCTGCTCGATGCCGCCACGCTCAAATCACGCGGCATTGAGCCTGCCGGAAAGAAGTTCGCCATCATCGGCGATGTGCGCCACTCGCGCGTGGCGGCTTCCGGCTTGCGCCTTTGGCCGCGGCTTGGCGTGGAAGAGATTCGTCTGGCCGGTCCGGCCAGTCTTCTGCCCCCTGGCTCTCCTTCACCCGGTGTGGTTTACTGTGCCAGCCTGCAAGAGGCCGTTGATGAAGCCGATGTCATCATGATGCTGCGCATCCAGCGCGAGCGCATGGACCGCTCCGGCTGGCCCGACTCGGCGGCCTATCATGCCGACTGGGGGTTGCGACCGGAACACCTCGAATCCGCCGCCCCCGACTGCGTGGTCATGCACCCCGGCCCGATCAATCGCGGCGTCGAAATTGCCGCCGGGGTCGCCGACGGCAAGCGATCCCTGATCCTGGAGCAGGTACGCATGGGCGTGTACATGCGCATGGCGATCTTCGAGTGGCTGTTTGGTGAAACGTAAAACAGGAAACGTGAAACGGGGGGAAGCTTCGCGTTTTCGATGACAGTGCGGTGACCAACGGCAGGGGCCTCGCCATTGGCCCGTCTGGCTCGATCAAAGACTGAAGGCCCTCCCCCGATTCACGTTTTCCGATTCATCTCTCGATTTACAATACCCCCATGAATATCCACATCAACGGACAACCCCGCGAAGTCGCCGACGGCCTGACCGTGAAGGCTCTGCTCGACGAGGTCGGATACGGCGAGAAGCGCGTTGCGGTCGAGCGCAACGGCGAGTTGGTGCCGAAGAGCCGGCACGGAGAAGAGACGCTGTCTGACGGGGACCGCATCGAAATCGTTCAGGCCATCGGCGGAGGCTGAATACCCATGACCGAATTGAAACAGGACCGGCCGCTGGTGATCGCCGGTCGGGAGTATCGCTCGCGCTTGCTGACCGGTACCGGCAAATACGCCGATCTCGAGCAGACGCGCGCGGCGACCGAGGCGGCCGGTGCCGAGATCGTCACCGTGGCGATAAGGCGCAGCAATATCGGGCAGGATCCCGGCGAGCCCAACCTGCTCGACGTGCTGCCACCGGACAAGTACACCATCCTGCCCAACACGGCCGGCTGCTTCAATGCAGAGGATGCCGTGCGCACCTGCCGCCTGGCGCGCGAGCTGCTTGATGACCACACCCTGGTCAAGCTCGAAGTGCTCGGCGACGAACGGACCCTGTTCCCGGATATCGTCGAGACCATACGGGCCGCCGAGACCCTGATCGACGAGGGCTTCGAGGTGATGGTCTATACCAATGACGATCCCATCCTGGCGCGGCGTTTCGAGGAGATGGGCTGTGTGGCGGTAATGCCGCTGGCCGCTCCCATCGGTTCGGGCCTGGGAATCCAGAATCACTGGAACATTCTCGAGATCGTGGAAAATGCCAGTGTGCCGATCCTGGTCGATGCCGGCGTGGGTACGGCATCGGATGCGGCCATCGCCATGGAACTGGGCTGCGACGGCGTGCTGATGAACACCGCCATTGCCGGGGCGCAGGATCCGGTGCGCATGGCCCGCGCGATGAAGCTGGCCATCGAGGCCGGGCGCGAGGCCTATCTCGCCGGCCGCATTCCGAAAAAACGATTCGCCTCGGCCTCCTCGCCGATTGAAGGGACTTTCTTTTAGCTTGTCCGTTTGCGCCTGCTGAGCGAGCGAGCCAACAGGGTGGGTGGAAACGGAAAACGTGAAACGTAAAACGCGGGCGAGTACCCGGGTTTCGTTGAGTGAGTGTTGGCCAATGGCAAGGGACCCATCAGTTGGCCACCCCCGCGATAAAGACGGCACGGCTGTGCCCCCATTTCACGTTTTCCGTTTAATGCCTGGGCAGGGCGCAACCAGAGGTAAATTGTGCCTCAAGCGGTGGGGATTGACCGTGCATTCAAAACGACCAAACGAACCTTCATGAGCCAGTTCGAAAATCTACGTCGCATCCGCAGCTTCGTACGCCGCCCCGGCCGTTTGACGCCCGGGCAGCAGCGCGCACTCGATGAATTGCTGCCGCGCTATGGCATCGGCGAGGAGTGCGATGATCTTCGTGCCGCGTTCGAGCGGGAGGCGCCGCTGGTTGTGGAAATCGGTTTCGGCAACGGTCAGGCGCTGGCCTGGATGGCGGCCAACGAGCCGGAAAAGAACTTCATCGGCATCGAGGTGCATGAGCCCGGGGTTGGCCGTCTGTTGCGCAGCGTCGAGGCCGATGGCCTGGAGAACGTGCGCGTGGCCATGCGCGATGCCGTGGAGGTGCTGCGCGAGCAGAGCGTTCCGGGTTCGGTCGACGAGGTGCGCATCTACTTTCCCGATCCCTGGCCGAAGAAGCGCCACCACAAGCGTCGTCTCATCCAGCCGCCGTTTCTCGAATTGCTGGTCGAGCGCATGGCACCGGGCGGCTGCCTGCACCTGGCTACCGACTGGGCGCCGTATGCCGAATGGATGCTCGAGGCCCTGGCCGAGGTGCCGGCCTTCACCCTGCAGGGCGATCCTTTTGTCGACCGCCCGTCCTGGCGCCCCCGCACCCACTTCGAACAACGCGGCCAGCGCAAGGGCCACCAGATCTTCGACATCGTCTGCCGCTTGTCGCGCTGAGGAGCCGGAAGTCGGAGGTCGGTAGTCGGCAGTCAGTAGTCGGCACTCGCGCCACAGACCTCAGACCTCATCGCCTTGATCCTTGTAGCCTTTCGCCCTGCGCCTTCAGTCCTCCTAAAACTCCCGATTCACCATCCGCGTGGCCAGCCAGGCGAGCGCCGCGGTATCGTGGTCGATGTGTTCCAGGCAGGCGCGGGCTCGATCGGCCAGCTCATCGACACGCCGGNTGGATGCTTCGACGCCGATCAGGGAAGGCCAGGTTGCCTTGTTGCGTGCCTGGTCGGCGCCTTGCGTCTTGCCAATGGTCGCGGTTTCGCCCTCGACATCGAGGACATCGTCGCGGATCTGGAAAGCCAGGCCGATACAGTCGGCAAATGTGGCCAGTTCGCGGCAGGTCATTTCGTCAGGTTCGGTATTCAGGGAACAAGGCATCAGCACCGCTGCACGAATCAGTGCTCCGGTCTTCTGACGGTACATGGTCTCCAGTTCGTCGATGTCCGGCTGGCGGCCCTCGTAGGCCAGGTCCAGTGCCTGACCGCCGGCCATACCGTCGACACCGCAGGCGCTGGCCAGCTCGGCGATGACGCCTGCGCGTGCCGAGGGCGGCTGATCGAGTGTCGGGTCACTTCCGAGTATTTCGAATGCCAGCGCCTGCAGGGCGTCGCCCGCGAGTATGGCCAGTGCCTCGTCGTAGGCCAGATGCAGGGTCGGGCGACCACGCCTGAGATCATCATCGTCCATCGCCGGCAGGTCATCGTGGACCAGCGAGTAGCAGTGAATGAGTTCAACCGCGCAGGCCGGGGCATCGAGCCGATCGGGCGGGATGCTCAACGCCTCACCGGTGGCGTAGACAAGCAGGGGGCGAAGGCGCTTGCCGCCGTTGAATACGGCATAGTGCAGCGCCTCGTGCAGGCGGCTGGGATGCTGCCCGGGTTCGCCAAGGTGCTGGCCCAGCGCCTGTTCGACGCGGGTGACGAAGTCGTCAGCCCGGCGACTGAAGGGAATCGGGTTGTCCGCCACTGCTCCCCCTGCCTTCACATCGGCTCAGTCGAATGGCCAGAGACGGCGCCACATGCTTTCGTGTTCCTTGTCGATATCGACATCGCCGTAGTTGTGGCGCAGGACCTGACGGGTATCATCGGCCAGTTCCGGCAGATCCAGTCGTGTGTACGCCCGTGCCTTCAGGTCCAGGGCATTGATGTTGGCCGGTGCCTGGGGGTAGTTCTCGATTACGTAACGGGCCCGATTGATGGCCGCAATGTAGGCACCGCGTCGAAAATAGTATTCACCGACCACGATTTCGTGCTCGGCCAGTACGTTGCGCAGGAACACCATGCGCTGGCGCGCGTCGGCCACGTAACGGCTTTGCGGGTGGCGCCGAATCAACTCCTGAAAGTCCATGAAGGCTTCCCGCGCGCTGGTCTGGTCGCGGTCGACCACCTGTCCGGGGAACATCCGGCGCAGGAAGCCCATGGTTTCATCGTAATGCACCAGTCCCTTGAGGTACCAGGCATAGTCCACGTTGGGGTGTGTCGGGTAGGTGCGGATGAAGCGATCAAGCGTGGTGAGGGCCCGTTCCGGCTGGCTGTCCCGGTAATACGCATAGGCCATGTCGAGTTGTGCCTGTTCGGCATGGCGGCCGAACGGGTAGAGCGTGGTCAGTCGTCGGTACTGGTCGATGGCCCGGCTGTAGTTGCGGCCCTGCAGCGAGCGCTGGGCCTCTTCGTAGAGTTCCTCGGGGCCGCGGTCATCGTCGCGTTTGTCGCGGGCGCAGCCCGATATGGCCAGCATGGCCACCATGAGGAGAAGGACGAGCAGGCGAATTGGGGGATTGTCAGTCAGTCGATTCTGCATAATAGTGCGAATGATACGGGAACCGGGGACGGAGTGGGCGCAAATCATGCCAGTCGGATCGATAAGCGGGCGTTAAATCGAGCACATGAACGAACGAATCGAGCGCAGGATCCAAATTGAGCCTGACCTGGCCGGGCGCCGCCTGGACCAGGTGCTGGCCGAGACGTGGGCCGATTTCTCACGCAGTCGCCTTGCCGGATGGATCAAGTCCGGCGAGATCCGCGTGGACGGACAGTTGGTCAAGCCGCGGCATGCCGTGGCTGCCAGCGAGGTGGTGACGCTTTCGGCCGATATGGTGCCGCATGCTCCCGATCTCGTCGCCCAGGAGATCGAGCTGGATATCCTGGTGGAGGATGCGGAGTTCTTCATCGTCAATAAGCCGGCCGGGCTGGTCGTTCATCCCGGCTCGGGCAACGCCGACGGCACCCTGGTCAATGCCTTGCTGCATTACGATCAGGGCCTGGCGCCGCTGCCGCGCGCCGGACTGGTGCATCGGCTCGACAAGGACACCAGCGGCTGCCTGGTCGTCGCCCGCACGACCGGAGCGCACAAGTACCTGGTCGCGGCGCTGAAAAAGCGCGCCATCAAGCGTCGATACCAGGCGCTGGTCTGGGGCCACATGGTGGCCGGCGGTTCGGTCGACCAGCCGCTCGGTCGCCATCCGGTCGATCGGCGACGCCAGGTGGTGCGTCACGACGGCCGCAGGGCGGTCACCCGCTACCGGGTGGCCCGGCGCCTGGCCGGCGGCACCCTGCTCGATGTCGAGCTCGAGACCGGTCGGACCCACCAGATCCGTGTCCACATGGCCCATATCCAGCATCCCATCGTCGGTGACCCGGTTTACGGTCGACGCGGTGCGCCGGCCGGGCTGAACGAGGCGCAGCGCCTTGCCTGGCAGGGTTTTCGTCGCCAGGCCCTGCATGCCTGCACGATCGGTTTCGAGCACCCGGTTTCCGGTGAACCGATCAGTGCGACGGCTCCCTTGCCGGCTGATATGCAGACGCTGATCGATCTGCTGGGGTCCACTGATGAAGCCGATTCGACCTGACTGGCCCATTGCCGCCCGGGTACAGGCTTTCACCACCACCAGGAGCGGTGGGGTCAGTGACGGGCCGTGGGCCACGCTCAACCTGGGCATCAACAGCGGAGACGAAGTCACGCGCGTGCAACAGAATCGGCGACGCCTGAGCGCCGGGATGCCACACGACCCGGCATGGCTGAACCAGGTGCACGGCACCGACATCATTCACCTCGATGATTGGCATGAAGGCGTGGCGGCCGATGGAGCCTGGACCGACCGTCCCGGGCAGGTGGCCGTGGTCCTGACCGCCGATTGCCTGCCGGTCTTGATGGCCGACGAGGTCGGTGGCGTCGTGGCAGCCATTCATGCCGGCTGGCGCGGTCTGGCCACCGGTATTCTGGAGCGCTCAGTCGATACCCTGCCGGTGGCGGGCCAGGCGCTGCATGCCTGGATCGGGCCGTCCATCTGCGGCGACTGCTACCAGGTCGGCGACGATGTGCGCAATTCCATGCTGGCCGATGATCCGGCTGCTGCCGACGCCTTCCGGCCCGACGGTGATCGCTGGCGGGCCGACCTCAAGTCGATAGCCGCCGCCAGAATGGCGCGGCGGGG
>SL_3KL_010_SEDDRAFT_10003060_pt1 | contig 15234 bp, 13 predicted proteins | sample SodLakKL_010_SED_2_FD_10381 | JGI IMG/M metagenome (IMG submission 10381)
CACTTCGTTCAAGTTGCTTCCGCTGAAAATCTGAAAAGGGGTCACGGCCCAGGACATCCCCACTGCAAAAACACAAAAACCGATACTCAGAAATAAAACCAGAATCTTTTGCCTCATGAGTTGCCTCCCTCTTCTCGACCATTATTGAATGAATCCCACCTGATCGGTGATGAATCAAATCCATTGAAGGATTATAAAACAGGAACATCTTTCCAATTGTCAACCTTTTAGGAGTTTCTCTGCGGGAGGTGGGCTTCGGGCAAAACGCAAAATTTTTCGGCTTATGAGCACTCAGGCGAAGGCTGGCCGGGGTGAAAGCCAGGGGGACATTGAAAATTCAGCCGGAATTGAGTAGGCTTATGAAATCAAACTCCAAAACCTTTGAACCTGAAAGGATCGTTCCGTGCTCGACGGCAGTTGGGAAAATGAGGGCTGCAGTTGAAACTCCATCCTTTTTTCCACACTTTTTCAAACCTTCAGCGGGTTATGGAGACCCGCTCACAGAGATTTCAAGGAGTGACTCATGAAAAACATGGCATTAGGCATCATGGTCGCAGCGGCTTTGGCTTTCATGCCTCTGGCCGCAGCTGCCCAGGAAGAACCCGCAGCAGAAGCAGCAGCGGAGCACCAGCATCATTCCCCGGCCGGTGAGACAGCTCCTCAACCGGAGAACGAAATGCACAAGGAAATGATGCACCATTGCGAGGCCATGATGGAGCGTTGCAAGGCCATGGTGGAAAAGCGCGTGGAAGCCATGGAGAAAATGGAAGCCATGGATGCCCGGTTGAATGAAAAAATCGCAGCCATGAACGAGGCCGAGGGTGAGCAGAAAGTGCAGGCCATGGCAGCCGTCATCAATGAAATGGCCGCTCAGAGAGCAACGATGATGGAGGAATTCCAGGGGATGCGGGCACACCCCATGTGCCCCATGATGATGCAGGGACATGGCATGAGAGGCCATGGCATGAGGGGCCATCCCATGTGCCCCATGATGCAACGTCACGGCTCACCTGCAATGGATGCCCCCCAGCATCACTAGAGCACGGGCAACAGCGGAAACATCCACCAGCCTCTCCATCAGGAGAGGCTGCAATCCTCCGGACCAGGAAGAGCAACCTGAAAATGCTCCCAAGAGCAGGATTCTCCCTTGAGCCTTGAATATGTTCTGGCAACAGGCATTCTTCTTGGGATCACCGCAGGAGTAGCGCCAGGACCTCTGCTCATGCTGGTGATTTCGGAAACCATGAAATATGGGCAAAGAGAGGGAGTCAAGGTCGCACTGGCACCTCTGGTCACGGATTGGCCCATCATATTGGGTGCCTTTCTCCTTGTGAGCACCTTCAGAGAGCTGGATCTCTTTCTGGGAATTCTGGCTCTTGCAGGTGGTTGTTATCTTTTCCATCTGGGTTGGGAAAATTTGCGGGCACAGCCCTTGGACCTCCCGGAAAGAACCACCCGGCCCTCATCCCTTTTGAAGGGCATCACCGCAAATTTCCTGAATCCCAATCCCTACATCTTTTGGGCCTCCGTGGGCACTCCCATCATGATGAGGTCCCTGGAGAACAGTCCTTTCCACGTTGTGGCTTTTCTCCTGCCTTTCTACTTTTTCATCGTCTTCTCAAAAATTCTCATCGCTTTTATTGTGCAAAACATGAAGCATTTCCTGGCCACACGGGGATACGTCTACACGCTGAAAATCCTGGGCATCGCTCTGATCCTCCTTGGCTTCATGTTCGCACGGGATGCCCATCATTACATGAGCCGGGCGCTGGGAGGCTGACTTCATTTCACCGGATAATAGAAAAACATTGATCTTCCCCCTCCATCCGGTGAGCCCCCTTCCACGGCCTGCCCCGTGTATCTGAAAGCATAGTAATGAGCCCCCGGGGGAACCCTCAGGCTTATTCGAAACCTGTGAGGCTGGCGAAAATCGGCCCTGATAGAGCTCATGAGGCCATGCATGTCCAGTATTCTCCCCCCATCATCGGCAAAAATGATTCCCAGTTGGAACTGTTCCAGGGATGAGTAATTGTTTCTCAGCAGGGGCGCAAAAATAACCTCCCCTTCCATGTCCAGCAAGCTTCCAGTCAGCTCTGCACGGTAATGCACGGCCAAATCCCGTGTGGACCAGGACCGGGCATCCATTCTTTCCTCGTGCAAGGGAATGCGGGCTTCTTGGGACAGGAGCCTTCCAGAGGGAGAACCCAAAAGCTGGCACCCGGCCGCCATCACCGCCGTAAGGAGGACAAGAATCATTGCCGGCCATCTCTTCATTGCCCTGTTTTGTGCTTTCATCCCTGAACTCCTTTTTCTGTGTTCGCGTGATTTTTCCCCCTGCTGCAATGGTGGGTCTTCATGCAGGAAGACTCTCTGGATATCAATCGCTGGNAGATCCCACAACATATTGGGAGATAAAATTGTTCAGGCCNTCCGNNTAGGCATCCCGGGAAACCCACAAGGCGGTGTTGTGTCCCCCCTCCAGAGCGAGGAACACTTTGGGGCCAGCCCCTTGCTCATAGAGTCTTTGTCCCATGGANAAAGGAACGATTTCATCCTGCACACTGTGAACAACCAGAAGGGGCGCGTTCACATTCACCAGGCTTTCACGCGTGTTGTAATGGTAGCGCGCCAGCAGCTTTACGGGAAAAATGGGATAAAGACTTCTTGCCAGTTCGGGAACGGAGGTGAAGGTCGAATGCAGTATGAGTCCTCCCACTGGCTTTCGTGCAGCGAGCCAGGCAGCAATGGGACCTCCCAGTGACTTGCCCAGAAGGACGATCCGCTCCTCGGGAACCCCCATTCTTTCCACGAGATGGGCCCAGGCAGCTTCCACATCCAGGTAGGTGCCCTCTTCCGTCGGTGTGCCTTCACTGGCCCCAAAACCACGGTAATCGAAAATGAGAGTGTTCACCCCCAGATCATGGAGAATTTTCAGGTGCTCCAGGCGATGGGAGATGTTTCCCGCATTGCCGTGGCAATAAAGGAGGGTCGCGCGGTTTTCCTCGGATGGAATATGCCATGCGGACAAACGGACCCCATCGGCTGTCACCAGAGAGAGTTCCTCATAGGACAATCCAATCTCATGGGGTGTGGCATAGATTTTTTGGTCTGGAAAATAAACCAGGCGGGATTGAAACAGATAGAGCAGAGCGCATGCCAGAGCATAAAGAACAAAAAGCAAAAAAAACATGCTCACGATGGTGTTGGACAGTAAGAACCTGAACCCCTGTGCCATTCCGTCCCTTTCCAGGAGATCCCCTGCCAGTCCCCGTGCAAAAGACGTCCATCAATGGTTTCATGCGGCAAAAGGCATTTCACTTCCAATTGAACATGAAAACGCTGGAAGCTCAAGGGTTCATCCACGCGCCATCCCAATTCCATTGGAATCGGCACCGGGGCATGGGCGGCACTGAAATACCAGAGCCGGGTCCCTCAGGTCCACAATGGGCCCAAAAGAAGTTCGAAAAACACAAATCATTTGGAGGAAAAAAGTCTTTTGAGCTACTATGACTCGTGCCCTTCAAGGGTAGAAGCCGGCTTCATTGAAGTCACACATGAAGGGCAAAAACCGCCAGGCACTTCATCCTCCCCCGGCTGGAATGCTCAACATATCACGCTGAAATGAGCGCACCCATGTCCCCTTCATTGCAGCACATCGTGAGTGCGAAAGGCCTCACCAAGTCTTTCGGCACATTCACCGCCGTTGACCACATCTCCTTTCGCCTCATGAAGGGGGAATGCCTGGGCTTTCTGGGCCCCAACGGAGCGGGGAAGACGTCGACCATTCGCATGATGTACGGGTTCTCTCCCATGACGGGTGGCACGCTGGAAGTTTTTGGCCTCAACATGGCCACGGACTGGAGGGCCATCCGCTATGGGATTGGTGTGTGCCAGCAGGAGAACAATCCCGATCCCGACCTTTCCGTTCTGCAGAACCTGGAAGTGTTTGCCACCTACTTCGACATACCCCGAAAAGTGGCAAGGTCAAAAGCCTTGGACCTCCTTCAGTTCATGGCACTGGACCATCGCAAGCATGACCCCATCAGCAGCCTTTCGGGCGGCATGCTGAGAAGGCTCATCCTTGCACGCTCCCTCATCAACGATCCTGACCTTTTGATCCTCGATGAACCCACCACCGGCCTTGACCCCCAATCCCGTCACCAGCTGTGGGAACGCATGGACGCCCTTCGTTCCCGAGGAATTTCCATTTTTCTCACCACCCACTACATGGACGAGGCAGCGCGCCTCTGCGACCGTTTGATCATCATGGATCACGGAAAGATACTCGTCCAGGGACGGCCCGACAGGCTCATTCGCGAATACGCGGGGAAGGATGTGGTGGAAGTGTTCAATGCTCCCGGTGAATTGATGGAACTGGTGCGCACGCATCCCCTCATGCATGACGTGGTGGGGAACCGGCTGATCATCTATGGGCAGGAAAGGGAAAACATCTTTGAACTCATCGGTCAGAAATTCTGCCTGGAAAGGTGCATCCAGAGAATGGCCACCCTGGAGGATGTGTTTTTGCGCCTCACGGGCCGCGAACTGAGAGAGTGAAAATCATGCAAGTGCCCATATCCTGGCGTTTTCTGCGCGTCTGGAGAAGAAACCTCACTGTCTACAGGCGAATCTGGCACATCAACTTTTTGCCCCCCATCCTGGAGCCGCTCTTTTATCTTCTGGCATTTGGAGTGGGCTTGAGCGCCCTCATCGGCCCGGTGAAATACATGGACCAGCAAATCAGCTATCTGGCTTTCATCGCCCCTGCCCTGCTGGGGGTGAATGCCATGTACAATGCATTTTTTGAAAACACCTACGCGTCTTTTGTGCGCATGTACTATCAGAAGACTTTTGACGCCATGATGGCCACGCCCCTCTCCCTTCATGAAGTGATCACGGGCGAGATCTTCTGGGGTGCCACCAAATCCTTCATCGCCACGGCACTCATGCTGGCCGTCGTGAGCGCCTTTGGCCTTGTGCAGTATCCCCANGGATTTCTCATCCTCTTTCTGGCCTTTCTGGGGGGCCTGGCNTTTGGATCCCTGGGAATGTTCTTCACGGGGATTCTTCCAAGCATCGACATGTTCAATCTCCCCATCTTTTTGTTCATCACCCCCATGTTTCTTTTCAGCGGAACTTTCTTTCCCCTGGAAAACCTCCCCCTCTGGGCCCAGCAGGCCGCCATGGCCTTTCCTCTGACCCACCTGGTGCACCTGTCACGGTCCCTCTGCCTGGGAATCCTTTCCTGGGACCTCCTCTGGTCCGTCGCCTACCTCGTCCTCTTCACCATGGTTTTCTTTCCTCTGGCCCTGTATGCCATGTGCCGCCGTCTCATTCACTGAAACGAAGGACGTGAGCCTGCCCAAACCTTCCTTCGGACAGAAGAGGTTTTTGTTTCGGGTCCCCCTTTCCCTTCACGAAGGATCGCGGTCGTAGTTGAAGATAGAGTAAGGGGCATCAGACCTGTTTCTCTTGTAGCCGCTGAGCAGCCGGCTCATCTCGCCGCCCTGTGCGAGAGGACCGTCGCTCAGGTCCAGGAGGAAAGTCCGGTATCCCATGGCTTTCAGCGCAGGAAGCTTTTCGAACCAGCTGATGGGCCTGTCTGCGTAAATGAAGGAATGATGAGCGGTTTTTCTGTAGAAGTACTTGTCCTTTCTTGGAGTGAAAAAAGGCCTCTCTTCGTTCATTGGGGGAAAGAGACGGGAGGTGAAAAGGGGCGGCCAGCAATAAACGGTCACCACGGGCATCAAGCTGAAGGGGCCATTTCCCAAAAGGGAAAGTTCTTCACGCGTGATTTCCAGGGACAAGACTCCCCAGCGGCACCCCGCACGGGCCAGGCAGGCCTGGGCTGCCACATTGCGCATGTTGAAGGGGTATCCCGCCATGAGCGCCACGGACTTGACATCCCGAAAGAAGTCCAGGTGTCCCCAATTGTTCACTTCCCACGAGATGAACCCCCTCTGGGTCAGCCACCGCACGGCAGCCCGGTAGTAGTCCACGTCCTTTTCTGTCATGAGTGGAGGCAGGGACCAGATCAGTCTCTTTTTCTGAGCAGGATGAAGCCGCTGTCTGGCATACCTTTCCAGGTTGCGGCGGGATGCGGTCACCATGACCCACTGGGCAGGACTCTGAAAGCCCTTGGCGGCATCCGCCTCACTGGCAACTTTTACAATGAGCGTTTCTTCCCCTTTTCGCGGATTGGTGCCCGCCTGAGGCCAGTTCTCCCAAAGTTCCTCCCGGGGCGCAAAGGTCTTGCGAAAAGGGACGGGCGGTGGAACGCGCCTGCCTTCCATGGGCCGTTGAGCTCGAGGTGCGTCTTTGGACCCGATTTTGAAAAGGCGCTCAGTGGCACGCAGGGGCACCTTTGCAGCCATCAGAACCAAATTCCCCCCCCTTCCCTCGGACAAAGCCTTTCCTTGGCTCGTTGCCAGACGTGATACGGTAAAAGCCCCCTTTTCCTTTCCTTCTTCCGACTCGGGCCGCAGGCGGTCCCCCACCTTCACATGGTGCCGCAAAAGAACGAGGGCCTCCTCGCCCCGCACTTCTCTCACTGTTCCCACCCATAGGCCACTGGAGCCGGAGCGGTGCGGGGAAAGAACCTCCTTTAGAGCATCCTTTTCCAGAAAGCCCGATGTGAGCTTGCGGGACGGAGAAAGTGCGAGAAGTCTCTGAGCCTCCTGCACCGCATTTGCTTCTTCTTTTTCTTCCGCATCCAGGACCATCCGGTAGGCTCGAACCACCTGGGCGATGTATTCCGCATCCTTCATGCGCCCTTCAATCTTGAGGGAGGCAATGGGCATCCTCTTCAAGCGAGGGATGAAGGGAAGAGCGCACAGGTCATTGCAGGAGAGGTAAAATCCNTCCTTGCGCCCCTGCCGGAACTTGAGCCGGCAGGGCTGGACACACTGGCCTCGAAGGCCGCTGCGGCCTCCCCGGTAACTGCTGGCAAGGCAGAGACCCGAATAGGAAAAACACAGGGCTCCATGAATGAACACTTCAAGGTCAGCCCGTGTTCTGCGGGCGATCTCTTCGATCTCGTCGAGCTGGAGTTCCCTTGCAAGCACCACGCGCTTTGCTCCCATGTGCTCCAGCTGATTCGCCCCTGCGTGATTGTGCACGGCCATGAGGGTGCTCCCGTGCAGATTCAGATCGGGAAACAGGTGCCTGCACAGGAAAAAAACACCCGGATCATGGACAATGAGGGCATCGACCCCCAGGTCGGACAAGGCCTGCAGCGCATCGAGAGTGGAGGGAAGCTCCGGGGCCGTCATGGCGCTGTTGAANGCCACATGAAGGCGCACGTGCCGTTCCCTGGCAATGGGAAGGATTGCGGCGACCTCCTCCAGGGAGAAGTTGGTGGCCGTGGCCCGGGCACTCATGTGTTTGAGCCCCAGATAAATAGCATCGGCGCCATTTTCCAGGGCGGCCCAGAAACTCTCCAGCTGGCCTGCGGGGGCCAGCAGCTCCGGTTTCCTCATTTTCTTTTTCTGGTTGATCATTGAGTCTTTCATGAAGATTTGAAAACAGCTTCAAATATGTGGTCCACATGCTTGAGGTGATACCGGAGATCAAAAATGGCATCTATTTCCTGCTGGGAGAGGTGTTCCGTGATCTGGGAGTCCTGTTTGAGAACAGCGTCAAGCTGCCCCCCGGACCGCCACACCTCCATGGCATTCCTTTGCACCATGCCATAAGCGTCTTCCCTTGTAATCCCCTTGCGTGTCAAGGCCAGCATGACCTGCTGGGAAAAGCACAGGGATCCCGTGAGACGCATGTTGCGCTCCATATTTTCAGGGTAGACGGTGAGCCTGTCCAGCACTCCCGTGAGTCTTTTCAGCATGTAGTCCACAAGGATTGTGGAGTCGGGGGCGATGATTCTCTCCACGGAAGAGTGACTGATGTCCCTTTCGTGCCACAGGGGCACATTTTCCATGGCTGCCAGAGCGTTGCCCCGAAGAATCCTGGCCAGGCCGCTCAGATTCTCCGACGCGATGGGGTTGCGCTTGTGGGGCATGGCCGAGGATCCTTTCTGACCCGCAGCGAAGTGCTCCTCCGCTTCTCTCACTTCCGTGCGCTGAAGATGCCGTATCTCAACGGCAATCTTTTCAATGGAACAGCCGATGAGAGCCAGGGTGGTGAAAAACTCCGCATGCCGATCCCTTTGAATCACCTGGTTGCTGATGGGTTCGGGTTTGAGACCCAGCCGCTCACAAACACGCCTTTCCACGGATGGATCAATGTTTGCGTAGGTACCCACCGCTCCCGAAATCATTCCCACACTCACGCTATCCCTCGCATGCTGGAACCTCAGGAGGTTCCTTTCCATTTCCGCAAACCAGAGGGCAAACTTGAGTCCGAAGGTGATGGGTTCCGCGTGAATGCCATGGGAGCGGCCCATCATCACCGTGTCTTTCCATTCGTAAGCCCGGCGTTTGAGCACTTCCAGAAGTTTTTTCAGGTCCTCCTCGATGATGAGAGAGGCTTCCCGGAGCTGAAGGGCCAAGGCAGTGTCCAGCACATCTGACGAGGTGAGACCTTCGTGAATGTGTCTTGAGGCGGGACCCACGTTTTCGGCCACACTGGTGAGAAAGGCGATGACATCGTGGTGGGTTTCCCTCTCAATCTCATCGATCCTTTTCACATTAAACCGGGCCCTGGACTTGATCTGCTGCAGGTCTTCGGGGGGAATGCGACCATCCTCCGCCAGCACCTCGCAGACGGCCAGTTCCACTTCCAGCCACTTCAGATACTTGTTTTCCAAACTCCAGATGCGTCCCATCTCGGCACGCGTGTAGCGTTCAATCATTGGTTTGACTCCCTGATGAAAAGACTCACGGCACAATCCAGTGCGACACCTTGGCCATCAATAAACAATGTCCGGCTTGCCTCCATGCCACTCTTCCGATCCATGCAAAAGGACACCACAAGCGTTGGCGGGCCGTCTCCAAGCAGCATCCGTTTATGACATAATCATGCGCAGGAAGAAAGAAATGCTTTGAGCCCGCCTTGTCCCTGGCGGGCAAAACTGCAAGAATTTCAGTCTAACTCTTTTAATTTGGGTAAACAAACCAAGGAGGAACTGGTCGTGCCGCCTCTGGGTGCTCACATGTCCATTGCGGGAGGCCTTCACAAGGCCTTTGAGAGAATTCGCGCCATCGGGGGCGAAGCCTTGCAGATCTTCACCAGGAATCAGAGGCAGTGGCATTGTCCCACTCTCACACAGAGGGAAATGGACCTTTTTCGTTCAGAGTGGGAAAAAACGGGTCCGGTGCCCGTCGCAGCCCACAGTTCCTATCTCATCAACCTGAGCCGCCCAGAAGATGAAATGGGAACAAAATCCATCAGAGCGTTCACCGAGGAGCTTCAGCGCGCAGAATCCTTGAGCATTCAGTGGCTCATCACTCACCCTGGAGCCCATCTGGGTGCCGGCGCTGAGAGGGGGCTGGAAAATTTCATCCGCAACCTGGATGCGGCCCTGAAGCTCTCGGGAACGAAACGCGTGGAAGTCCTGGTGGAAACCACAGCGGGTCAGGGAACCTGCCTGGGGGGAACGTTCGAGGAACTGGCCTTCATCCTTTTCCATTCCAGCTTCAAAGACCGCCTGGGAGTCTGTCTCGACACCTGCCACATCTTTGCCGCAGGGCATGACCTGCGTGATGAGCGCACTTACGAAGAAACTCTATCGCTGGTTCAGAAAACCTTTGGAATGGAAAAGATCAAGTTCATACACCTCAATGACAGCAAGGCTCCCCTGGGATCTCACCTGGACCGCCATGAACATATCGGGAAAGGTCAAATGGGTCTCAACCCTTTTCGCTTCATCCTCAACGATTCCCGTCTTTCCCGGATTCCCATGGTGCTGGAAACACCCAAGGGTCCCAAGCTCGAGGAGGATAAAGTGAATCTCGCCACTCTGCGGTCCCTTTTCCAAGGATATAATTGAGTACCCCCCAAATCATCTCCGCAAAATCTACGGCAGGAAAAATTCAAACGGTGGGAGCGTAAACGACCAGAAAAACTCTTGATTGACGGCTGTTTCACATGTATCGTTCTTTCTCTGAGAAAGAGTTGATCCCCTCCCGCTCCCAAAAGTCCTCACTCTCACCGAAGCCTCTTATCTCACATCGACGCGATTTCACTGGATTGAAGATTGTACGCAGAACAATCGGAAAGGAGTTCTTGAATGAAGACGATGAAAATCATGCTGGTGGATGATGAGGAGCGCTTTCTGATGACAACACAAAAGCTGCTGTCCAAAATGGGCTACGATGTTCTCACGGCCACGGGAGGACAGGAATGCCTCAACATGCTGGATCGTCACAACATCCATGTGGTCATACTGGACGTGAAAATGCCCGGAATGGACGGTGTAGAAACCTTAAAGCACATCAAGCGACGCCACCCCCTTGTGGAAGTCATCATGCTGACTGGGCATGCCACCGTGGAATCGGCCGTAGAGGGACTGAAATCGGGGGCCACCGACTACCTGATGAAGCCCACCGGAATAGAAGAACTCGTCAGCAAGGCAGAAGAGGCTTATGCCAAACGTAAGGGTATAGAAAGTAAAATGGAGCAGGCCCGAACTCTGAAATTCATGTCCAGCTCTCCACGGGAAATCATGAAAGATATAGACAAGCCCGAATGAGGCACTAAATGGTGGACCCCAAATATTACACTCATATACGAAGCACCATTCTCACCAGCATCATCCTGGTTCCACTCATTCCTTTTCTACTTGCTCTCGCCATCGGTTACACGTATTTCACCAGCTCACTGGAGCGCGGCACCGTATCCAGTCTGGAACGCATTGTGGAAGACCATCGCCAGATGATCGACACGTTCCTGCATCAGCGCCGCACCAACCTGCAGTTCGTTATCAACACCACCAGCTTCGAACACCTGACCCAGCCGGAAAACCTGAGATCCACTCTCCATCAGCTCCAGGTTATGAGCAAGGCCTTTGTGGATCTTGGTGTCATCAATCAGGACGGTGTCCATGAAGCCTATTACGGCCCATACGAACTGGAAGGGAGAAACTATAAGGGCGAGCACTGGTTTGAAGAAGTGATGCAGCATGGAGTGCACATCAGTAATGTGTTTCTCGGTTTCAGAGAAGTCCCCCACTTCATCATTGCGGTGGCCAGCAGAGAAAAGGACCAGACCCGGATTTTGAGAGCCACCATCGACACCTATCTTTTTGAAACCATGGTCAGGCGAGTGCGCATAGGACGAACGGGAGAAGCCTACATCATCAACGAGCAAGGCTATTTCCAGACTGAACAGCGTTCCGGTGGGAGAATTCTGGAGTTGGATCCCGACAGAGAGAATTATCTGGAAAGACACGATGGGATCAGGACATTCATGGGCGGTGGCGATCGATTCGCCGTCATAGGAGATTTCGTGCCCATCTTTGGAGAAGCGGACGACATCTTCCTTTACGCCACCACATGGCTTAAAGAAAAGCCCTGGCTCCTCGTGGTCCGTCAGCAGAAGGATGACGCTTTCAGCGACCTGCGTTCAGCCATGTATCTCATTTTCATCATCTCTGCCCTGGGCGGCATGACCATCATTGTTCTCGGCTACAACCAGACGGAGCGCATCATTCGCCGCATGGAAGAAATTGATCAGGAAAAGGACGGCCTTCAGATGCAGCTGATTCGAGCCAGTCGCATGGCGGAGCTTGGCCAGATGGCCGCCGGATTCGCCCATGAGATCAACAATCCCTTGCAGATCATACGCAATGAACAGTCTCTCATGGAAGTTGTCCTCAAAGACCTGAAGGAAAAGAACCAGATCACCGACGAGGAGGCCCTTGCAGAACTGGAAGACTCCATCGCGCAGATGGTCACGCAGATCGAAAGGTGTTCCAGCATCACCCATGCCATTTTGAAGTTTGGACGAAAGAGTGAACCCGTCCTTGAGGATGTGTCACTGCAGGATTTCATTCCGGAGGTTGTGGCCATGGTGGATGCCAAGGCGACTGTCGAAGGCATCGAAATGAAACACCTCGTCGATGAAGACACTCCTCAGGTTTTTGCGGACAAGAGCCAACTGCAGCAGGTGCTCCTCAACCTTCTGAACAACGGCATGGACGCGATCCTGGCCCGTCATGGCTCCAAGGGGGGAAAACTTCTCGTCCACGCCAGGCCCTACGACAACAGCCATGTTGAAATCATCGTGCAGGACAATGGGATTGGCATGAGCCCCGAAGATCTCAAGAAAATTTTTTCTCCCTTCTTCACGACCAAACCGGTGGGAAAAGGCACGGGGCTGGGGCTTTCCGTCTGTTATGGCATTGTGGATTCTTTGGGCGGCAGTTTGAAAGTGACCAGCAGGAAAAACCAGGGCACCACTTTTTTTGTTCGTCTGCCCGCCACTGTGGAAGCCACGAGTGACGAGGGAAAGAGAATCGGAACACCCTTTTAACAATCATTCGTCCCCCGGCTATCTTCATGAGCCGACACAAACATTGTGGCCCAGTGAAGCAAAACAGAAAAGAAGTAAACAAGGAATGATGACGCACCAAGCCATAAAGTTCATTGACAAGATTTCGGTTTTTCACGTTCATTTGCTTTCATGGAGGTTTCAGGCCGGTTAAGAGATACGATTCGGGAATTGTCGATGCATGCAGAAGATTAATTCAACGCTTTTCGCTGCCAATCGACAGGGCAGCGAGACTCAAGGAAGGAAAACGACCGTGGACAAGATGGACATTCGGGATCTCATGACCCCCATAGATCAATTCTCGCGCATTTCCCATAAAACCACCTTCTACGAGGCCGTGCTTGCCCTGGAGAAGTCCCAGGAAGAATTTCTCTCGGGGAGGGGCAAACAGCGCATCCTTCTGGTGGAAAATGAACGTAATGAAGTGGTTGGAAAGCTCACCCCCATGGACCTGCTCCGTGGTCTGGAGCCCAACTACAACAAAATTGAAGGCTCGGAAATGATTTCCCGTTTCGGACTGGGCTATGTGGTCGAGTCCATGAAGGACGAGATGCGCCTGTGGCAGAAGCCTCTGGCAGACCTGTGCACCAAGGCCCAGGATCTGAAAGTGGGAGACATCGTCAAGCTTCCCATTCCCGGACGCACCATTTCCGTCAACGACAGCATGGATGAGGCTCTCCATCGCTTTGTGGTGGGGGGTCATGAATCATTGTTCGTGACGGAAAAAGGCCAAATCATCGGGCTTCTCCGTTTCTCGGACGTGTACAAAGCCATTTCAGAAGCCATGAAAGCATGCAGAAGTCCTTCGGGGGATTCCTGAGAAACTTTTCGGGCATGTTTTTGCCTTGGCATGGATCACTTTGAGTTTTGCTCGCGCATTTCTGAAATTGAGTCTTCCAAGCACCCCATCAGAAAACATTACGAGGAGGGCCAGGCGTGGTGGCAGGTCAAAAGAAAATCGACTGGAGGCAACTGACTTTTCTTTTTCTCGGCATCTTCCTTTTCACGCTGGTTTATTTTTCACCCCCCTGGCCAGATGCTGTAGACCCTTCGGGGAATCGCTTCGTCCTCACCAAGGAGGGCAAGGGAGCCCTGGCTCTGTTTCTTCTGGCAGGCACCTGGTGGGTGTTCGAGGTGCTGCCCATCGGCGTCACGGGACTTGCCATCGGAGTCATTCAGGCTCTCTTCTTTATCCGTCCCGCAAGCGTGGCCTTCAAGGACTTCATGGATCCTTCGGTCCTCTTCATTTTCGGCTCGCTGGTGATCGGCATGGTTTTCACAAAAGTGGGCATCACCAAGCGGCTGGCCTATAAAATGCTCGTCATCGTGGGAGAACGCACGAGCATGATCTACCTGGGTTCTTTCATTGTCACGGCCCTGCTCACCCACCTCATGGCGCACACTGCCGTGGCCGCCACCATGTTTCCTCTGCTTTTGTCCATCTATGCCCTGTACGGTGAAGGGGACCGGCCCACCAAATTCGGCAAGGGGCTTTTCATGGGCATGGCGTTTGTGGCCGGCGCTGGAAGCATCATCACCCTTCTTGGTGCCGCACGGGGCATCGTGGCCCTGGGATTCTTCAGGGAAATCACCGGAAAAGAAGTTTCTTTTTTTGAACTCACCTTTTACATGGCCCCCATCGGCTGGGTGATGGTTTTTCTCCTTTGGGGCTTTTTCATGATCTTTTTCAAGCCTGAAAAACCCACGATTCCCGGTCTTCGGGAGAAAGCGCGGGAACTCAACGCGGAAATGGGCCCCCTCACCAAGGATGAAAAGATGGCGGGCCTCATCATCATCTCGGTGATCGTCTTTCTCTCCCTCCAATCCTTCATCCCCGCCCTGGAGCCCTTCAACAAAGCCGCGGTGCTTCTGGTTTCAACCATCCTCTTCTTCATCCTCAAGATCCTGGACATCAACGACCTGGAAGCTATCCCCTGGAACATCATCCTGCTCTTCGCCGGAGCCATGAGCATCGGTTTCTGCCTGTGGCAGACGGGGGCAGCTGAATGGCTGGCCATCAACTGGCTGGGTTTCTTTCAAAATGCGCACTGGTTCGTGTTTGTCATGAGCATCGCCTTTTTCGTCATGATCATGACCAACTTCATCATGAACGTGGCGGCCATCGCCATTTCTCTTCCGGTAGCCCTTGTGGTGGCGCCATATCTGGGCGTCACTCCCGAAGTGATTCTCTACTCGGCTCTGACCGTGGCGGGCATGCCCTTCCTTCTCCTGGTGGGCGCTGCGCCCAATGCCATTGCCTACAGTTCGAGGCAGTTCACCAGCGGGGAGTTTTTTGCAGCAGGCATTCCCGCCAGCATCCTGCTCATGGCCTTGGTGGGCCTGGCCATAATTCTTATCTGGCCCCTCATGGGCATACCCGCATAATTCTTATCTGGCCCCTCATGGGCATACCCGCAACCGTCCGTTGACCTTGCCGGCTTATTCCCCCTGCTGGCCATTGTCCGGAAGGTGCGGGACAAAGTGCCTTTACCTTAGACTTTTACGACGCGGGAATGGTTTACTGAAAAGGGAAAAAAAGATAGGTTTATAATTTGGTTAAACGTTTTTGATGCGTGGGCATTGTGAGGCCACTTTACGAGCTGGACTCCACTCTGCAAATGAAGCTCTTGAGTATTCATGACATTCAAAAGGGAGATGAACCATGAAGGCACTGAAGGTGAGGGATCTCATGATCCCTCTGGAAGATTACGCTACGGTATCGGAAGACGCGACCCTCAAGGAAGCGGTCTCAGCGCTGAAGGAAGCTCAGGAGACCTTCGACCTGACCCG
>SL_3KL_010_SEDDRAFT_10003061_pt1 | contig 15230 bp, 9 predicted proteins | sample SodLakKL_010_SED_2_FD_10381 | JGI IMG/M metagenome (IMG submission 10381)
GGGGCATCAGTCCCGACTACAGGCCGGATGTAAGAGTGCAATCGAACCTTCCCTTTCCAGATCAACGGCGTTTGCAAAACGGGCGGTGTCCATGTAAGAGGCTCCTTAACCTAATATCCGGAAACTCGAATCGGCCTCGGGGTATTCGGTAGAAGAATCATGCGCAGCTCCGATAAGGATCACTCGCGCAGCAGCTGCTCATCGAAATTGGTTTCAACGTAATCCACGATTTCCCTTGCGGTCATGCCGTCGAACCTCGACAGGGCCTGGAGGGCGATCTTCCTGAAGGCCTCGGCATCGTCGGGGTCATACCGGTCCAGCCCTTGCTCCTCTGCACGGTGGACACCGTAGCCGAGCAGGATCAACCCCATGGGTTGCTTGAGGGAATCGCCGAATTCCTTGTCCATGGCCTCAGCCGAGACGTTTATTGCCTCTTCACTGCTGGCGTCGAAGGTCACGGATTCCGTAGCTGACGGCTCAGGCTGTTCTCGCTCGGCTGTTGCCGATGTGCTGTCGGTGGCCGGTTGCGGTTCTTGTATATCACCGCGTGCTGAAATTAGAACACCTTCAATAACCCGCGCCTCGTTGCAGCTGCCGTCGAGCAGGTGCGCAGTCTCCTCGCTGGCCCGGCACGGACCGTCGTATTCGGAAAGGTCCAGTTCCACGGCTTCGTTCAGGAGACGAATTCGAACTCCGTCGCCGGTGCGCTCGAGGATGGAACGGAACCAGCCGAACTGACAGGTACCGCCGCCGCGCTCATGCCAGGTGCCGCCCGTGTTGTCGACCAGCACACCTTGTTCGGTTGCCCGGTCTTCGGCCTGGACCTCGAAGAAGCGCGTGTATCGACCGATGCGCTCACAATCGTCTGTATCCGTGGAAGGGCAGTAGTTCAGGATGTAGCGGTCGAAATCGAAACCGGCCTGATCGATGGTGCTGCCCTCGAGATGGAAATATCTGTAGTCATCGACGTTCGAGTCTGTTTCTTCACCGCAACTGTCCTCGACGTGAACATGACGGGTGATTTCGAAGAAGCCATGCAGGTCGGGCGGATCGGCCTTAACCCGGTCGGGTGAACCTGCCCAGAGAACAACTCCAGCGAGCAGCCAAAGTGCAGGGGAAAGCTTGTTAAGAATCATGAAAACATCTCCTGGTTACAGCCCATACTTGTCTTTCAGGCGTTGTTCGATGTCTTGCCGCCTGGTCTCCGGCAGCGAGGTGCCATAGACCACCATTTCGGCAATTGAGCCCCACCATTCAGCAGAACCGGCACCCCCATTACCAATCATGGTTACGGGCTCGCCACTTCCGTTGTTGACTTGCACACCACTGACTTTCTCAACGCCGTCGACCCAGGCCGAGGCACTGTCTTCGGTATAGGTCATGGTCAGCAGATACCAGCGATCGGCAACAATATCGACGATGGAGGTCGTGCGTCCAAGACGCCCGCCGAAAAAGACCAGGTTGTCGCTGGAGCGACGATCAAGCCCAACGGCGCGGTCGAATCCGCCATTATCATGACCAAACAACTTGCGATAGACGCGTTCGTCTGTGCGCGAGTCGAACACGATAAAAACCGTAATCTCCGGAAGGACACCGGGGTTGATGTCGAGCGAGCTGACCAGCACATCGTTTTCGCCATCAAAGGCCAGCGCCGGATGACCTGAAGCGGCATTTTCGACAAGCCTAGGCCGGCGGTCCGGGTCGGGCTGTGCTGTGTCATGGCCTATTGGCCCCTGATCGAACCAGACCCCATCGTCATATCCATGAGCGGCATCCAGGTGTAACACCAGATTCTCTTGCGGAACACTCAAAATGGTCTCCGAGCCTTGGTCATCGTGGGGCTTGGCGGGTGCAGCGCCGACTGGCTCATCCTCATCCCCATTCGCACCAGCATCATCTCCCTCATCAGCCACCGGGTCACCATCGCGGCGCATGTAGGATAATGCCGGGTCGGGGCGCGCAACAAAACAGTTCTGGGTGAAGCCGTGATGTCGGATGATTGCTAGTGCGGTATAGGCTTGGATCCGGGCATCTCCGAAGTCTTTCAGCCAGCGATCCCCTTGGGCGATTTTCCAGTTGCCATCGATCTGCCGCGCTTCCACCTGGTCAGGATCGAAGTCCACGCAATCCTCCCCGGGCATCTCGCCGGCCGGAGCACGGTCATCGACCAGAAAATAGTGCAAAGGAGGACTGGGTCGGCCAACAAAACAGCTTCTATTGAACCCGTAATAGCGCATCACATCCAGTGACCGCGAGCCTTCATCATGATTGTCGAACAGAATCAGCGCGTGACTGCCGTCTACCAGCCGCACATCGTCCCCGTGGTCCTGGAGCTCGGCGCTTTCGGGATTGAAGCGCACGCAATCCTCGCCATCCATAGCCAGGGGAGGTGCCGATTCATCGGCCATATCGGCTGAGTCGGCATCAGTAGTGACAGTATCACCGGCAGGCGATCGCCATTCGGCGCCGGATATCTGTCCGTGATGACCATTCCCACTCCGATCCATGGCTTGCTTGCCACTGCCCTCGTCCAGTGGCCAATGCGCCCGCAATCCCTCATCGACCGATACGCCATCATGCAAACTCCGGATCTGCGTCGAAGTGAGCGGGCCATCGTAGATCCGGACATCGGACAATTCACCAACCAGATTTGAATGGGCTCCCCGGCGACTGCGATTGTAAAAACCCAAGGTAATCGGGACGTTTCTTTTCACGAAGGATGTATGCGTAGCCGGCCCGCGACCAATTTCCAGTTCCTTATTCGTGCCATCGAGCCAGATTGAGTAATCATCCACCGAAGCGCCCCGAACATTGAAAACGATGTGATGCCACTGCCCGTCGTTGGTCGGTGGACCGGAATTGACAAATACGCCGATTTCGTTCCCCGCGTTGTCCCGGTTGCGAATCTGCGGATAGCCCGCTGGCGCATCGTCACCGTTCAACTGAAGCAGCAGCCACTGACGTCCGTGGCGTTCGCCGAGGATCATCTGACGATCACGATCGGAACTGTGCCGGTACCAGGCCGACACGGCAAACCCATTGATCATGTCCGGCCCCCAATCCCCGAGATCGCTGGTCAACACCTGGTCATCGCCACCGTCGAAGACCAATGAGCTCCTGTCCTGGTCGGGAGCTGCCAATGCCATGCCCGCCACCAGGACCAAGCCGAGCGCGGTCGCGGTTTTTCTGGTGATTTTTTTCATTGTGACCGAATTCATTTCATTCTCCATGTGCCTGACTGGATGGGTCGCCGGAATGCAGGTTTTTACCGGCTTTTTCTGGGGTGTAGAGGAAAGTTGGTTATGGAATCGGCGTTGAAGTAGCCGGGATTGTCCTCAACCCATTCTCCTGAACCTCGCAGAGGAACCTGGTGATCAGGCCACACCGGCAAGTCGTTGTTTTCAAGTTGCTCCCGGGCCTCACCACCGCACTCCAGCATGGTGTCTCGCCGATCAAAGTAGTGATAGTGGTCGCCGGCCTCGGCATCGGCGAACCAACGTTCGCGTACCTGCTCGTCGAGCATGTCCGGTGAACGCAATCGAACCGGGTAAAGCGGTGGATTGAATGTCCCCCCGAAGCTCAATTGGGCGGGGCCGAAGGTGGAAATGGCCGGTGGGGTGACAATATGGCCATCATCAAGAAATTCGGTTGGTGGTTGCTCCACATCGACGACAGCCAGTCCACTGCCTGCACCCCTGATGCCCACGCTGGGCATCAGGGCGTTCATGTAATCATCATCCGGCCACTCAATCGAAACGGGCAGCTGTGGGAAATTTACTGCCAAACTGGGGGGGGTCCGACGGACGACGTAATTGGCATCACTTCCCTGGCCGGCATATGTAATCACATTGAAATCCATTCGATCAGGAGCCCGTAGCATGATCACCTGGACACCGCCTGATTCATGATCAACATTCATTAACCCAATGGTTTCGCCGTGAAATGTCTCGCCGCCGATCTGCAGGGTCCAGCCGCATTCAAGGCAGTCTCCAACTTCAAACAAGGCAGTTGTCGCTGCGTCGGGGCTGTCGAGTGGCGTGGCGGTCACCTCGAGCTTGCCCGGCTCCAGCGGCGCATGAAGCGTGCCGTCGGGGCTGATGGCACCGCCGTCGGTTGCCCAGTCCACTTCCAGCGGGATTTCGTCATGCCGGGTATCGAACGTGTGCAGAGGGAGCGCGCTTCCCGGCTCGATACAGCGCTGGGCCGGGACGATTTCCGGGCGCGGGCGATCAAGAAGCACCCAGGTGTAGGCCGAACGGGCACCCGCATAACCGGGGTGGGTGGGAGAACGCAGCCCGTCGGTGCTGAGACTGAGTGCGGTGATCTTGATTGGCTCCTCGCCCTCCCAATCGGCAGGAACGCGATAGTTGACAGTCTTTTCTTCGCCGGCATCCAGTCGTGTGTGCACCTGTCCCAGGGAGTCGGTGATTTCTACCGTTCCATCATGTGCCTGATCCACCCGCACCCGAAGCTCGACCTCCTCGCCGGCCTGGGCTCGCTGACGTCGAGATACCCATTGAATCATCAGCGGCTTGACCTGGATCTCGAGTGCTTCCGACCGAAATACGACGACATGATCAGTGGCGCTGGCCCATGGCGCTTCAATCACATGCTTGCCGAGCTCGAAATCCCATGTGCCCCAGAGATCTCCGGAACCGACCGAGGTGGGTCGGTATTCTCCCCTTCTCGTGCCGATCTCAATGGCGCCACGGAGTTCGAAATCGATGCCGGCATTCCAGTGTGGTGGTTCGGAGACGACCTCCCAGCAGTCGGGCTCGACCGCAGCCAGTGACCTGTCCTGGAATAGCTCGGTCTCATCCGGATCAATGCCACTGACCTTCTCAGCCGTCCAGAGCACCGTATCAATCAGGAATTCATTGACCGGTTCCGCTGTCTCCTTATCCAGTCCCGACTCATGGTAGACCTCCCCGAGCAGTTCGAACACGTAACCCTGACCGTCCGAAGTGGCCCGCGTCGTCATTACGAACTCTTCCATCAGTTTGGCGCCAACCTTGTTGGCGACGATCATCCCCAGCTCGGCCATTCTCGGGCCGGCATCCCAGCCGCGTGAATGAAACCGGACCCGCATCTCCTCCACCTGGCCCATCTCGGTGCTGTCTTCCAGGAAGGACTTGGGGTCAAGGTGGATTTCGGAACGATTCAGTCTTGGATCGGGATAGGTATGGGCGAGCTTCTCGGCCACGGTCCTGGTCATCCAGGAAAGGAGCACGACGCCGTCGCCCGCAAGTCCGGTGCCGGGCAGACCGGCAATGGGCGTTACGATGTCGAGGAACTTCGCGGGATCTCCCGACAACATGGCGTCGCCGGAAAGCTGATAGCCGAGCAGGCCGGAGAGTTCGTCGAAATCGGATTCCCTGCATTTCCCCTTGACCGAATCCGGGAAGGCCGGGTTGGCGGAATTGCCGGCATGGGCTGATCGGAACAACAACCGGGAAAGGCGGCCAAGCGCTCCCGGGGAAGCCGTCCTCGCATGCGGCTCAGCGGCCTGCCTTGCGGCTGGACCCTGATGTCGGCTTCCTGGCTGCGACTGGGCCACCGGCACGAAGCCTTCTTCATTTGGCAGATCGTCCCGAGACTCCCTGACTTTCGTGGATTGGATCAACAGCCGATCGGCCAATTCACGCTCTTCCTCGTCCATGCCCCTGATCATGGAATGGATGCCGCGTTCATCCTTGAGCATCAAAGCACCAGCGTAAAGCAGTGCATGCTCCGGCGAAACCTCCTCACGGGGCAGGTCGACAAGCTCGTTGAGCTCCATTCCGACCGAGCTGGCCGCTGTCTCGTACAATTGTTCCAGTTGATAAAGATGCGCATCCAGACCTCGCGCCGGGTCATCCGATGCGGGCAGCGCCTCGATTCGCAAGCTGGCGGTTTCGTCGCACCATTCGACCGAGTCCATATAAGCGTCGCTTTCCGGGTCGGCGACATGCCCGAAACGGACCTCGACATCACCGCCCTCCGGGTTGCCCGACGGGTGAACTGGGACATGAAACCCGTATCGTTCCTGGCCCCGGTTCAGCGCCAGCGCCGGTGCGTCCTCATCGTCGGTTCCAGGGCTTTCCAGTCGGACAACAATAACCCCCTGAAAACTGGTCTCGACCTCCGGCCAGTCCGCCATCGAAACCGTCTCCAGTGGTCCGGCGTACGCGGGCTCCAATTCGATCCGTGCACAGTGATCGGCGGTCAGTTGCTCAATCGGTTCGGCATCATCGTTCCATGACCCACCACCTATCTGCGCCCCGGCATTGAACGTGGCCAGCATGCTCACCACTGCCACCATCAGGACACCACACAGGTGAGCTCTTCGGGATAAAACAGCGGAGAATCGGTTCGTGTTCACTGCAATCTCCTGTTTGTCAGTGTCTTCACTACCAATGAGGCCAATCTGCGCCGATAACGCGTCAGAGCTGCCACCTTGCCGGTCAGGTTCTCAACGTCGCTGGGATGGGGTTTTCTGTAAACAACCCGCCTACCAGACATTGCCGGCCCCCGGTGTGGCATTCATGAAAATCCCGACTGCTGCACCGAACGGCTGCCGGAAGCGTTGGGCATCGGGCACGATGACAATCGCCACACCGCGCGCATCCCGGTTGCCCATCTGTCGGGCAGCATCAGCTACCTTGTCTCGGGCTTCATTAAGCGTGCGTACGAAAGTGTCGCCGGGTATGAAGGTATCACCTGGAATAAAAGTGTCACCTGGAATGAAAGTGTCACCAGGGATAAAGGGACCAGCAGCTCCACCGGGGAATCGGCTTCCCCCGGATCCCGAAGGTCGAGGGGAACTGGAGGCGATTGAGAGGCCCGAAAACAGTTCGGCCGTAAGATCGCCTACTTTACTGGCATCCACAAGTCGGTTCAGCCGTTGCCGCCCCGGTTTGACGGAGAAAGTGACCGATTCCTGGGCGTGGATTTCACCGCTGCCGTCGACCAGAAGCAGCATCAGCCGAGCCGAGCTGCTGGCACGAGCATCGGGCTTGAGTGTGACTGCCCCGTTGTCGATCAGCCACTGTCCGAGCTGTTCCGGGCTCAACCCATCCCCATCTCGATACTGGCCCAGTTGCGACAGGGCGCGGTCACTGTAATTCAGAGAATATTTGTTCTCGGTTTCGGCCGCTGCCGATGACAGCAGCAGCATGCCCATCACCCCGATGCTCGGCAGAAAGCGTTTTGTTGAGAAGATCAACATGATGAACTCCTTGGTTGTTCAGTTTTTGGTTGGTTGGTCGTGCGCCATCCAGACCGTGATCAGCGCCGGAAGTACTGCATGTCTGGATCCGGTCGCCCGACAAAGCAGTTGTGTGTGAATCCGTAGTACTGGATGATCTTTGCAGCCTTCTCTGCATCGGAACGGTTGTCATCAAAGTTAAGCAGCGAGCGGTTGCCGGCGACAACGCGCCAGTTGCCCCTTGCTCGAGCCGCTTCGACTTGGCCGTTGTCGAACGCGGCACAATCTTCCAACTGGTGTTCGCCACTGGGCGCCTTGCCGTCGGCCAGGAAGTACCGCATGGTTGCGTTGGGGCGGCTGACGAAACAGGATTGGTCCATGCCGTAATGGCGGATATAGGTCACGGCGTGGCGGGCCTGACGGCCGTCATTGCCGAAATCCAGGATGTAGTGATCGCCGTCGATCACCTTCCAGCTTCCATCAACCTGTTGGGCCCGGACGTTTTCCGGATCAAAATTGATGCAGTCCTGATCCGGCGCCTGCACGGATCCGGCGATGGACCCGGATGACGGTGAGACCTGACCGGCCAGAGAATCAACCTGCGGAACGGAGCGCCGTGGACCGCTCGACGCGGTTTCGGCTTCATCTACCCGCAAGTAGGTCAGTGAAGGGCCGGGCCGCCCCACGAAACAGCTGTGATTGAAATTGTGGTGTTGAATGATGCGCAGTGCTTCCCGGGCTTCACTGCGGCTGTCGCCAAAGCTCATCAGGAAGTGATTGCCCTCGACGATCCGCCAGTCCCCATCGATGCGTCGGGCCTGGACGTTTTCCGGGTCGAAGCGATTGCAATCTTCGTTGTCAATCTCCCCGGCAGGCGGCGAGTCTCCGGCCATCAGGTAGGTCAGCGAGGGATCTGGGCGCCCCACGAAACAGTGACGGTCGATGTCGTAGTGGCGAATGATGCGTAGGGCCTGTTGTGCTTCGCGGCGGCTTGAACCGAAATCCATGATTCGGTGGTCGCCGTCGACCAGCGTCCATGAGCCACCCGAGCGATCCAACTCCAACCCCTCGGGATTGAAAGTGATGCAGTCCTGATCGGGAGATTGGGCGCCGGCGCTCACTGACCCCAGGCAAAGTGTCGTTGCAGCAAGTGTCACCATGGTGAGTGACTGAATCCATTGGAATGTTTTCACGAGGTCCTCCTTAGAGCTATGTACAAATCAGTGTCATGTGCCGGGTTCAGTCCTGGCCACTTTCGAAACGGTCGTCGAACAACTTTTCCGACAGTTCATCCAGGGTTATCCCCCAGAATCCCCCGGTCAGCTGCCAGCCGTCACCGGCGAGGGCACGACCCTCGCTGGCGTCCCATTGGCCGATCGTTCCGGACAGACGCCATTGTTCATCGGCTGTCTCGGTATGCAGTACCCCACCGCTGTCGATGCTGTGCCAGTCAACGGACCACTCGTTTTCGGCTGCAAGCGGACCGGCGGACGCCAGAAGCAGCGCGCCGGTGAACAGGCTTGTCGTGAAGCGTTCTTTCATTGCGATTGCTCCGCAACCTGGCGATCTTCGCGCAGCAGGGCTTCAAGGGCGGCGAGGCGATCTTCGAGTTCGGTGTTGCGCTCGGCCAGTTGACGCAGTTCAGCATTTTCAGCCTCCACTGCGGCGACCCGTTCGGCAAGTTCGGAGTTTTCCGTCTCCAGTGCAGCCATGCGCGCGGTCGAGGTTTCAAGTTCGGTATTGAGCCCCTGTATGGCGGCCAGAGCAATCCCCACGAGGTTCATGGCGCTGACGCGTAGCTCGTCCTCGCCCAATCCGAACAGGGGATGAAAATCCTGGGCCATGGGCCCCATGTGGCGAATGGACTCGTCCTGGGTCTTGTAGCTGTATTCGCTGATGGGCATCTGCACCAGGCTTTCAAGCACGACGGCTGGATCGACCGGGGTAACTGCGGTCTTGGCGTTGCGGTCGCTGATGCTCTGCCAGGAGGAGCCGCCATCTGCCAGGGAGGCGCCCGACGTCGGATTACCGCTATCATTCACTCCGGTTACAAAGACGACACCGCCAGTGGCACGCGCCATGAATTCGTTTTCGCCGACAAAGTCGAGCTCATGGTCGAGGCTGTCGGCCCAGACGAAGCTGCCGATTTCTCCGGCGACGGCGTTGCGACCAGCCGCAAAGCTGTAGCTACCGGAAGCGACATTCCCCTCGCCTCCGGGGATTGTTGCCCAGTTGCCGTCGGCGGTATTGTCATTGCCCCCGGAAACCGTGGAGCGCGAGCCCTCGGCCAGATTATTTGCCCCACCGCCGACAGTCGCTCCGAACGCGCCGGCGGTATTGCTGAAACCGCCCGCGACGGTTGCATCCGTTCCGCTGGCGGTATTGCTGAGACCACCGCCAACGGTAGCGGCGTCGCCGTCGGCAGTATTGCCGACGCCACCAGCGACGGTTGCAGCCGCGTCGTCGGTCAGATTGTTCCACCCGCCACCAACGGTCGACCTGGATCCCGAGGCGGTGTTGAGGCCACCGCCGGCGACGATTGCATGATCGGCATCGGCTGTATTGTTCTCGCCGCCACCGACCGTGCCGTAGTCGCCGGACACGGTGTTGTTTTCGCCACCACTGACCGTTCCGGCCTCCTGATCAACAAGGTTTTGCTTGCCTCCGCCCACGCTTGCACCGTGGTGGATAGCTGTATTGTGCTGCCCGCCGGCGACCGTCGGATGAAAACCACCGGCCTCATTCTGAGTACCACCGCCTACCGTGGCCTGCACCCCGCCAGCAGAGTTGAGCAGTCCGCCGCTGACGGTCGTCCAGTTACCCCATGCTTCATTGCCCTCGCCGCCACCGACAACGGGAGAGCGGCCCTGGGTGGAATTGGGATTGTTATGCGAACCACCACCACCGATGGTCGCACCGGATTCTTCGGATTCGACAGTGTTGCCAGCATGGCCGGCGATCAGGTTCGGCGAGACTTCGCCAGGTTCAATACGAAATCGGCGCTGGCCATCAACGCGCAGTTCCAGCGGAGTCTCGTCACTGGTGCCAATGTAATCAGTCTCCGGATCAGTTCCCGCGTTGCCGCCCAGCAGCCAGGCGTCGCTACCATTGCCAGGCTCACCGGAGCAATTTGCCAGGGTACCTTCGGGTGTGCGGCAGACGTGGTCAGCCGTCTCCGAGGCGAAATCGGCCACCCGCAGCCGGCCGGCCACATCTAACGTTTCCTGGGGGCTATTGGTATTAATGCCCACCCCGCCCGTAGCGAGAATCAGGTACTGGTCTTCCCCCGTGCTTTTGAAGTCTTCATCGACTGAGTTGTCGCTCCAGACGTAGGTGCCGTCGTGGAGTGCCTTGGCGCGATAGCCGAAAGCGCTGCTTGCCGTGCCGGCAGCTTCATTGCTGGCGCCACCGCCGATGAAGCTCCAGTCGCCGCTTGCCTCGTTGAAGTCGCCGCCGGCAATGGCAGCTGAACCGCCACTGACCTCGTTCGCCGCGCCGCCGCCGATAAAGGCATGTATGCCGGATGCGACATTGGGAAAGTCAAGATCCTCAACCGATCCGCCGCTGACGAAGCTGTGCAGGCCACTGGCGACATTGTCGTCACTGCCCGAGATGATGCTGCCGTGCACATGCAGGGGTGTGTCCGGCTGATCGTTGCCGATTCCGACGTAGCCGTCGTCGTAATGGATATCGTTGCCGGTTAGCGTCCAGTGCGAATCGCCGGAATCGCCTCCGCCGTCGCCGTCGCCGTCGAAGGCATACAGAGCCATGGGGCTTGGCCGGATTGGATGGCGATCGTCAAGCGGTGATTCTTCAACAATGATTTGAAGGTATCGAGAACTGCCGTCGAAAACACCGGAGCCGAACTCCAGGTCCTCCTGGAATAGACCGTCAGTCACCTCGACTTGCACCGGCCCGTGGGAGGCGACTTCCGTGTCGCCGGTCTCGGATTCGTGCAACTCGAAGATCATTTCGACCGTGCCGGTGTGCGGCTCGCCGCTGCTTTCCAGCTTTCCCTGGTAGGTCACGATTTCCGCTGCGGCTGGCAGACAAAGACATGTTGCGAGCAAGAAAACCCATTGAATCTTCACTGTATTTTCTCCCTTTATGTAGAATTTGGCCTGTATCGGCAAGGGTGCGGAGTGGCGCAGGCAAATACCGATTCGATTGGCCGTCCTGTCACCTGTATCGCGAAAAGTGAAAACGGACCGCCACAACTTGAGCGGCGGAATCTGTACGAATGAACGTTCTTTCTGGCAGCGCCGGGGCGATTTCGGTACGATGAGCTTGAACAGGCTGTGATCGGATCGCATCCGTAGCCAGCCCGCATGTTCTGATGGGAAAATACTCGGGTTATGGACTGCCCGGGAGTTGCATTGAGCGAGGGAGGTGCAGCATTACCGGCAATGAATTTTCGCGATTGAACACCCGGGGCACCATGACGTTTTCTCTGTGTGCTTCGGTGCGGCCGGAAATGCGGGGAGGCGGTAATGATTGCTGACAGCGCCGATTCCGGTCAGGTCACGCAACTCCTCGACCGACTTCAGGATTCGCCGGAAACATTGGATCGGATCATGTCGATGGTTTATGACGATATGCATCGCATCGCTCATTTTCAGCGTCAGTCCATGAACATGCCTTCGCCGCGAACGACAGTGTTGGTTCACGAAGCCTTCATCAAACTGTTTGGTGACGAAATTCCCCAAATCAACAATCGCAAGCACCTCAAGTACATTAGTGCCATGACCGTGCGCCATTTGATCGTTGACATGGCGCGCTTGCAGCTGGCACAGAAGCGGGGAGGCGGCGCCTGGCATACCGGGCTGGACAACGATGTTCAGCCGGCAAAAGCCGATGACGCCGAGTACGTCCTTTTTGTGGAGCAGGCGCTCACGGAACTCGAGCAGTTTGATCCAGAGTTGGCCAAGCTGATCGTCGGTACCTATTACGGCGGCTATACAGCATCCGAACTGGCAGAAATCACCGGAACGTCCTTGCGCACCGTGCAGCGTCAGCTAAAGCGTGCTCGGGGTTGGCTGCAGTTCGAGTTCCAGCGGCAGGAGTCCTGATCCTGCCTCACTTCGCGTCTGGATTGGCTGGGGGGTTCCGGAGTGGTCCGTTTCTGAGTCAGGTCGTGATGCCCTGACAGGGCGGGGATCCTGGCCGTTTTATCTGAATCGTTCATGCAAGTCCACTTCGGGACTATCGTCCCACCCGGTGGCGGTCTTTTCCAATGGTTTTCGATACCGTCCCCGGTTTCGTGATGCAGTGAGCCTCGCGATTCGGTATGGATAGTCAAAACAAACGGAGAACAATCAATGCGAATCAGATCGAAAAAATTATCAGGGCTGATGATGCTCGCCATGGCCGCTGTGGTGATGTCGGCGCCGATTTACGCTCAGCCGGGCTGTGTCAGTGATCCGGAGGGCGATGCGACCGGCGATGGGCCGGATGTGATCGAGCTTTGTGCCTATACCGACGGTGATCAGCTCACCATCGAGGTCACCTTTGCCGATGAAATCGATCCCCCGGGGAGCGGTGGAACCGTTGATGAAGTGCTGGGCATCGTGCAGTTCGACGTCGACCAGGACCCCGCGACCGGTGTACCCGGATTGCTCGAACTTCCGGCGGAACACTGCGATGTGGATCCCTCGACATTCGGCACGGATGCCGGGCTTGATATTGAATCCTACAGTTCCACGACCGGAACCGCTCCGCTGCTGCTATTGGATGACGATGGCGATGTCAGCAGCCCCGGGGAGGCTGACGTGCAATTCGGCGCTGACTACCTGATTGCACAGTTCGATGCAGCAATCATCGGCAGTTCCGACGGTATCGTTAATTTGAGCGGGTTTTTCGGCAACAGCTTTGAAGGCGATTCATTCGACTGCGTGCCGGATTCAGGATTTGCCACCAGTGCCTTGCTTGGCGACCCTCCCGAGAGCGTGGAATCAGTATCCGTGCCGATAGGCGGACCTGTTGTGGTGGTCTTGCTCGCCGCCTTGATGTTCGGGCTGGCTTGGATGCGTCTGCGCGTGTAGACGCGCTTGTGCCGTTATCGAAACCCGCACGCGAGGCGTGCGGGTGCCGGTCTTGCCGGCGCATCTCCGGTCGTTCGGTGATGCCGATTGTGGACATATTGATGCGACTGACTCGGTTCGCGGGGGCTCGTGCCCGGCCAGCTTCGAGTCAGGCCGCGGCGCGTTCCTTCGGGGCCAGCCTCTCGAGCAGTTCCTCGGCCATGTGAAAACGATCATCGGCCGATTCGAACTCGCCCTTGATGCGCAGCCGGTCGTTGTCGGGCAGTTCGAAGGTGTGGGACTCCTTCTGAATCATCTTCAACAACTCGCCCATGTCGATGTCCGGCTTGGCCTGGAACTCGACGCGGCCGCCGGCCGGGCCGACTTCCAGACGTTTCATGCCCAGGCGCTTTGCACGCAACCGCAACTCTGCCGTGGCGAACAGGTTCTTGACTTCCGGCGGCAGCAGGCCGAAGCGGTCGATCATCTCGATCTGCAGATCATTCAGTTTTTTGTCGCTGTCGGCCTGGGTGATGCGCTTGTAGAGCACCAGGCGCTGATGGACGTCGGGCAGGTAACTGTCGGGGATCATGGCGGTCAGGTGCAGGTCGACCTCGCTGGTGATCGACATCGGCTCGTCCAGGTCGGGCTCTTCGCCGTTCTTGAGCGCTTCCACCGCGCGGTTGAGCAGGTCGGAGTAGAGCGAGAAACCGATCGCCTCGATCTGTCCTGACTGTTCTTCGCCGAGCAACTCGCCGGCGCCGCGGATTTCCAGGTCGTGATTGGCCAAGGTGAAGCCCGCACCAAGTTCTTCAAGCGACTGGATGGCTTCCAGACGCTTCTGGGCATCGCGCGTCATCACTTTCCAGGGTGGTGTCACGAGGTAGGCGTAGGCCAGGTGGTGCGAGCGCCCGACGCGACCGCGCAACTGGTGGAGCTGGGCCAGGCCGAATTTGTCGGCCCGGTTGATGATGATGGTGTTGGCCGTGGGTACATCGATGCCGTTTTCGATGATGGTAGAGCACACCAGCAGGTTGATCCGGCGCGAGTAGAAATCGCGCATGGTCTTTTCCATCTCGCCCGGGGGCATCTGGCCGTGGGCCATGCCGATGCGTGCCTCGGGGAACATCTCCTGCAGGTCGGCGACCTGGCGGGCCATGGTGCGGACCTCGTTGTGCAGGTAGTAGACCTGACCACCGCGCTGGAACTCGCGGTTGACGGCATCGCGTATGGTGCCGCTGTCCCATTCGGACACGAAGGTGCGCACGGCCAGGCGTCGCGCCGGCGGCGTGGCGATGATGGACAGTTCGCGCAGGCCGGCCATGGACATGTTGAGGGTTCGCGGAATCGGCGTGGCGGTGAGCGTGAGCAGATCGACCTCGGCCCTGAGCGCCTTCAGTCGTTCTTTCTGGCGCACGCCGAAGCGTTGTTCCTCGTCGATGACGACCAGGCCCAGGTCCTTGAAGCGAATGTCCTTCTGCAGAAGCTTGTGGGTGCCGATGACGATGTCCACCGTACCGTCTTGCAGGCCGGCGACGGTTTTCGTCGTCTGCTTGCCGGAGCGTGACAGCAGGCGCACGTTGACCGGCCAGTCGGCAAAGCGGTCGGCAAAGTTGCGGTAGTGCTGCTCGGCCAGCAGGGTGGTCGGGGCCAGCATGGCCACCTGGTTACCGGATTCGGCGACCACGAAGGCGGCGCGCAGGGCGACCTCGGTCTTGCCGAAACCGACATCGCCGCAGATGACGCGGTCCATCGGTTCTTCCGAGGCCAGGTCGGAGACTACCGCCTCGATGGCTTCGAGCTGATCGTCGGTTTCCTCGTATTCGAAACCGGCGGCGAAGCGCGCGTACATGCCGCGGTCGAGCGGAAAGGCATGGCCCTTGCGGGCGGCGCGCCGTGCCTGGAGGTTCAAGAGTTCGGCGGCGGCGTCACGCACCTTTTCGGCCGCCTTGCGGCGGGTGCGTTGCCAGCGCTCCGAGCCGAGCCTGTGAAGGTCGACCATCTCGGGATCGGCCCCGGTATAG
>SL_3KL_010_SEDDRAFT_10003062_pt1 | contig 15228 bp, 10 predicted proteins | sample SodLakKL_010_SED_2_FD_10381 | JGI IMG/M metagenome (IMG submission 10381)
CTTGCTGATGCCGGTTTATCGGTAGCCGTTCTGGAAGCCGGCGGGGACTTTGACCCGCAAAAGGAAGAGTACAGAACTCAGCTCCGGTGGCCCTGGGAATCACCCCGAAGAGGCGCCAGAACCGTTCGTCCGTTTGGAGATTTTGATGCAGCCTGGGGAGGGTGGGAAATTGAAGGGGAACCCTACACACGGGCAAATGGTACGGAATTTGATTGGTTCCGTTCGCGGATGGTGGGTGGTAAAACCAACCACTGGGGACGGATCTCTCTGCGGTTCGGTCCCAAAGATTTTAAACGAAAAAGCATCGACGGGCTCGGAGATGACTGGCCGATCGGATATGAGGATATCAGTCCATACTATGACAAGGTGGATAAACTGATCGGTATTTTCGGAACCAACGAAGGGCTGGAAGATGATCCCGACGGTTACTTTCTTCCGCCTCCTAAGCCGCGTCTGCATGAACTTTATATCAAAAAAGGGGGAGAGAAAGCCGGGATTCCTGTGATACCTGCAAGAAAATCAGTTCTCACCAGACGTATCAACCAGGAGCGAGGGGTTTGTTACTACTGCAACCAATGTAACCGCGCTTGTAATGTCCTGGCTGATTTCTCGTCTGGGAGCTGCCTCATTCAGCCTGTTATGAAGCGAGGCAATGTGGATCTCTATACGAATGCAATGGTTCGCGAGGTTACCACTAATGGAGACGGATTGGCAACCGGAGTCGTATATGTGAATACTCAGGATATGCAGGAATATCACGTACAGGGACGAACCGTGGTTTTGGGAGCCTCCGCCTGTGAAACTGCGAGGCTGCTTCTTAACTCCAAATCGGCCCGGCATCCCGACGGACTGGCCAATGGAAGCGGCCTGATTGGACGGTATCTGCACGATTCCACCGGCGCTGGACGGTCAGCCATCGTACCTTCACTGATCGACCGCGACAGATATAATGAAGATGGAGCGAGGGGAATTCATGTTTATTCTCCCTGGTGGCTCGACAACAGCCAGCTTGACTTTCCCCGGGGTTATCATCTGGAGTTCGGAGGAGGCATGGGTATGCCGCTATATGGTATTGGTTTCGGGATGGATTCGATGAGGCAATATATTACGGATGAGTTTGGAAATCCCTCACAGAACGGAGGTTATGGAACCGGCCTGAAAAGGGATATTTATAAATTATATGGTTCTACCATCGGAGTGGTGGGCCGGGGAGAAAGTGTTCCCCAATATACCAATTATTGTGAAATCGATCCCGATACGGTTGACAAGTATGGAATACCTGTTCTTAAATTTCACTACCAATGGACCGAGCATGAAGTGAAACAGGCACGCCACATGCAGGAAACGTTCGAAGATTTATTGACCAGCCTTGGCGGAATTCTCCTCGGTGAAAAGCCCGGAGCCGACTCACAATACGGACTGGAAGCTCCCGGCCGAATTATTCATGAAGTTGGGACTACAAGGATGGGAAATGACCCCGGCAGTTCGGTACTTAACAAGTACGCCCAGGCACACGAGTGTGAAAATCTGTTTGTGGTGGATGCGGGGCAATTTGTTTCCCAGGCGGATAAAAATCCCACATGGACAATCATGGCTCTTTCCTGGAGAACATCGGACTACATTGTGGACCAGATGAGACAGGGAAATTTATAAATCTTAAAACGTTCAACTTCGAACTTCGACTGACGAATGTTCTCCTCGCCTGTCGAATCCAAACCATGCACATGTAGGACCAATACAAAATCTGAAACAGCATCCATTCGTCAGTCCAGGATGGCATTGGTCAGATGGTAATGTAAATCGAGTAACAAAAAATTAAAGCAAATAGTATGAACCGACGAGAACACCTGAAACTGCTGCTGGCCGGAAGTGCAGGAGCCGGGCTGTTTATAGCCACAGGCTGCAGTTCCGAAGATGAAGAAACCAGCCGTGAAATACTGGCTCAAAGTGAACTTGGCTACGGCCGTACCGAAGAGGAGAAACAGCGGGATTCCCGGTTGATGAAGGAGCAGTTTTTTACCGAAACGGAATTTGAAATGGTGAGCATACTAGCCGACATCATCATTCCGGCCGATGAAGAATCTGGCGGTGCCCTGGATGCTGGCGTACCCGACTTTATAGAATTTATGATGAAAGACCAGCCACAACTCCAACTGGTAACCCGGGGTGGGCTTATGTGGCTCAATAGTCAGTGTAATTCGCGATTTGGTAATCCGTTTTTAGATTGCAGTGAAGATGAACGAATGACGATTATTGACGAAATCGCATGGCCGGATGAGGCGGCACCCGAGATGCAGTATGGCGTTCGTTTTTTTAACCGGATGCGCGACTTGACAGCAACGGGTTTTTTTACATCACAGATCGGTGTGGAGTACCTGGATTACCGTGGAAACCGGCCGGGGTTCTGGGACGGAGTACCGGAAGTTGTGCTGGAGAAGCACGGCCTGGAGTATGATCAAAAAACTCTTGACGAATGCATCAAAGAGGAAGATCGAAACCGAATCGCAGAGTGGGATGAAAACATGAACTTGTTGTAATATTATCCCGCACATCGGCAACGAGCAATCCTGAATAATTAAATGTTATTTTTATTCCAGGTATGCCGTCTGTAGATTTAACATTCAAATGGTTATCAAAAAAAACAATCTGTACTTTACGAATGATAAGTGAAAGATTTTTGTCAAACACTGTAAGCATTTTTTCATACCTAATACTGGTCCTTGCCATATTTATCTGGACAGTGCCTTCTCTCTTTGCACAGGATCAAACCTACGCTGAAAGACTGGGCTATCCGGCGGATGCAAGAGTCTTGATTATGCACGTGGATGATGCAGGGATGTCCTGGAGTTCAAACCGGGGAACTATCAGGGCGATTGAAGAGGGAGTGGCCAACTCCTTCAGTGTAATGATGCCAACCCCCTGGGTTCCGGGGATTGTCAGATATATCAGGGAAAATCCGGAAGCCGATGCGGGCCTTCATTTGACGCTCACTTCCGAGTGGGACGATTATCGCTGGGGGCCGGTGGTTGGAAAGCCCGCAGTGCCCGGACTTGTGGATGAAGATGGATATTTGTGGGGTTCGGTTCGTGATGTGGTAGCAAATGCATCCCCTCAAGAAGTAGAAAAAGAGATTCGTGCCCAGGTAGATTTTGCAATCGGAATGGGATTTCAGCCAACGCATCTTGATTCGCACATGGGAACACTTTTTGCCGACCCCGATTTTTTGCAGGCATATATTGCCACAGGTTCCGACTACCAGATTCCTGTTATGATTCCCGGAGGACACAACTCTTTTCTCAGGTATGACTACCGGAAACAGGCGATTGAAGAGTTGAAGCAACGAGGAGAGTGGAAAGAGGGAATGGACGTGCCGGTACCGGAAATACTGGATCAGGCCACGGAGCTTGGCAGACAAGTCTGGGAATCGGGCCTTCCGGTTCTGGATGATCTGCACAACGTGAGTTACGGATGGCGATTTCCTGAAATGGAGGAGGCTTCAGATAAAGAGCTTCAGCAGTTTTACACACAAAATTATATCGAAACGATAGAAATGCTCGAGCCGGGTTTAACAATGGTGATTATGCACTGCACCGATCCATCCAAAAAGTTTGAAGATATTTCAACATCCGGACAGCGAAGAAAAGGTGATCTGATGGCAATGCTGGACCCAAAACTGAAGGACTTTTTAGAAAAAGAGAATATAATTTTAACAACCTGGAGAGAAGTAATGGAACGCCGGGAAAAGATCCAATAAAGGATTTTATGATGTGATATTTTTCCGATGTTAATGGCTCTGAAAAGTGTAATCAGACTCCAGGATTGGATCATAAAATAAGATATGTCAATAATTTACATTTTATTCAATTTTTTTACTGTGAGATGTCTGGGTTAAATGCCCAAACTGTTGACAATATCAGGGAAGTTTTATTTATTAAATCTCAATGTAAACGATTACATTATTAGAATTTAGTTCCTGCTTTGGCGGTCGAAATGATATGGTGAAAAAACAGATGAAGAAAAAATATTTTTTAGGGATTGATGTGGGGACGGGCTCGGCAAGAGCCGGTATTTTTGATGAAAATGGAAATATGGCTGGCCAGGCGAGTCATCCGATTAATATGTGGCGGCCTCAAAACGATTTTGTGCAGCAGTCGTCGGAAGATATCTGGAAAGCGTGCGCGGTTTCTGTGAAAGAAGCTGTGAAAAATGGAGGTATTAATCCGGAGGATATCAAAGGAATTGGTTTTGATGCGACCTGTTCATTAGTGGTTTTGGATGAAATAAATCAGCCTGTGAGTGTGAGTCCCGATGGTTCGCAAGAGCAGAACATTATCGTATGGATGGATCACCGCGCAAAAAAAGAGGCGGAGGAGATTAATAAAACCGGCCATAAAGTTCTGGACTATGTTGGCGGGATCATCAGCCCGGAGATGGAAACACCCAAACTCCTCTGGCTTAAACGGCACATGCCGGATGCCTGGAAAAAAGCTGCTCTCTTTTTTGATCTGCCCGATTATCTGGTGTACAGAGCTACGGGAGAGGATGTTCGCTCAGCCTGTACCACCACATGCAAATGGACCTATCTCTGCCATGAAGAATCGGAAAGCGACGCGAGTATCGGCCGGTGGGATGATTCCTATTTTCGGGAAATCGGACTCGGGGATCTGGCTGATGAAGGTTATATGCGCATCGGTCAAAAAGTACGCCCGGTAGGCGAAACGGTTGGGCAGGGACTCACCAGAGTTGCTGCCCGTGATTTGGGACTCTTACCGGGAACCGCCGTTGGAGTTTCCATTATAGATGCCCATGCCGGTGGCCTGGGTCTGTTGGGTATGACAGAAAAGGGCAGTGAGGGTGAATCACAAAATTTCAATGACAAAATTGCACTGATCGGGGGCACCTCAAGCTGCCACATGGCGGTGTCGGAAGAGTCCCGGTTCATAAACGGTGTGTGGGGTCCCTACTTTTCAGCCATGCTGCCGGGTTTTTGGCTGAATGAGGGAGGACAGTCAGCAACAGGAGCTCTGATTGATCATATCATTTTTTCATCAAGCCATTCCGGGGGGCTGAAAAAGCAGGCTGAGAAAGAGAACCGTACCGTTTACGATCTACTGAATGAGCGGGTCGACCGGATGACGAAAGAGCGGGGCCTTGAACATCCAGGTTTACTTACCAAGGATCTTCATCTGCTTCCTTACTTTCACGGGAATCGTTCACCCCGGGCAAATCCGTCACTGAGCGGAATGATCAGCGGGCTCAGGCTTTCATCCACAAAAGATGACCTGGCACTGCTCTACCTGTCGGCTATTCAGGGCATTGCCCTGGGAACCCGCCATATTATTGAAACTCTTAATGAAAGTGGTTATTCCATTCACCGGATTATGGCGACCGGGGGCGGAACCAAAAATGAACTTTTTCTTCAACAACACGCCGATATCTGCGGGTGTCAAATGGTATTGCCAAAGGAAGGTGAAGCAGTGCTGCTGGGCAGTGCTGTTCTGGGGGCTGTGGCTTCCGGTGAATTTACCGGCATCGTTGATGCGATGGAGAGTATGAATCAGGCCGGGCGAATTATTGATCCCGGCGATGGGGTTCGGACTGAATACTTTAATAAGAAATACCAGGTTTTTCATAAAATGTACAACGATGAGCGTTCTTACCAAACTATGATGCGGGATATCTGAAAACAGGTAACAAAAGTTCATGACAGGCAACAACTAAATTTTGAAATTATGTCGAATTCAACTCTTGAAAAAGTTAAAGTATCAGAAAAAACAAACCTGAATTCAGTTCCGCAAAGACTGATCGGCAGGCTTCCAAAGGTCGGTATCCGGCCTGTGATTGACGGCCGAAGAAAGGGGGTTCGGGAATCCCTGGAAGATCAGACGATGAAGATGGCAAAATCAGCTGCAGCTTTTATTTCAGAGCACGTGCGCTATACCAATGGCAGACAGGTGGAGTGTGTTATTGCAGATACCTGCATTGGAGGAGTGGCTGAAGCAGCTTTAGCAGCAAAAAAGTTTGAAGAAGAAGGGGTCGGGGTATCACTCACGGTTACACCCTGCTGGTGTTACGGTTCCGAAACGATGGATATGAATCCGGGATATCCTAAGGCGATCTGGGGTTTTAATGGAAGTGAACGCCCCGGGGCAGTCTACCTTGCTGCCACTAAAGCAGCACACGATCAAAAAGGGCTGCCGGTCTTCAGTATCTATGGAAGTGAAGTGCAGGATGCCGGGGATAACTCGATACCTGAAGATGTACAGGAAAAAATTCTGACATTTGTGAAGGCGGGACTCACCGTTGCAGAAATTCGCGGGAAATCGTATCTGGCGATTGGTTCGGTTTCAATGGGCATTGTGGGTTCGATGATCCAGGAGGATTTTTTTGAAGATTACCTTGGAATCCGGTGCGAAGCGGTGGATATGACCGAGCTTGTTCGGAGAATCAACGAAGAGATTTACGATAAAGAAGAGTTTGAAAGAGCGATGGCCTGGGTGAAGGAGAAATGCAAAGAAGGCGAAGACATCAACCCGCCGGAAAGGCAGCAAACACGTGAAGAGAAAGATGAAAATTGGGAAATTGTTGTGAAGATGACGCTGATTATCCGCGACTTGATGATCGGCAACCCGAAACTGAACGAGATCGGTTATGAAGAAGAAGCACTGGGACGCAATGCGATTGCTTCAGGCTTTCAGGGTCAGCGCCAGTGGACCGATCACTTTCCAAACGGTGATTTTTCAGAGGCGATTCTCAATTCATCATTTGATTGGAATGGTATCCGCGAACCCTTTATTGTGGCCACCGAGAATGATACCCTCAATGGTGTTTGCATGCTGATGGGACATCAACTGACCAACACAGCTCCGATTTTCGGGGATATTCGTACCTACTGGAGTCCCGATTCGGTGAAGCGCGTAACCGGCCATGAACTTAATGGAAAAGCATCCGGGGGAATCATTCATTTTCTGAACTCCGGATCGGCATCGCTCGATGGTACAGGGCGTCAAAAACAAGACGGCAATTCAGTCATCAAACCGTATTGGGAAATCAGCGAACAGGAAGCTGAGAACTGCCTGGAAGCTACTCGGTGGTGCCCCGCCAACCTGGAATATTTTCGCGGAGGTGGATACTCCTCACAGTTTCTTACCGAAGGGGAGATGCCGGTAACTATGACGCGGATCAATTTGATTAAAGGGCGGGGGCCGGTGTTGCAGATTGCTGAAGGATTCACCGTAGATCTGCCTGATGAAGTGCATGATGTGCTAAACCGCCGTACCGATCCTACCTGGCCAACCACCTGGTTCGTTCCAAATGTAACAGGATCGGGCGCTTTCAAGTCGGTCTACACTGTGATGAACAACTGGGGATCCAACCACGGTGTGATCAGTTATGGCCATATTGGGGATTCGTTCATCGCGCTGGCATCCATGTTGAGGATTCCCGTTTCAATGCACAATGTTCCCGAAGAACGGGTTTTCAGGCCAAGTGCCTGGGCAGCTTTTGGTACCGCTGATTCCGAAAGCGCCGATTACAGGGCTTGCACTGCATTTGGGCCCCTGTACCGAAAAGTTTAACAACGTGCGTATGACTAATTTCCGTAGCTGGAAAAATGTCCGTATTCGAAAAAAATATGGACATTCAAATTCACAATTATGTGGATTCTAAATCCCGGACGGCTGATTGTTGTTCGGGATTTCTTTTTTGGCTGATATCTGCAGAAAAGCTGATTTTTTCAGGATAAAAACAGATCTTCGGGAATGTTATCCCGTTTGAACCTGATAAAAATTTTATGAACAAATCTCTCTTTTCTGTCTTCAACTGCACCGTTTGTACTATTCTAATCCTTTTTTCAGCCGATATACTGGCCCAGGATCGTCTTTCGGGCGAACTCTTTGAAACCCGTTCAGAAGTAATAGCAAAAAATGGAATGGCGGCTACCAATCATCCGCTTGCCAGTCAGATTGCTGTGGATATTCTGAAACAGGGTGGCAGTGCCGTGGATGCCGCTATCGCAGCCAATGCATTTCTTGGGTTTGCTGACCCGGCCATGAACGGGCTTGGTGGAGATCTGTTCGCCATCATCTGGAGTGCAGATGATGAAAAACTGTACGGACTGAATGCAAGCGGAACATCGCCACAGAATCTGACCTATGATTATTTCCTGGAAAAAGGAATTGGCAGCATATCAGCCTCAAGCCCTCACGCCGTAACGGTTCCGGGAGCTGTTGACGGCTGGTTTGAAATGCATGAGAAGTTTGGAAGGATTGATTTTGAGGCTCTGTTGAATCCTGCGATTCAATACGCAAGACAGGGAGTAGCTGTGCACGCTGAAATTGCCGACCTGATGGATCTTCTGGATCGCGATCTGATCCGTTTTTACGGCTTGTCCGATGATTTTGAATGGAAACAACTCGACTATTTCAGCACTCTCTATCGTGAGAGGGGGCGTTTTCCGAAAAAAGGAGAGTTGTTCAAGAATGAAGATCTTGCCAATACACTTGAAATTCTGGCCGAAGGCGGCCGGGATGCATTCTACCGGGGAGAGATCGGCCGGAGAATCACCGATCATATTCAGGATAAAGGTGGGTTTTTATCAATGGAGGATCTTGAAAACCATTCATCTGAATGGGTTGATCCGATTTCGGTTAATTATCGCGGATATGATGTTTGGCAGATTCCGCCGCCCACTCAGGGGATGTCTGTTTTACAGATGCTTAATATTCTGGAGGGTTACGATCTGGCAGAGTATGGTTTCGGCAGTCCGGAGCATATTCACTATTTCTCGGAAGCAAAAAAACTCGCCTACGCCGATCTGCAAACTTTTTACGGAGACCCCGATTTCAATGACCTGCCGTCAGATGCGCTTCTCTCGAAAGATTATGCGGATGAAAGACGGCAAAAAATCCGGGAAGATTGGACGGGCAGTTACGGGCCTGGCCTTGAAGCAGACAGCCATACCATCTATCTGACTGTAGCCGATGGTGACGGGAACATGGTATCGCTGATCCAAAGTAATTCCTGGCTGTTTGGGTCGCTTATTACTCCGCCCGGACTGGGCTTCCCTCTTCAAAACCGGGGTACCGGTTTTACACTGGAAGAAGGCCATGTGAATACGTATGAACCAGGCAAAAGGCCGTTTCACACGATTATTCCAGCGTTTGTAACCAAAGCTGGAGAGCCATATATAAGTTTTGGGCTGACTGGTGGAGATATGCAGCCTCAGGGCCATGTACAGATCGTAATGAACGTTGTGGATTTTGGGATGAACCTTCAGGAAGCAAGCGATGCGCCGCGAATCCGTCATTCAGGTGGTGGTGAAGGAGCTGTGGAACTGGAGTCCGGTTTCAATTATGAAACAGTGCGCTCACTCCTCAAAATGGGTCACGAAGTGAGGTATGGATTTGAGAGATTCGGTGGCTTTCAGGGTATTTTGTTCGATGGCACTTTTTATTACGGTGCGTCTGACTCCCGAAAAGATGGACAGGCTGCAGGGTATTAAGATATAGTTTAAACCAAGCTGCCAGCTCAAAAATGAAAATATGGAAATTCCCGGTGATACTTTTCTTCTGATGATTGAAGCAGCTGGAACGTTTGCATTTGCCGTTTCAGGTGCGATGGCAGCTATCCGAAACCGTTTTGATATTTTCGGTATCTTTGTTCTGGCATTTGTTACAGCCATAGGGGGTGGTACCATCCGGGATCTTCTGATCGGCAACTTGCCTGTAAACTGGCTGACAGATACACTGGTCATCACATCAGCAACAACCGGATTCATTTTTAGCCTGGTAGTTTATCGCAGAATGAATAAACTGGAGGGCTGGCTCTTTACTTTTGATGCTGCCGGCCTTGGACTTTTTACCGTGATGGGAGCCCAAATTGCACTTGAGGCAGGTATGAGTGGTGGTGTATCTGTTGCCCTGGGTGTGATAACCGGATGTTTTGGAGGAGTTCTGAGAGATGTTTTAGCTGGTGATAAGCCGCTTATTTTTCAAAAAGAAGTGTATGCAATGGCCGCCATTACCGGTGGTATTCTCTTTCTTTTGATACTGCAATATTTTGATTCTCTGTTTGTCGCACAGATTCTGGGCATAGCAGTAATTATTCTGATTCGCGTAATTGCCGTAAAATACAAACTTGGACTTCCGAGATTCAGTGAGAATCCGGTCAGATAATGTAGTGTCGTGTCATACAACCTGCGCACTCACCGGATCTGAGCGTTGTGAACCAAATGTAGTATTACTCGCTTGTTATCAGTCATACACGCACAACATGGAGTAGTAAGTGGTCAGCTTTTAAGATCAACAGGTCTTATTTTGTGTTAAAAACAGCTGCCTTATTAACAAATTTAGAATTCTGTAAGCGCTTTATTTACTTTTTATTGGGTTATTTGGAAATTTTTCAGAAAGCGAAAGAAGTTTCTTTCATTAATTTTTGATTTAATCGGATAAAGTCCCTAACATTAGCACAGTTCAGAATAAAGGAACTGAAAGAATAAAAAATTGATGAATACCCAACATTTTAATTCCGCTATCTGCTACATAATGCACAGTTGTTGTGCTATGATGTGTTGTATGTGTATGCCGAGAGGTAGTGGAGCGAAATGTTCAATTAAATTCTGACGAAGAGTTTTCGAGAAAAAAGCCCACTACCTGATTCAGGTAGTGGGCTTTTTTTTTGCCCTTGTCGCTGAATCAGGTATGGCTTTGTGAAATCACGCACTCGTCAATAATCTAAAACACAAAGTTTAAAAATAAATGCCTGAAACAATAACAAAATCAAAAGTAGTTGTAACAAGTGAATGGGGCGCAGGGCACCTTGAGAATACCGGAGTCCGGTTTGTTGAAGTAGATGTGAATACAAGATCCTATGATTCGGGACATATTCCCGGAGCCATAGGATGGAACTGGAAAACCGAGCTGCAGGATCAATTGCGCCGCACTATCGCTTCCAAAGAAGATTTTGAGACACTGCTTTCAAAATCCGGAATCAGTAATGACACCACCATCATTCTATATGGCGACAACAACAACTGGTTTGCCGCATGGGCGTATTGGCTGTTGAAGTATTATGGCCACGATGATGTACGAATTCTGGATGGCGGACGAAAAAAATGGGAAACCGAAAATCGTGAACTGACCACCGAAACAACTATAGTTGAACCGGCTGAGTACAAAATCGGGGTGATCCATGAAGAGTACAGAGCTTTCCGCGATGATGTTGCTGAGACGTTGGGAAGCCAGGCGCACGGTTTGGTTGATGTTCGTTCACCGGATGAATTTACAGGAAAAATCCTGGCACCTCCCGGGCTGGATGAACTTTCCCAGCGCGCCGGACACATACCCGGGGCAAAAAATATTCCCTGGTCGAAAGCCGTGAACGACGACGGTACCTTTAAATCAAAAGAAGAACTTAAAGCATTATACGAAGCAGAAGGCATTACACCGGATAAGGATATCATTTCTTACTGCCGAATCGGGGAGCGGTCTGCGCACTCCTGGTTTGTCTTAAAGGAGCTGCTCGATTTTCCAAATGTTCGCAATTACGACGGTTCGTGGACAGAATGGGGCAACCTGATTGATGCACCAATTGAACGATAACTTAAAATAGAAAAATCAATTCCTCCGGATTTAAAACATCACCGGAGGAATTACCCTTACATTTATTATGAGCACCAAAAAAAGTAAAGTTGAAGTCATAAAAGAAAACAGTAATTATTTGCGGGGCCCTCTTGCCGATGAAATGAAAAATGATGAACCTTTTATTAGCAAGGAAGCTTATCAGATTTTAAAGTTTCACGGTTCGTACCAGCAGGATGACCGGGATCTTCGAAAAGGCAGAGACAGACATTACATGTTTATGATTCGCGGACGCATACCTGCTGGAAAGATTACTGCTGAGCAATATCTTGCTATTGATGATATTGCCGATCGTTATGGAGATCATACCATTCGTGCGACCACACGACAGACGTTTCAGCTTTACGGAATTATCAAAAAAGAGTTGAAAAGCACATTAAGTGATTTGCACCAATCGATGATATCAACAATTGGTGCCTGTGGTGATATTGTGAGAAATGTCATGGCTACACCGGTTCCCGATGTAGACGGAAGACAGGAGCAGGTTCAATTTTTTGCCAATCAGCTTTCCGATGAACTGTTGCCTGCAACCAATGCATACCATGAATTATGGCTGGATGGCGAAAAAATTTACAGTGGCGAGGAAGAAGTGGAAGTTGGAGAACCTCTTTATGGAAAATCGTATTTGCCGCGAAAATTCAAAATTGGTGTTGCTCTTCCGGGTGATAACAGTATCGATCTTTACACACAGGATATCGGACTGGTTGCAATGTTTGATGAGGACCACAAAATTAAAGGTTTTAATGTGGTTGTTGGAGGTGGAATGGGTATGCATCATCGTAAAGCGAGCACATTTCCGCGCCTTGGTGATCATTTAGGATACATCACATCTGATAAAGTTCTTGAAGTAGTGAAGGCAATTATTGCCATTCAGCGGGATAATGGCGAGCGTAAAAACCGTAAAGTGGCTCGCATGAAATATCTGGTGGATAAATGGGGTATAGATAAATTTAAAAAGGAACTGGAGAGCCGTATTGGATACCAGTTAGAACCATTTAAAGACATACCAAAATTTGAGCTCGATCTCTACCTGGGATGGAATAAACAATCAGACGGCAAGTGGTTTTTAGGCCTTTCCATCGAAAATGGCCGCATCAAAGATGATGAAAACCGTCAGTTAAAAACAGGACTCCGGGAAACGATCAAGAAGTTTAAACCAGAAGTCAGGTTCACTCCGAATCACAACCTGCTTTTGACGAATATCAGCGAAGAAGAGAAAACAGGAGTAGAAGAGCAGTTAAAGAGTTATGGTATAGTTTGGGGTGAGGAATATTCTAATTTATTAAAACTTTCAATGGCCTGCCCCGCAATGCCCACCTGTGGACTGGCAATTACGGAATCTGAAAGAGTATTTCCGGATATAATCCGCGACTTTGAAAAAGTGGTTAACGAACTGGGACTGGAAGATGAAAAACTCTCCGTTCGTATGACCGGCTGTCCCAACGGCTGTGCACGTCCTTATGTCGCAGACATCGGGTTTGTGGGTCAATCGCTAAACAAATATTCCATTTTTATTGGCGGAGACCCATCAGGTACCCGGCTGAACAAACTCTATAAAGAGCTTGTACCTCTTGAGGAACTGGTAAGTGAAGTGCGCCCCTTACTTGAAAGATATAGTGTGAACCGGAAAAATGGCGAATCATTCGGCGATTTCTGGGAGCGTAAGGGTATTGATCAGGCCTTAGAAGTGGCCGTTTAGAACTGAGGATTTAACAAATAAATAAAGAAAAGTGATTAACAGAAATCAATTTCAACGAAATGGAACAGTTTACCTGGTAGGTGCCGGGCCGGGTGACCCCGACCTGATTACCCTGAGGGGAATTAACACCATCAAAAAATCTCAGGTTCTTATTTATGACCGTCTTGTAAACCCAGATCTGCTATCATACGCACCGGTAAATTCCGAGCGTATTTATGTAGGAAAGAGGCCCGGTAAACCATCAGTTTCGCAGGAGCAGATCAATGGCATTATTGTGGCTAAAGCAAAAGAAGGGAAAGTGGTTGTGCGCCTGAAAGGGGGAGACCCATTTGTCTTTGGACGGGGCGGTGAGGAGTGCGAAGCGCTGGCTAAAGAGAAGATTCCTTTCGAGATCGTTCCCGGTATCAGCAGTGCACTTGCAGCACCTGCTTATGCAGGTATTCCGGTCACACACAGGGGCAAAGCCCGTTCTTTTACCGTGGTAACAGGATATACGCGTGATAAAAAAGACCTTTTTAAAAACTGGCAGCACATTGCACATGCCGACACACTGGTGGTGCTGATGGGAATGAAAAACCTGGAGCTTATTGTCACACAGCTTGTTCTTCTCGGCAGAAAGCCTGAGACTCCGGTCGCTATCGTTGAAAAAGCTTCCTATAAAAATCAGATTACGATTACCGGCACACTGGAAACGATTATCGATAAGGCTCAATACCTGACACCACCAGCAACAATCATAATCGGAGAACTGGCATCGATGGCTGATACCCTTGCCTGGTTTACCGAGCCGGTTGATGTAGATATAAACAAAGAAACTGAAATACAAAGTGCAGTAGTTGGATAAAATCATAAACAGGCCTGAAATCATGAATGTTATTGACGGATTGATCGATTTTTCACAAACACAGCTTGTCGCAAACGGAAACAGTAAGATGGACAACATTTCTTATGACGATTTGGACGGTCTGAACGCCCGTTTTAAAGACAGCCAGCCTCATGAAATTTTAGAATGGGGTTACCGCCAGTTTGGCAATGAAATGGTTATGGGAACGGGTTTTGGTCCATCTGGTGTACTATTGATTCATACACTGGTAACACATCAGATTCCCGTAACCGTATTTTACCTTGATACACATCTTTTATTTAACGAAACCTATAAACTGCGCGATGATCTCGAAGAAAGGTTTGGTCTGAATATTAAGCGTGTAAATGCATCACTTACACTGGAAGACCAGTCAGAGCAGTTTGGTGATGAACTATGGAAAAGTGATCCCGATAAATGCTGCTATCTGAGAAAAGTGCTTCCGCTCAAGAATTATCTGTCCGATAAAAAAGCTTGGGTTACAGGTATCCGGCGAAGCCAGTCAGATACGCGCAAGCAGACCGAAATTTTTGAGTGGGATCCGCTGAACGAAGTGGTAAAAATTAATCCGCTAGCGAACTGGAACCGGGACGATGTATGGGATTATATCGAAAGGTACGACCTTCCTTATAATCCGCTGCACGACCACGGTTACCCAACTATTGGCTGTATTCCCTGCACGCAGCCGATTGATAACCACCAGGAAGATGAGCGAAACGGCCGGTGGAAAAACCGGGAAAAAACGGAGTGTGGTATTCATCTGTCTGCGCAATACTATAAAAATGTAAAGAGTTAGAAGCAGGGTGAAATACTCGGAAGCAAAGCCTGAGGTTATGTATAGTGTCCTTGTCACCATTATAATATAGATATATGAATGTTTACCCGATTTATTTAACCCGCCTTCATGAGAAGAAAACTGTGCTGCTTGGCGGAGATCACGAAGCAGAACGAAAAATTGCGGAACTTTTGGAAGCCAAAGCCAGCCTTACCGTCATCAGTCCCCATTTGACAGATGATTTGCGAAAATG
>SL_3KL_010_SEDDRAFT_10003063_pt1 | contig 15217 bp, 10 predicted proteins | sample SodLakKL_010_SED_2_FD_10381 | JGI IMG/M metagenome (IMG submission 10381)
GGGGGAGCCATGGCTTGCGGATTGTCCTTGCGCCGTTCCTCTTCGATGCGTTCGAAAAATTCGTGCAGGGACTCATCCGGTCCTGCCTCGTCCTGCTCATGGGCATTGGCGTCAGCGACGGCCTCTATGGCCGCATCATACGCCTCGTCGACAGGGGCTTCCCGTTCGCCACAGGCGATCACACCAGCGACCACCGCAAGGCCAAGGAAAATTCGCGAAATTGGCATGATTGTGTGTCTCGTCAGACTGAACCGACCGCGAAGCTTACCACCTTCGAAGCGGCGAACTTCACTTGCCCAGATACAAGTCGGTGATGGTGCCCTCGTAGACCTCGGCGGCCATCATGACCGATTCGCTCAAGGTTGGATGCGGATGAATGGTCAGACCGATATCGGATGCATCACAACCCATCTCGATGGCCAGGGCCAGCTCGGCGATCAGATCACCGGCATGCAGGCCGACCACACCGGCGCCGATCAGTCGGTCAGTGTTCTTGTCGAAGATCAGCTTGGTAAAACCCTCGGATCGGTCCATGCCCAGGGCACGCCCGGAGGCGGCCCAGGGAAACTTGCCGATGCCGTAATCCAGGCCCTTTTCCCTGGCCTGCAACTCGGTCAATCCGACCCAGGCGACTTCCGGATCGGTGTAGGCCACCGAAGGAATCACGCGCGCATCGGCCGCGCGCTTTTCTCCGGCCGCCACCTCGGCAGCCACCTTGCCCTCGTAACTGGCCTTGTGGGCCAGCATGGGCTGACCGACGATATCGCCGATGGCGAAGATGTGATCGGCATCGGTGCGCATCTGGCCGTTGACCCGCACAAAACCCTTGTCGTCGACCGTTACACCGGCCTTGTCGGCGTCGATGCGATCGCCGTTGGGCCGGCGCCCCACGCACACCAGCACACGGTCAAAATCCATTGGGTCGGGCGCCTTGTCGCCATCGAAATGCGCGCGCAGGTGTTCATCGCTCGCCTCGACTTTCTCCACCTTCGTTTTCAGGTGGATCTCCACCCCCTGTTTTTTAAGATATTGCTGCAGCGGTCTGACCAGGTCCGGATCGGCGCCGGGCATGAGTTGATCCATCAACTCAACCACGCTCACCTTGGCGCCCAGGGCTCGATAGACACAGGCCATTTCCAGGCCGATGATGCCGCCACCGATCACCAGCAACCGCTCGGGCACATCGGCCAACTCAAGCGCACCGGTCGAATCCATCACCCGCTGATCGTCCCAGGGAATACCCGGGATCTCGATCACCCGGGAACCGGCGGCGATGATGCATTGATTGAAGCTCAACGACTGGTTCTCGCCGTCATGCTCGATGGTCAACTCATGTTCACTCGCAAAGCGCCCCTCACCCTCGATCACCTCGACCTTGCGCTTCTTCGCCATGCCGGCCAGCCCGCCAGTGAGCTTGCCGACCACGCCATCCTTGAACTCGCGCAATTTGTCGATATCGAGCTCGGGCTTGCCGAACTTCACCCCATGAGAACCCAGGTGATCGGCCGCATCAATCACCTGCCCGACGTGCAGCAAGGCCTTGGACGGAATGCAGCCAACGTTCAGACACACCCCGCCCAGGCTCGGGTAACGCTCGACCAGCGCGACTTTCAGTCCCAGGTCGGCCGCCCGGAAGGCGGCGGTGTAGCCGCCGGGGCCGGAGCCCAGGACCACAAGGTCGAAGTCGTGGCCGTGACCGGCCGGGGAGACGGAAGACGGAAGACGGGAGACGGTTTGTGCGGCGCCTTCGTCAGCCCTTTCGGAGTCGCCCGATGTACCGTCACCACCACCGCCATCAGAATCCTCCCCTGACCCCCGACCCCTGACCCCTGACCCCTCGTCTTTTCCCGTCTCCCGTCTCCCGTCTCCCGTCTCCCCGTCTTCATCACCGACCACCTCCACCACCGCAATCACATCCCCCTCCCCCACTTCATCGCCCTCCTTCACCTTCAGCTCGGAGATCTTGCCGGCCGCAGACGATGGCACTTCCATGGTCGCCTTGTCCGACTCCAGGGTGATTAATGACTGTTCGGCCTCGATCTCGTCGCCTTCGGATACCAGCACTTCGATGACCGGCACCTTGTCGAAGTCGCCGATGTCGGGAACGCGGATTTCTTGGTTCTTGCTCATGTTGGGTTTCCGTTTTATTCAAAACCGACTAACCGCCAAGACGCAAAGATCGCCAAGAAAACCTGTCGGCAGGAAAACCGGCCCGATGTGAATTAGACCGCTTGTGCCTAAAGTGTTGCCAATGGGACCTACTGGAAGCCCTTCTTCGCGTCCTTCGCGTCTTTGCGGTAAATTTTTTCTATTCTGCCACCAGGCGGAGTTCGCCATCGCGCTGGGTCATTTCGACCTCGCGCAGAAAACTCATGCCCAGCAAGACGGTATCGTGTCGACCCGGATTGATCGCGGCACGCACATCACGCTGGACGATATCCCCCAGGCGCACCTCGTCGAGGCGGGTCAGCCAGCCTTGCACATTGCCGGCCGCGGTTTCCAGGCGAATCGGCGCCATGCGCTCCAGGCCCATCCGGTCGGCCAGGCCTTCCGGTATCGAGACCAGGGTGGCGCCGGTATCGACCAGGAAGGTCACCTCTCGGCCATTGATCTGTCCTGTGGCAATGAAGTGGCCCTGTCGGTCGGCCGCCAGGTTGACCTCGATCATGCCATTGAGCACCTGGCTCTGGACCTGGCGGTTGGGGTGGCTTCGATCATCGATCTGGCCCGAAAAGAACCAGGTCAGCAGCACCAGCATGCCAACGGCCGCGGCCAGCATCATGCCGAAACCGGTGCGTTGCGGATTGCGACTCATAATAGCTGTCTACGCAAATCCTCGAGCTGATCGGCCAGGAAGCGGGTAAAGCGAACCGCGTCAGCCCCGTCGATCACGCGGTGATCGTAGGACAGCGACAACGGCAGCATCAGTCGCGGCTGAAATTGTTCACCATCCCAGACCGGCTTCATCTCGGCGCGTGAGACCCCGAGAATGGCCAGCTCGGGCGCGTTGATGATGGGGGTAAACGCGGTCCCGCCGATACCGCCAAGGCTCGATATGGTGAAACAGCCACCCTTCATTTCGTCACTCTTGAGTTTGCCCTCGCGAGCACGCTCGGACAGGTCGGCCAGTTCCTTCGACAATTCGATCAACCCTTTCTGATCGCAGTCCCTGAGCACCGGCACGACCAGTCCGTTGGGGGTATCCACGGCCACGCCGATATGGAAATATTTCTTGCGAATCAGGGTCTGGCCATCGTTGCTCAGCGAGGCATTGAAGTGCCCAAACTCGCGCAACGCGGCAACCACCGCCTTGATCAGAAACACCAGTGGCGTGAGCTTGGTGCCGGCCGCCTCGGCGGCCTTCTGGCTGGCCTTGCGAAAGGCCTCCATCTCGGTGATATCGGCCTGGTCGAACTGGGTGACATGCGGAATCGAAACCCAGTTGCGATGCAGATTGGGCCCGGAAATCCGCTTGATGCGGGAAAGCTTTTCTTCCTCGATTTCGCCGAACTTCGAAAAATCGATTTCCGGCGCCGCGGCAATGTCCAGCCCTGTCCCTGCGGTGGCAGTCCCACCGGTTTCCATGGCGCTCTTGACATGGCCCTTGAGGTCATCCTCGGTCACCCGACCCTTGCGCCCACTGCCCTTGACCGAGGCAAGATCCACACCCAGCTCGCGCGCCAGCTTGCGCACCGAAGGCGAGGCATGCGGCAGCGAACCCGGATCATGATCCATTTCATCAAACGGCACCGGCGGCGGCGGAAGGTCGTCTTCCCAGCCGGGGACGGATTGGCGGGAATCCTCTTGTGAAGAATCGGTTTCCGGTTTCCGGTTTCCGGTTTCCGGACCTGAATCCTGACCCCCGACCCCTGACCCCTCGTCTTTTTCCGTCTCCCGTCTCCCGTCTCCCGTCTCCCCGTCATCATCATCACCGTCAGGATCCTCCCCTGAATCCTGATCTTGCCCCGTCTCCCGTCTCCCGTCTCCCGTCTCCCCGTCTTCATCACCGGCCACCTCAACCACCCCAATCACATCCCCCTCCCCCACTTCATCACCCTCCTTGACCTTCAACTCCACGAGCTTCCCGGCCGAAGTGGACGGCACTTCCATGGTCGCCTTGTCCGATTCCAGCGTAACCAGCGATTGCTCAGCTTCGATTTCGTCCCCCTCGGCAACCAGAATCTCGATCACCGGCACCTTGTCGAAGTCACCAATATCGGGGACGCGGATTTCCTGTGTCTTGCTCATACTCGTTGTCTCGTTGGTCTTGTCAGGGATCAGGGGTCAGGGGTCAGTCAAACCGACAGCGGCAATGGCTTGTCGGGATCAATGTCCAGCGCACTGCGCGCCTTGATCAGGTCCTTGTCATCAAACTGGCCACGCCGATTCAGACCAACCAGGGCTGTCCAGGCAACCTGATTGCGGTCGACCTCGAAAAAGCGTCTCAGGTTCTCGCGCGTGTCCGAACGTCCGAATCCGTCGGTGCCGAGCACCAGGTAGTCCTCCTGGGGGATGTATTCGCGGACCTGGTCTGCATAGGCGCGGATGTAATCGGTGGCCGCCACCACCGGCCCGGGCCTGCCCTTCAAGAGTGCGGTGAGATATGGCGAGGTCATCGGACCTTCCGGATTGAGCCGGTTGCCACGAGTCACCGCATGGGCCTCGCGTCTGAGTTCATTGAAACTGGTCACCGACCAGACATCGGCGCTCACGCCATAATGCTGCTCCAGCAACTCCGAAGCGGCAATCACCTCGCGCAAGATAGCGCCCGAACCCATCAACTGGACCCGGGGCGTCTCCCCGCTCCCGTCTTCCGTCTCCCGCTTCGCGCCCTCGCGAAGCAAGTACATCCCCTTGCGAATCCCGTCCTCGCTACCCTCCGGCATTGCCGGATGCGTGTAGTTTTCGTTGAGCACGGTGATGTAGTAATAGACATCCTCCTGATCGACGTACATGCGGCGCAAGCCGTCCTGAAGGATCACGGCCAGCTCGTAGGAAAAAGCCGGGTCGTAGGAGACGCAGTTGGGAATGGTCGAGGCCAGCACATGGCTGTGACCGTCCTCGTGCTGCAGGCCCTCGCCGTTGAGTGTGGTCCGACCCGAAGTACCGCCAATCAGGAAACCGCGGGCGCGCATGTCGCCGGCCGCCCAGGCCAGATCACCGATGCGCTGAAAACCGAACATCGAGTAGAAGGCATAGAACGGAATCATCGGCAAGCCGTTGGAGGCATAACTGGTGGCCGCGGCGATCCATGAGCTCATGGACCCGGCCTCGGTAATGCCCTCCTGCAAGACCTGACCCTTGCGGTCTTCCTTGTAATACATCAATTGATCGGAATCGACCGGCTCGTAAAGCTGGCCTTCCGGGGCATAGATGCCGATCTGGCGGAACAGGCCTTCCATGCCGAAGGTGCGTGCCTCGTCACAGATGATCGGCACGATGTGCTGCTTGAGGTTCTTGTCCCTGAGCAACACCGCCAGGCAACGAACGAAGGCCATGGTGGTCGATATTTCGCGATCATCGGAACCCTTGGTGATGGATTCGAAGGCATCGAGATCCGGAATCTCCAGGGGTTTCGGCTCGAAGCGGCGTTGCGGCAGATAACCGCCGAGTTTTTCACGCTGCTTTTTCATGTAGCGCACTTCCTCGGAATCCTCACCGGGGTGGTAATAAGGCACCTCGGCGATATCCTCATCCTTGATCGGCACATTGAAGCGATCACGGAAGTACTTCACGCCTTCCTCGTCGAGCTTCTTCTGCTGGTGCGAGATGTTCTGCCCCTCGCCGGACTTGCCCAGCCCGTAGCCCTTGATGGTCTTGGCCAGAATGACCGTGGGCCGGCCCTCATGCCCGGTTGCCGAGTGATAGGCCGCGTAGATCTTGTGCGGATCGTGACCACCGCGGTTCAGGCGCCAGATATCTTCGTCGGACAGATTGGCGACCATCTCCTTGAGCTCGTCGTATGCGCCGAAGAAATGTTCGCGCACGTAGGCGCCGTCATTGGCCTTGTATTTCTGGTAGTCGCCGTCCAGCGCCTCTTCCATGCGCTTGCGCAGCAGGCCCTTGGTGTCGCGGGCCAGCAACGGATCCCAGTAGGACCCCCAGATGACCTTGACGACGTTCCAGCCGGCGCCACGGAACACGCCTTCGAGCTCCTGGATGATCTTGCCGTTACCGCGCACCGGGCCATCCAGGCGCTGCAGGTTGCAATTGACCACGAACACCAGGTTGTCCAGCTTTTCACGTCCGGCCAGCGAAATCGCACCAAGGGATTCGGGCTCGTCGCACTCGCCATCGCCCATGAAACACCAGACCTTGCGCTTTTCGGCATTGATCAGTTCGCGATTGTTCAGGTACTTCAGAAATCGCGCCTGGTAGATCGCCATGATGGGGCCCAGGCCCATTGACACGGTCGGAATCTGCCAGAAGTCCGGCATCAGCCAGGGATGCGGGTAAGAGCTCAATCCCTCGCCATCGACTTCCTGGCGAAAGCGGTCAAGCTGGTCCTGACTGATTCGCCCTTCGAGAAAGGCGCGCGCGTAGATGCCCGGCGAGGAATGGCCCTGGATGAACAGCAGGTCGGAACCATCCTCATGATCCGGGCCCTTGAAGAAATGGTTGAAGCCCACGTCGTAGAGCGTGGCCGCCGATGCGAAACTGGCAATGTGACCACCCAGCTCGCCACCTCGCCGTCCCGCCCGCACCACCATGGCCATGGCATTCCAGCGGATGATGGAACGTATGCGGTGTTCGACGGCGCCATCGCCCGGCATCGAGGCCTGGCGATGCGGCGGTATGGTGTTGATATAGGCTGTGGTCAGGTCAAACGGCAGGTGTGCCCCGCTGCGGCGCGCCAGCTCCACCAGCCGTTCGAGAATGAAATGCGCCCGCTCGGGACCGTCACGGTCGACCACGGCGGCGAGCGACTCCAGCCACTCCCGGGTTTCCTGCGGGTCCAAGTCTTCGGGATGAGGGTGTTGTTGAACCATGCCAATCCTTTTGATCATGCAATTGATGAGCTTCCCGGTTTCCTATTGTACTGACTGTTTGCTTGGACTTCCCGGGTCAGAAATGAACCACGGGGGTGTTGAGGCCGCAGACCGGCTTCACAGCCAGCGCCGCACCCGGCGACAATAGATCTCGAATTCCGGACCAAACCGGGCGAGCAGTGCGCGCTCTTCCGGGATAATCTGGAAGCGCGTGATCCAGGCGACGAACAACACCGGACCGACCAGCGCCCAGGGCGCGGACAGCCACAGCGCCCAACCCAGCAACACCAGCAGCAAGCCCAGGTACATCGGGTTGCGGCTGATGCGATATATGCCCGAGCTGACCAGCGCCGAGGACTTCTCGGGTGTCAACGGATTGACCGTGGTTTCGACGCGATGAAAGGACATCACCCCGGCCACTGCGACTGCCAGACCTGCAAGAGCCACCAGGATCGCCAGCGACAGACGCATCGGAAATGCCAATTCCAGCAACGGGCCCTGCCTGGCCACGACCCACATCAACAGCGCCGCCAAGGCCGCAACCAGCGGCGGGGGCAATTTCAGTTCGAGTGCTTTCATCTGGTTCGAAATTCCGGGCATTCTTGAGCAAAGACCACATTCTCATTTTCTACCCAACCTTGGCAAGTCGCCAGACAGGCCCTTTGGCACTGGTCCTGCCGGGGCAAGTCTCATAGTCTTCAACATTCATTCGGAGTAGCATGAGATCACACATGCGCAGCCACGATCCAAACAGTACCCATGTCTGAACCGGCAGCACAATCAACAGCGGCGTCAGGAGGCATGTCACGCATCACCAGCCTGGACTGCTTGCGCGGTCTGGCCATTGTCGGCACCCTGGGCACCAATACCTGGACCTTTTCCTACCTGGGTGGTGACCTGGAGGTCCTGTTCGGTCCGAAGGAGTGGTGGTCGGACCTCAATGATTTTCTACTGGCGCTCACCCTGTACCTGACCAATGGCAAATTCCTGGGCTTGCTGGCCATCCTGTTCGGTGTCGGGCTGCAACTGCAATTGCGCTCGGCAGTCAGGCGCGGCGCCCGCTTCGCCCCCCGCTACGCCTGGCGCAATATCCTGCTGCTGGGCATCGGATTCATTCACTTTGCCCTGGTCTACGGCTACGACATCCTCATGGGTTATGCGCTGGCTTCGCTGGTGGTCATAGGCCTGGCCATCGGCGGACGCATACATCTGATCTCGGGGATCATCGTCGCGCTGGTATTGCATGTATTGATCTACGGCCTGGTCTGCCTGGTCATGGATCCGTCCGGACATGACCCGATCTCCGATCATGTCAGCCAGGTGCTGGCCACCGGAAGCTATGGTGAAACGGTCTGGACGCGATTCAACCTGGCGCTTTACTTCCGTTTCGAAGTCATCACCCTGCTCGGCCTGAATACCGTTCTGATGGGACTGGGCGTATTGCTGACCCGCGCCGGCCTGTTCGATGGACAGGAGAATGGCCGACAACTGGCCCGCCGCCTGGTGATCATCGGCCTGGCCATCGGGGTACCGCTCAACCTGGCCAGCTTTTACCCCGATGCACGCGTGGCCATGGCCGCCCGCTACTTTTTCGCCCCGCTGATGTCACTGGCCTACCTGGGCCTGGGCGTGCTGCTGCTCCAGGCCGTTCGCGGCCCGATCACCCGAGCGCTGGAAGTGGTCGGACGCACCGCACTGACCTGCTACATCCTGCAGAACCTGCTGGCGGCAATCGTCTTTTACGGCTGGGGACTGGGCCTGAAGGGCCAATTCAACGCCCCCGGCACACTGATGGCCTGGCTGCTGATCACCCTGGCCTACACCGCCATGATGGCGCTGTGGCTGCGCTGGTTCAGGCAAGGCCCGGTGGAATGGGCCTGGCGGCGGCTGGCTTGACCATGGCGGCCCATTCAATGCAAGTGGCTTGAGCGAGAGTATCGCCCACGCTCGAACTGGTCGAAAAACTGCCCAAGCGCCGGATGGCTGATCTGGTGGCCGGAGGGATCAGGCTCCAGGTGCTGTTCGGCCACATAGGTCGAATGCTGGCCACCATCGACCAGGACGTGGTACCAAGGACGGTCCCTGGGAGGGTGGCTGACCGCCATCTGCTCGTACCATTCTTCGGTGCCTGAATAGACCGGATCGACATCGACGATCACGCCACGGTAATCGTACTTCTTGTGATGAATGATCTGGCCAATGCTGAATTTGGGTTCGGTCGGTTGCTGGCTCATCAATCTTTCTCTATCGACTCCGTGTCGTTCTACGAACAAGTTTCAACGTCTGGCCTGAACCATACAACAAATTTCCTCGCGCAGAGTGCCCGGGCCCGGTGTCGCAATGCAAACGCGAGCGAAATAATTTTGCGGAGAAAGTGCGCCACGCTACTCGGACACGTGAACCCGGCCATGTCGATGGATTCATTCTCGACCGTCGGCCACGTCGGGCCGACCTACACTCTATATTGTTTCTTTCCCTGCGTCTCTGCGCGAGAGTGCTTTTCTCTTTTGCTTCGCGAGCTCACTCCGGGTCGGTGATGCGCACATCAGAGGGCGGGCGTTCGGCCTGGAGTCTTTCGGCCGTGGCCTCGGCCTGGCGCATGACCCGAAGCGCGTTATTGCCGATGATTCCGGCCAACTCCTCGTCGCTATAGCCGCGGCGAACCAGTTCGGCAATCAGGGCCGGATAGGTGGAGACATCTTCCAGGCCCTTGGGCAATGTGGAAATGCCGTCGTAGTCGCCGCCAATGCCGATGTAGTCACTGCCGATTCGGTCGCGGATGTAATCAACATGATCAGCCACGTCGGACAGCGTCGCCACTGGCTCGGGATTGGCCTGCAGCCACTGATCCATTCCGGCCTCGACCTTGTCGGGCTCGCCAGGATGCAGACTTTCGAGTCGTCCGCGCTCGGCGGCGCGATTGGCGCCCCATTGGCGCAGGGTTTCATTGACGAAGCTCGGCACAAAGGTGACCATGACGATTCCACCATTGTCCGGCAGACGGTCAAGTACATCGTCAGGCACATTGCGCGCATGCGGTGTCACCCCCATGGCCGAGGAATGAGAAAAGATGATCGGCGCCTCGGTCACATCCAGGGCGTCACGCATGACCCCGGGACTGACATGTGAAAGATCAACCAGCATGCCGAGCCGGTTCATTTCACGCACGACTTCCTTGCCAAACTCGTTGAGTCCGTCATGGCGCGGAGCATCGGTGGCCGCATCGGCCCAGTCATGTCCCTGCCAGTGGGTCAGGGTGAGATAACGAGCACCCAGCTCGTGAAACATGCGCAACACCGCCAGCGAGTTATTCAGGACATGACCGCCCTCCATGCCGAGCAGGGATGCGATGTAGCCGTCAGAGAATGCCGCCTCGAGCTCATCAGCGGTGGTGACGAACTTCAGTTCGTCGTGGGCTTCGATCAGGCGGCGGGCAATATCGAATTGCTCGAGCTGGACACGCACGGCCTCATCACCGGAATACCTCGGCGGCACGAAAATCGACCAGAACTGGCCACCCACGCGCCCGGCTTGCAGGCGAGCGATATCAGTGTGCATGGGTGGATCAAGCTCGGTGGTATCACCAGCCAGGTCGATCTCGTCGATGCGATTGTCGACCCGGGCTCGATACTGCCAAGGCACATCATTGTGACCATCGATCAACGGTGTCTCGGCCAGTAGTTCGAGTGCGCGCTGGTACTCAGGGGAATTCTCATCAGCCACCGCCGGTACGGCCAGCAGCAGGAAGATCGCGACGGGAATGAGTTTCAGCATGACTATCGCTTCTTTGGTTCGCATGACAAGGAAGCGCAGATTAACGCAGTTGAACACGAATTGCCGAACCTTGCCCGGCGCAGAGATAGGTGGGATGAGTGGGGGCACGGTGGTGAGTGGGAGTAGATTGAAAACAAGGAAGGAGACGGCGCCACCACCCTGCCTTTCAAACCTCTCTCACCTTTTGAAGCATTCAGCGAGTCGGAAAGTGCTCAACAAGTGCGGCCAACTTCTGGCACTGTTGCCGACCATTCAGGCCTGATAGATTGCTCGCAACTCTCACTCAGCGGGGCCCGATTCGTGAACGAACAGATCACCTTTTACACCAACCCCATGTCGCGTGGCGGCATTGTTCACTGGATGCTTGAAGAGATTCGACAACCTTATGAAGTCAAGGTTGTCGAATATGGGCCGGCAATGAAGTCAGCCGAATATCTGGCCATCAACCCGATGGGCAAGGTGCCGGCACTATGCCACGGCGATCGCATCGTCACGGAAGCAGCGGCCATCTGCGCCTACCTGGCGGATGCATTTCCTGAAGCCGGACTGGCGCCCAAGCCGACCGAGCGCGCCGACTATTATCGCTGGCTGTTCTTTGCCGCCGGGCCATTGGAAGCGGCGGTGGGGGCACATGCTTGCGGACTGGACCCCGACGAAAAGCAGCAGGCCACCCTGGGCTTCGGTTCATTGAAAGCCACTCTCAATACGTTGGCCATCGCTGTCACGAACCATCGCTACATCGCCGGGGATCGCTTCAGCGCCGCCGATGTTTACGTGGGATCCCATATCGGCTGGGGCATGCAGTTCGGCACCATCGACTCACGCCCGGAATTCGTCGAGTACTGGAATGGGCTCAAGGATCGACCGACTCATCAACGGAGCGAGCAGTTCATGCGGGAAGCCATTGCAAACCAGAAAAATCCCTGAGCATCCCGCAAAGATCAGGCGCACTCGAGCGGACTCGTACAAGTGCACTCTATTCGAACAGCTCGCCGGTCCTTTGCCGGGATTGTTCGTAACGCTGGGCATCGACCACCGCGATGGCGGTCATGTTGACCACTCGCCGGACGGTGGCCGAGGGGGTGAGCACATGCGCGGGGCGGCCGGCGCCCATCAACATGGGACCGATGGTCACGCCCTTGCCGATGATGCGTGCCATGGAAAAGGCGATATGGGCCGAGTCCTGGTCGGGCATGATCAGCAGATTGGCCGAGCCGGTCAGGCGTGAATCGGGGAAGATCCGCTCGCGGATTTCGGGCATCAATGCGGCATCTGCGCGCATTTCGCCCTCCACCTCAAGCTCCGGGTCCAGCGCGCGCACCTTTGTGAGCGCCTGGCGCATCTTCGATGCACAGGCATTGACATGACTGCCGAAATTGGAATGTGAGCACAACGCCACCTTGGGGGTGATGCCGAACATGCGCACCCGCTCGGCGGCCATGATGGTCAACTCGGCCAGTTGATCCGCCGTTGGATCCGGGTTGACGTGGGTATCGCAGACAAACCAGGTGCCGTTTTCGTTGGTCAGCGCCGACATGGCGCCCAGCGTATTGCAATCCTTGCGTGTGCCCAGCACCTCGGTGACATATTGCAGTTTCTTCTGGTAACGGCCCACCACGCCGGTGATCAAGGCATCGGCCTCGTTTCGATACACCATGATCGCCGCAATCACGGTATTGCGGGTTCTGACAATCGCCTTGGCCGAATCCGGGGTCACACCGCGGCGCTTGGTGATCTGATGGAAAGTCTGCCAGTATTCCTTGAAACGCGGGTCCGACTCGGGATTGACCAGTTCGAAATCCTTGCCGGGCCGAATGCGCAGGCCGGCACGCTCGATGCGCATGTCGACCACCTTGGGTCGCCCGATCAGGATCGGTTTGGCCAGGCCATCATCAACAATCGTCTGCACGGCGCGCAGCACGGTTTCTTCTTCACCCTCGGCCAGTACCACCCGTTTCGGATTGGCGCGGGCGGCTTCGAACACCGGCTTCATCAACAAGCCGGTGCGGAACACATATTGATTAAGGCGTTCGCGATAGGCCTCCAGATCCTCGATCGGACGGGTGGCCACGCCTGTGTCCATGGCCGCCTTGGCGACAGCCGAAGCCAGGTGCACCAGCAATCTCGGATCAAAAGGTTGCGGAATCAGATAATCGGGCCCGAACTTCGGCGCCTTGCCACCATATGCCTGGGCGGCCACATCGGAGGCTTCCATGCGCGCCAGTTCGGCGATGGCATGGACACAGGCCATCTTCATCTCGTCATTGATGGCCGTTGCGCCGACATCAAGCGCACCGCGGAAGATATAGGGGAAACACAGAACGTTGTTGACCTGGTTGGGAAAATCCGAACGGCCGGTGGCGATCAGTGCATCTTCGCGCACTTCCCGGGCTTCGTCGGGCATGATTTCCGGAATCGGATTGGCCAGCGCCAGGATGACCGGTTTGTCGGCCATCGCCCGGACCATCTCGGGTTTGAGCACGCCAGGCGCGGACACCCCCAGAAACACATCGGCGCCGGCAATGACTTCGCCCAGTTCACGGGCGTCGGTGTCAACGGCATATTGGGCCTTGCGATCATCCATGTCGGAGTCGCGACCGACATGAATCACGCCCTCGCGATCACAGACGATCACATTTTCGCGCTTGAGGCCCATGGTCACCAGCAAGTCCAGGCAGGCCATACCGGCGGCACCGGCGCCGGAGGCAACCAGGCGAATGTCCTCGATATTCTTGTCGGTCAACTCCAGTGCATTGACCAGGGCGGCCGCAGCAATGATGGCCGTGCCGTGCTGGTCATCGTGAAAGACCGGGATGCCCATGCGCTCCTTGAGCGCATTTTCGACCCGGAAACACTCCGGCGCCTTGATGTCTTCAAGATTGATGCCGCCGAACGTCGGTTCCAGGCTGGCAATGATGTCGATGAGCTTTTCAGGATCTTTCTCATCGATCTCGACATCGAAAACATCGATGCCGGCGAATTTCTTGAACAAAACCCCCTTGCCTTCCATCACCGGCTTTGAAGCCAGCGGGCCGATATCGCCCAAGCCCAGAACGGCCGTGCCGTTGGACACGACCGCCACCAGATTGCCGCGCGCGGTGTAGTCGAGCGCTCTCAGCGGCTCCTCGGCAATCGCCTCGCTAGCCGCGGCCACCCCGGGAGAATAGGCCAGCGCCAGATCCTTGGAAGTCGTCAGCGCCTTGGTCGGCGTGATCTTGATCTTGCCGGGTACCGGGTAGCGGTGGTATTCGAGGGCCTGGTCGCGGAATTTTTCTTTATCGGGCATGAGTTCGGTGGTCGGTAGTCAGTGGTCCGTGGTCAGTAATCAGGCATCCTTGCCCGGTGCTCAATGTTCACCGACTACGGACTACCGACTACTGACCACTGTCATCGTCGCAGACTCAGTCGCGCTCCTCATCTTCACTCCACTCCCCCAGCGCCGCCATGCCATTCATGCGGGCGCGGTGGTGCAGGATCTGCTGGGCCTTTTCGCGGTTGCCTTTGGGGTCGGCCGCCCAGGTTTTCAGGCACTCGGCCTGCAGGGCGCGGCCATACGAGAAGCTCAGTGGCCAGGGCATGTCGCCCATCTTGTTCATGGCATCGAGATGCGCGGTGGCTTCGACATCACCCTGCCCGCCCGACAGAAAGACGATGCCGGCGGTAGCGGCAGGCACGGCGTTGAGCAGGCAATCGACGGTCGCTTCGGCAACTTCCTCGGTACTGGCACGATCGGATGCTTCGGAGCCGGAAATCACCATGGAGGCCTTGAGCACGCATCCTTCCAGCATGACGTTTTGTTCGTAGAGCTGGTTGAACAGCGACTTCAGGGTCGCCTCGGTTACGTCAAACGAGGTATCCAGATCATGATCGCCATCCATCAGCACTTCCGGCTCGACGATCGGCACGATGCCGGCTTCCTGGCACAACGCGGCATAGCGAGCCAGCGCATGGGCGTTGGCGTCGATGCAGGCACGCGAGGGGATGTCATCGCCGATGGTGATGACGGCTCGCCACTTGGCGAACTTCGCGCCCAGTTCGGCATACTCGGCCAGGCGGTCGCGCAATCCGTCCAGGCCTTCGGTCACCTTCTCGCCCTCGAAGCCTGCCAGCGCCTTGGCGCCGGTATCAACCTTGATGCCGGGCAGAATGCCGGCATCATTCATGACCTTGACCAGTGGCGTGCCGTCGGGCAGCTTCTGACGAATGGTTTCATCGAACAGAATGGCGCCGGAGATGAACTGACCCAGGCCGGATGTGGTGAGCATCATGGAACGATAATCGAGACGATTGGCCTCGGTGCACTCCACGCCCACCCCATCGAAACGCTTCTTGATCGTCCCGGATGATTCGTCAATGGCCAGAATCCCCTTGCCCGGGGCCACCATGGCCTGGGCGGTTTCCACGAGTTGTTCGAGTTTGTCGGTCATGTCGGCTCCGAAATACGGTTCAGTCAG
>SL_3KL_010_SEDDRAFT_10003065_pt1 | contig 15210 bp, 9 predicted proteins | sample SodLakKL_010_SED_2_FD_10381 | JGI IMG/M metagenome (IMG submission 10381)
GTGATTGATGTAAATAACTTCGCTTGCTCAAAGAACTTTCGAATGGGTTAGAATTGCTCGGTGGATCCTTCTGCCGGAAAAGCACCGGCATCAGGATGACGCTAATCCATAAAATAAGGAGGCATGGCGCAGCGGCGTTCGCCGCTGCGCCATGCCTTTTATATTGGTTGAGAACGTCATTCTGAGCTGTGCGGTGTATTTCCGCACAGCGAAGGATCCATTGACGTCAATTGGCAAAAACTCTGAGGGGTGCGCCTTTCAGGGTTTATTTTCGTGTTGCACTTATTACTTGAACTCAGAATTTTTAATCGATAAGAGTTTCGCGGTGGATCCTTCAACGTGTGGAAAAGCATCACACGTTTCAGGATGACGTGATCGTGCCGGGTGGGGAAAAGCATGTCATTGTGAATCAATATTTTACCGAAAATCAGGGTATCACCATTGTAAAGGTGAACAGTAGACTCCCTCCTTGCGGCGTGCAGTTCGCCGGAGGGAGGGTTGGGGTGGGTCTGAAAGGGCTGGGAGCTAATCTGTTTTGGGTAGTTGTGCGGTGCTTCTCCGGCAGAAGGATCCCTTACCCACCCTTAGCGACGAATACGGATTTGTACATTTAGCAAAGTCATTATCAAAGAAATAACACCCGGCAAACTTCCCCCAAGAAAATCCAATTATTCTCCGTACCTTTGTGCCGTTCAACTGATTTTCTACACCCCTCGATATGAGAGAGGCCCGGTAAATGAGGCCTGTTTTGCACACGGTAAGGCATTTCTGACATTAAAATTGTTACGGATAAAAGAGAGAGTCAGACCTTATATATACCCTAAAACAGATTTATTACAATGAAAAACTCTGCTTTTTCGGAGCTGGGAATTCAGCCCGAAATATTGAAAGCGATAAATGAAATGGGCTTCGAAGCCCCCACATCTATCCAGTCGAAATGTATTCCTGCAATCCTTGAAGGAAAAGACCTTGTAGGACAGGCTCAGACCGGAACAGGAAAAACCGCCGCATTTGGTATTCCTGCCATTCAGCAGGCTAACAAAGGATCAAAAATTCCGAGTGTGCTGATTTTATGTCCCACCCGCGAGCTAGCCATCCAGGTTACCGGCGAGCTGATTAAACTGGCACGCCACACAAACGGAGTATTTACCGTACCGGTGTATGGAGGACAGCCAATCAGCCGCCAGCTGAAGGCACTTAAGAAAGGTGCACAGATTGTGGTTGGAACTCCCGGCCGTGTAATCGACCACCTGAAGCGCGGTACGCTGCGGCTCAACAATCTTCAAAAGCTGATTCTTGATGAGGCCGACGAAATGCTGAATATGGGCTTTCGCGAAGATATTGAAAAGGTTCTGGAATACACCGAAGGCAAAGCGCAAACCGTGATGTTTTCGGCCACGGTGCCAAAAGCGATTAAACGGCTGATGGAAAAGTTTATGACCGACCCGGAAATGGTGCGGGTAGAGGGTCGCGCCGAAACGGCCGAGCATATCGAGCAATACTCGATGGAAGTGCGCGATTCGATGCGTACCGAAGCGATCAGCCGTGTGCTGGATATGAGTGAATTCCGGCTTACACTGATTTTCTGCAACACCAAACGTCAATGCGATACCCTGGTTGAAGAACTGCAGGCACGCGGCTACACCAGCGATGCACTGCACGGCGATATGAGCCAGAATGTACGCGACAAAGTGATGGAAAAATTCCGGAAGCGAAAAATTGATGTGCTTGTAGCCACCGATGTGGCCGCACGCGGAATTGATGTGGATGAGATCGATGCGGTATTCAATTACGATATCCCGCAGGATCCGGAATACTACGTACACCGAATTGGCCGGACCGCCCGTGCGGGACGCGAAGGTGTGGCGATCACTTTTTATGCCGGACGCAAAAGACGGCGACTTAAAATGATTGAAAAGCAGATCCGCACCAAGCTGGTTCCGCTCTCCATGCCATCTGTAAAAGATGTGCGCGATTCAAAAAAAGGAATTCATCTCGAAAACATCGTAAAAACCCTGGAAGCCGGCGGACTACGCGAATATATCGAAGAACTCGAACCGCTCCTTGAGGGAGATTACACCGCGATTGAAGTTGCGGCGGCGCTATACAAGATGAGAATAGAGTCTTGAGATATGAGTCTTGAGTCGTGAGGATTTTCTCATGACTCACGACTCACGACTAATTAGGTACTAAAAACAAAGCATTTACAAAAAACAACTTCCCGTTTTCCCAGAAGCCGCGGAACAGGGGATTGTCGATCATGTAAACCACTTGTCCTGATCCCGCATTTTGCACGCCGAAGGTAAGTGTGTTCTCGAGGTTATCTTTTGCACGATGGCCAACAAATCCGCTCATGTGCGCATATTCCTGTACGGTGCCCACATTCCAGCCGCTGCCCAGGAAATCGTAGGCATCAGCGCCGACCTTAATAGAGAAATACTCATCACCATAACCGAATGCGAGGGGATGGGTGTTATCGAGCGTAGTGCGATAGATCGCTCCGGGTGCCCGGTCGCTGGTAGCTTCACGGATTCGGTCCGCATAAGTGCGCAGACGGGCATCGGTGCCATCTTCTTCTGCCTGCTCAGAGGAAGTTTTCCTGCTCAGTTCACTGCCATCCATCCGGCTGATTACCCCGTTGGCATTCCCCATCACAATCAACGTACCGCCGCCGCGTACCCAGTCCATCAGCCGGCTTTGTACGCCTTCCGTAAGCTGGTCGCTGTAACCCCCGCTTGGCAGTACAATGGTGTTGTAATCGCTCAGATCAGCCTGACCCATATGATGCGTGTGCAGCATGGTTGCGGGGTAGTTCAGCTGCTGATCCATAAAGTGCCAAACTTCACCGGCCTGCAGCGATGAGGTGCCCTCACCAATAAATACGGCAATTTCAGGCTTTTCGATAAAGCGTACATTGGCTGATCCAAAATCTACACCGGTTTCAACAAATCCGGTGGATGCACCGTGAACCGTGCGGGCGTGATTCTCTGCTGCTTTTTGGATGATCTCATCAAACCGCTCGCCAAGCCGCCGGTTGTTTTCGCGGGTGATGATCAGTGTGCCGCGGTCGAATTCTTTTCCGTCAACACGGAGCGGCTCAACCGTAAAACGGCTTTTCACATCATGGCGGGTGATTTCGGCAAGGAAACGGGCATCATCCATGGAGTTCCATGGCAGCACGTACGCATAGGGAGTTTCGGTCCCGGTCATTTCAAAGCTTCGGAATTCATTCGCCGAAACATTAGCTCTGGGATTGATACGATTTTCGATGGCGTATCCTTCAAGGCCGAATCGGTAGTGAGCCTCCCATGCGGTAATATCGTAAGTAACCGAATCGGCAAGCTCAGGGTTGGGCTCAAAAAATACGCGTGCCAGTGTGGATTTTGGCTGGTATGCACTTATGATGATATCATCAGCTTCAACCTGGACACGGCTGGTGGTTCCCGTCCGGTAATTGAAACCTTCTGCTCGTGTGGATGAACCGGCACGGCCATATCTTATGTCGTGCGTATCCAGGAATGAAAGCAGGTTGAAGATTTTGTCGGGATGGTTATCTGCTTTCACCACAAAGGTTTTGTACTGACCGTCCGGATTATTCATTCCGCGTTCAAACTTTTTGGCGAATTCTTCCACCACGCGGTCAGCATGTTGCGCGGTAACCTCTACGGTCGAGAGGCCTGTGACGGTGTGATTACGAAGCCTGTGGGCCAGCGTCAAAGTATCGCCTTCCTGCGTAATAACGGCAGCACCGCCAAGCGAATGCCCCGCCTGCTCGTAAGTCATCCCGATGGCACCATTAAATGTGGGCCAGGTGTCGCCGTAGCTTGGATAGAACAGATCAAACCGCTCGCGGGTAAAGTAGTGCCATCCCTGTTCATCAAAATAACGGATATTATTTTCGCCGATGGTGGTTTGAAATTCTCGCTGCCAATCGGTAATCGCTTTGTGAAACGGCTCGGCTGCAGGTGCAAAGTAGTAGGGGGCATTATAACTCTGCTCGTGGAAATCGACATGTACGTGGGGCATCCATTTCTGATAGATTTCTCCCCTCTGTTGTGATTCGAGCTGTGTTTGCCAGGCCCAGTCACGGTTCAGATCAAAATAGTAGTGGTTTGATCGTCCGCCCGGCCAGGGTTCATGGTGTTCGCGGGCGGGCAACTGCGGAGCATATTCCGATCCCACGATTCCGGTAAACCAGTTTACGTAGCGGTCGCGTCCGTCAGGGTTCAGCATCGGATCAATAATGACCACACTTTCAGCAAGCCATCCGGCGGCTTCATCATTATCCGGTCCAACCAGTTTGTAGAGCGTATTCATGGCCGCTTCGCTGCTCGAAGTTTCATTCCCGTGGATATTGTAACTGAGCCAGGTGATTGCCTTAGTGTTAGGAGTTGGCTCACCATCCATCAACCCGGTAAGTTTCAGGTTGTTGGTGCGGATCTCCTCAATATTTGCCTGGTTGGCCGGCGTTGTAACTACCAGGTACACCAATTCACGGTGCTGGTTGGTTTTGCCGTAATGATGAAGGGTCACCCAATCCGACTCTTCAGCCACATGCTCAACATAACTGAGTACACGATGGTGCGGTGTGTAGCGGTCACCCAGTGTATATCCAAGAAACTCTTCAGGGGATTGAACCTGGGCGGTTAAAATTTGCGGAAGCGTGAAAAAAGCCAGTAATACAGAAGCCAATAGCGAACGGAAGAACATAAGCTGATAAACTGTTTTTAAAATTAAAAATGTTGGGAAACATACTTAAATCCGGACTTTGCTAAAAGAGGTGGAAACAGTTTATTACAAGAATTGCTATGAAATTTAACGTGAACTTGAAAAAAGTGGTTTGGTGAAGAGTCTGTCACTGACAAAATAAAGTGTAAAATTGCAGCCCCACCATAAATATCGTCATGCCACGCCCCGGCGTGGCATCTCCTTCCTATATCAACAGCAGTAGATCCCGGATCTTCGCTAGCGCTACGTCCGGGATGACGCCCTTTTTGGACATTCTGCTCGTTACATTTCAATGTTTTTTCTGATCGGGCTGATATTATTCTCAGATTTTCTTCCTTCAACCCTGAACAGGCGAATGGGATCTTCTTTCCCGGCCATTTGAAGTGATGAAACCTCTTCAACCTCAACCAGATCAGAAACATTTTTGTAGGTGGGCTCGCTGATAAGAATTGTATTAGGTGTTGATTTGGCCTCCTTCTCAATCTTTGAAGCTGTATTCACCGCATCACCTATTACGGTGTATTCGATATGGTCATTCGTTCCAACGTTGCCAACAACTACCTCGCCGGTATTAATGCCAATTCCAATTTCAACCTTTTGGCCAATTAACGGTTCATATTTTTTATTGAACTCTTCGAGGGCATCAAGCATGTCCAGAGCACAATTAACAGCATTTTCCTGGTTGTGCATGTGCGATACCGGGGCACCAAATAAGGATAAAATACCGTCACCAATAAATTTATTAACAGTACCGTGATTAACACTAACCGGTTTGCTTACAATTGACCAAAACTCATTCAGAAACAACACTACATCAGAAGGCGTTAAACTGCCGGCTATTCTTGAGAATCCGCGGATATCAGCAAACAGTATGGAAATTACACGGGTTTCACCCTGAAGCAGTTCGTTGTCATCATAAGATAGTGTTTTCGAAACTGCCTGCTCGGGAACATATCTGTTAAATACTTCCATGATACGCTCTTGCTCAGAGTCTTTTCGTTTCAGTTTATTAAGCAAAGAACTGTTTTCCTGCTTAAGCTGATATTGATTCACTGCCGTGGCCAGAATCTGGATGATCTCATCCACTTCAGCATTTCTTCGAAGAAACATGTGGATTCTGCCGGAACGGGCGGCTGCTTCGAGGTTACTGCTGGTTGTTTCGGTGACCTGGACAATTGAAATGATATCAGGATATTCCTGGCGAATACTTTCAAAGAACTGAAAGCCGGTCATGTCAGGAAGGCGCTCACCGGTCAGTACCGCCTGTATTGAGTATTCCATAATAGTTTGAAAAGCTGATTTGGAATCGTGGGCGGTAAATACATTGAAGTAAGGCAGCAATTCTTCTCTTATAGCTGCCAATGCAGCTTTTTTATTACCTACAAGTAGTATGTTTCCTTTCTGATGAAGCATTTATTTATACATCCAAATTTTTCCCCGGTTAGTTATTTTCAGAGCAGGATTTTTGGATAATGATTTTAACATTTCGAGAAAAGTAGCTATCAAAAACTTTATATCCAACAGTTTAGAGCATTTTAATACTTGCTGAATCTTTGTTTTTGGGGCTTAAACAATGATTTTCAAAACTGCCAAATAATAAATTTTAATATTAAACTGTAGATGTGCAAGGTTAGAAAAAACAAAAAAAGAGCTGTAGAATTTTTCTGTAAGTTCACTAAACTCGGTTGCCATAAATCCGGGATCGGTTTAAAAGGGGATTTTCACGATTTTCTTTTTGGCAAATAATTCTAAATTTTTAGCTCTGAATCATCGAATTTGTTGGAAAACAGATAATCAATAAATCATTAAATTATTTCTAATTCCCTGATTAGCTGTGCAATTTGTATTTTTTATAAAAATAAGAGCAATAACTCCATTTGCCATTGCTCCTGCTCCGTTTGTATTTAATGTATGAGAAACTCCAGACTCATAAAACTATATGTTTTTAGCATCGCTGCTTTGCTGATGAGCGGGCTGATATTTGATGTCAATTCGAAAATCCTATCACCAGAATTAATATTGCCTGGGCAAAGCTCTGCTGCATCCAGCGAAGAAATTGAGGGGCTGCGTTCAGCAGAGCCTGATACCGTCATTTCAGGGCGGAACTACAGGCCGATGCCCGACAGGCTTGAAAGGTATCAAGAATCGCATTTGTTGGGGATGCAACAATTTGAAATGGAAGGCCCCATATTTCTTACCGCTGGTGTTAGTGGCTTCAGCGGGCCGTTTGCCCCCGCAAACTGGACATTTGATGCGGATGGTGGTGATGGAAGCGTAGACACTTCAGGTGCCCCGGATTCAATCACTCTTTTTGGTTCTGATGATGGCTCGAACACGGGAAATAACACAACTTTTTGTATCGATATACCGGGGGCTAATGATGGCATTCTGCAGTTCGGGTGGGATTATGAAACATTGGATGTGGATGGCCCATCATGGGACCCTTTTGGATATGCAGTGAATGGAACCATTACTCAACTTACCGATGATGACGGCGCAAATGAACAATCAGGTTCTGTAAATATTTCAATAGATGCCAGTGATAATTTCTGTTTTGTTGCGAACTCTGTTGATAATCTCTTTGACCGCTCAATCACAATACTCAGCAACTTCAGCTTTGAACCTACTCTTGATGACACTTTCACAACCTCCGGAACATGGACAGCACCTCCTGGCGTAACAGAAATTACAGTTGAGGCATGGGGCGGCGGTGGAGGTGGAGCTGCACCCAGTGGAAATACAGGACATGGCGGTGGTGGAGGAGGTGCATTTGCCATGCAGGTAATACCCGTTAGCCCGGGAACAACATACAGCTTTACCGTGGGTGCCGGCGGCAGCCCCGGAAGCGATGGGGGAAATTCATTTTTTGAGGATGGCAGCGATCTATTCGCCGCAGGTGGGGCCAGCGGCAACGATTCTTCAGGTGGTGCAGGCGGAAGTGCTGCTGCAAGCACCGGTATGACAACGTTTTCAGGTGGAAATGGTGGAGAAGGAGTTTCTGGAGGGCCGACAAATTCAAGATTTGGAGGTGGCGGTGGTGGATCGGCTTTCACCACAACTAACGGAGTAAATGGCGGTGACGGGTCTGGTTCATCTCCCGGATCGGGTGGAGACGGAACCGGAAGAGGCGGAGACGGTGGTGACAGAAATACACTTGACGGAGAAGACGGTGAGATTCCCGGTGGTGGCGGTGGTGGTGGCGGCCAAAACACAAGCAGTGGTAATGGTGCCAACGGCCAGATCATAATAAGTTATACTTTGCCGCCCCAGCCTGACCCAGATCAAACTACAATTAATGCTGATCCGGACGAGATTTTGGCCAATGGAACATCATCTTCTCTGATCACTGTACAGGTAATTGACGAAAATGGTGATATAATCACCTCAGGTGGTGCAACGGTTACACTTTCAGCCACGGATGGAACGCTCTCAGGCGTTGCCGACAATAACGACGGCACATATACAGCCACCCTTACCTCATCTACCGATCCGGGATTTGTTACGATTTCCGGAACCGTGAACGGTGGCCCGATTACTGATACTGCGGAAGTTATTTTTAGCCCTGAAGCCGGAGCTATCTATTTCAGCCGGCAGAGCGGAGATTTCAGCGATCACGACAGCTGGTCGTTTACCGGCCACGATGGCGGCCCTGCCGGATTTATACCCGAAACGTTCGATGTGGCTTTCATAGGCGGGGACAGCGGAACCGATCATTTTATTACACTTACATCAAACATTACTCTCAACGATCCGGGTAGCATCACCATTACAGATACTGGAAACGGAGCCGGAGTTCTTGAAACAGGCGGGTATACAATTTCGGGAACGGGAACCTTTGAACTTGAACCGGGCGGCAGCCTCGGCATCGGATCACCTGATGGTATTTCTGAAAGCGGAAGCAGCGGATCGGTTCAAACAACTGTGCGTTCGTTCAGTGCACAGGCGAACTATCTGTACAACGGCACCATCGCCCAAAATACAGGTTCCGGGCTGCCTGTGGATATGAACCATCTTGAGATCAATAATCCGGAAGGGGTAACCGCAGGCCAGTCTTACAGGGTAAACGGAACACTGTTTCTTACAAACGGATCTTTCACCATCGGCGATGGGCTTTCCCTTATCGCAAATACAAAAGATGTAGGGGCAGGAGAATTGATTTACCAGCTCCAGATTGCGGGCCAGCCGGGATATCGCCTGCTATCGGCACCTGTTGCTTCCAGTTTTAATAATTTTTTGAGCGGTGTTCTCACCCAGGGATTTCCCGGCGCATCGCTGGCAGGCGATCTTCAGCCGAATGTTTTGTGGTACGACGAAACCAATCCCGGCACCGATAACCAGCGATGGAGGGCTCCCGGCAACGCATCAGGCCAGGTTGTGCCCGGCCGGGGTTATCACGTATTTATGTTTGGTGATGTGCCGGACGACAGCCGTTATAATGACCCTCTTCCTTACCTGGTTGAGGTGAACGGTTTGGAGCATGAGGGCAGCGGTGCAGAGATCGATCTGAACGTAACTTATACTGCAGAGGCTGATACAGGCTGGAATCTCGTTGGAAATCCTTATGGAGCAGCGATCGATTGGGAACATCCGTCATGGGCCAAAACCAACATTGACCCCACTATTTACGTCTGGGATCCGAACACCAATCAGTATCTCACCTGGAACGGCAGCGCGGGAGATATCGATAATGGTATTATTGCCCCGTTCCAGGGGTTTTGGGTAAAAGCCAGTGCTGAAAACCCGGAACTGGTTGTCAGTGAAGAGGCCAAAACATTTGGCGGGTCGTTTGCCGGAAAGCAATTTCAGGACAAAAATCAGGATATTCCCACTATTTCGATAAATGCCAGGTATTCCCGAAGATATCAATCAACGGCACATTTTACCTTTAGTGAAGAGGGTACTTACGGCCTTGACCGAAAAGACGCCTACAAACTACTGCCTCCACCGGGTATCAGCGACTACCTGGAGGTATACTCTCTTACCAACAGCGATGAACGTTTGGCTATCAACAACATGCCGCGTAATTTCGGGTCAACAATTACGATTCCGTTTAGCCTGAATGCGTTTAAAGATGGATTTCCGATTACGGATGATATCGATCTGATTATCAGGGAGTTTAAAAATATTCCTGACGCATGGACGGTAGAAGTGGTGAACCTTGCTAACGGTGAACGGTTCAATATCCGTAACCAGTCATCAATTACGGTTCCAATGGATCATTTAAGCAGATCTTCTTCATCAGGCAAAGCGCATGAAACCGGTTACGAAGTAGTTACCCGCGACAGAAGCAGCCACGTTCAGTTCGAATTGATTATTGGCCCCGGAGCAGATGCGGGAGATCTTCCCAACCGTTTTGAGCTTCAGCAAAACTATCCGAACCCATTCAACCCAACAACCACCCTAAGGTTTAATCTCCCAATTGAAAGTGATGTACGCCTTGAGATTTTTGATTCTCTGGGCAGGCAGGTTGCAACTTTAATCGACGGCACACTGCCGGCAGGCAGCCACGAGCGTGTTTGGGATGTTTCAAACTTATCCAGCGGCGTCTATATATCCAGGCTGGTTACACCCAATGGCGTTTTCGTTAAAAAGCTCACTCTCTTAAAATGAGCCGTTTGGCTTAGAGGAGGTATTTTTTGGCCAGGAAGTATTGGTGTGATATTTTTGTTTCTCAATTATAAAAAAAGCAGCGGATGGCAGATCCGCTGCTGGCTAGAGTTTTTAATATTTGAATTACTTCAGTTTGGCATTCAACCCAATATCACAGTTTAGCACTGATGAAACCGGGCACCCATTTTTAGCATTCTCAGCAAGTTTATTGAACTCGTCTTCCGATATGCCGGGGACAGATGCAGTCAGGTTTAAATCAATATTTGTAATTGCATAGCCTTCACCCTGCTTTTCGAGGGTAAGTACTGCGTCTGTATTCAGTTCATCGGGCGTATATCCAGCACCGCTAAGCTGAAAACTAAGCGCCATGTTAAAGCAGCCTGCATGTGCAGCAGCGATTAGTTCTTCGGGATTGGTGCCCTGTTTCCCGTCTTCATTTTCGAACCGTAGTTTGGTTGAGTAAGGATGCTTGTCAAAAGCTTTGCTCTGAGTAGTTAATGTGCCGGAACCTTCAAGACCGGTTCCTTTCCAAACGGAATTTGCTCTGCGTTTCATAGATAAAGTTTTTTAGTTAATGTGGTTAGTACGATGTATTAAGTTAATAATTTAGAACTGTTTATCGTTCATGTTTTTTGCTGTGCAAAAAAATAAGTGCCCCATAATTTGTAAAGCATAATCACCTGGTATTAATCCCGTTTGTTTTTGAGTATTTTATCGGCGTCAAAGCATTAATAAAAATGAAATAGTGAAAATTGTGAGAGCTCTGTTATCCTTATTCTTTGGAGTCTTGCTGCTGGCTGCACCAACATTGGCCCAGGAGCGGATTCCACTTACCATATTACACACCAATGATGAGCATTCACACCTGATTGCGCATCCGGCAGTTAACGATCACCCCGAATACGAAAACCCTGCTATTGGCGGATTTGCACGTCTTGGCGGTATGATTCGTGAAATTCGTGAGACAAAAGAAGCAGAAGGCGAACCTGTTTTAGCTTTTTCGGGCGGCGATTGGATCAGCGGCCCGGCATTTGGCTGGCTTGCATTAGGCGGACATGCAGCTGAACTGGACCTGTTGCAAAGAATGGGCTATACCGCAGTTGTGCTGGGCAATCATGAGTTCGATTTTGGAACTGAAGTGCTGGCATCATATCTGAAAACTGCCGGATACCCGGAGACTAACGGGCAAACGGCCGTACTGGGCAGTAATCATGGCATTCCGGATGATCATCCCCTGGCTGAAGCAGAGGTTCAAAAAACGGTATTACGGGATCTGGGAAATGGAATTACCGCAGGCATATTTGGTCTGATCGGAGATGATGCAGTGAGCAAAACGGCCTTTCCGGAACCGGTGGTTTTCGAAAATTACATCACAGCAGGAAAGCGTGCAGTTGAACAGCTGAAAGAGCAGGGCGCAGATATTATCATTGCCGTAACCCACTCAGGAGAGATTGAAGATCAGATTCTTGCACGTGAAGTGCCGGATATCGACGTGATTGTGGGCGGACATTTTCACCGTCCGCTCTATGAGCCGATTATTGAAGGAAACACCGTAATTGTGCAGGCAGGCTCTTATACAAGATATCTGGGAAACCTGGAATTGTACTGGCTGCCGAATGAACAACGGGTGGAAATCCGAAATCACGATAAAGGAACACCGTTTCTTTATAAACTTGATAATACGGTTCCGGTGGATGAAGAAATTGCAGAAAGAGTAGCTTACTATGAGGACGAACTGAACCGGATGGTTTCAGAGTTGACCGATGGTTTGATTACCGATATTCGGCAGACTGTAGCCGTTTCCGATTTTCCATTACAGCGTAAATATAAAAGTGAATCAGCCATCGGGAATTTTATAACAGATGCGATGCGAATTATTACCGGCGAAGTAACCGGTGAGCGTGTGGATGTGGCGGTTCAGGCGAACGGAGCCATTCGCGGAAGCGTGTTTCCAGGCACGATGGAGTGGTCGGAAGGCGAGATCTCTTTTTATGATTTGATGAATACTACAGGACTGGGTTCCGGGCCGGATGGAAATCCCGGCTATCCTGTGGTTGCGTTTTATCTGACCGGGGATGAGGTTCGTCGTGCAATGGAGATTTCCGTTCTGCTGTCTGAAATGCTTCAGGACAACTATTACCTGCAATTTTCCGGAGCGGATATGGAATACGATCCCTCACGGGCATTATGGCTGACATTTCCGGTGATCGATCAGCCTGTGCCCAGCACCCGGGCTGTGATGGATGCCCGTATTTTTGAGGGAACCGGGATTCAAAATAATGAACAGATGCGACCGCTCGGAAGGGATGACGAAACCCTGTACCATGTAGTGACAGACTACTACATTGCGGGTTTTTTACCGATGGTGGGCGAGCTGCTGCCGGGACTGATGGTGGAGTTTAAAAACCGGGAGGGAGAGATCATATCACTGGATGATGCAATTGTAATGCAAGATGAAAGCGAACTGAAAGTGTGGCAAACAGTAGCTCAATACGCTCTTTCATTCGGTAAAAATGGAGGTCCCGGGCTGCTTCCCGAAATTTATACGGAAACCGGAAACCGCCTGGTTAAAGTGGATGCACTGCCACTATGGTTTTGGCCGGGATTTATGACAGGGTTGATGTTTGTAGTTGCGGTGGTGTATATCTCGCGAAGAAAGTGAGGTTGTTGCCACTCTCCAGACCTCCAAGGTTTTAGTCACCAAAATAAATAAAAAGCAAAGTTGATCTGTGTATTTTGTGCTCTCCATGGCTAATAAATATCTCTATACGGCCGCAAAAAGAATTAATTGTAACCCGTAACGTTACACATTATATTTAATAATGATAAAATCATTCAGATCAAAAGAAACTGAGAAAGTTTTTAATCTGAAGTATTCGAAAAAGCTGCCTCCGGATATACAACAGCGAGCGTTAAGAAAGTTAAAAATGCTGGATGCAGCTGAATCGATAAATGACTTAAGAGTACCACCAGGCAACAGACTGGAGGTGCTTAGTGGTGAACGAAAGGGTCAACACAGTATTCGAATAAACAACCAGTGGCGAATCTGCTTCATTTGGCATGATGATGATGCCTGGGAAGTAGAAATTACAGATTATCATTAAATATGAATGAATTGCTATGACTGATAAATCACTAAAACCAATACATCCCGGTGAGGTTTTGAGGGAGGAATTTCTGGAGCCATTAGGTTTTAGTCAGAGGGAGTTCGCCAGAAAGGTTGGCATGACTCACACCCGACTGAACCAAATCACACTGGAAAAAAGGGCAGTAACGGCAGATACGGCATTGCGTCTTGCCAGGGCATTTGGCACAACTCCGGGCTTTTGGATGAATCTGCAAGTCCAATATGATCTTGATGTTGCAAAAAGAATAAGTGGTGATGAGATAGAAAAAGAAGTTGAGAGAGTTGTTTAAGAGGTTCTTAAAAAGTTGCCACTATCAACACCTGACAGGTTTCGAAAACCTGTCAGGTGTTAGTCTCGGAAATAAACAAAGGACAAAGTAAATCCGTGTATTCCGTGCTTTCCGTGGCAAAAAAAATCACTCTTCAAAAAAAGGATTGATCTGCTGATTGAGAATTCTATGAATTTGCCAGTCACCTCTCTTTTGCTTTATTTGTCAGTAAATATTACCCACAATCAAGACATATGAATATTTCTAATCATGTCTGTATAGCATCTCTATTTATCATAACGCTGTTGATTGCAGCTGTTTCCTGTGATTCATCTTCAGGGCCTGATCTCGTAGATGCTGAGGAAGTTGAAGTTGATTTTTTCTTTAATCTTCAACAGCCATTCGATCTTTTGTTGGGTAAAGATGCTGTACTCGAAGGGCGGATTACGGTAATTGATGAGCCGCAGGATAACGAGGTTGATGGAGTGTATATCTATCTATACAGTCTCTCGGTCTCTTCACAGGATCTGGATCTTGATTTAAGCGAAAGTCCTGTAAAACTTTATCAAATATCAGGGGAGCCGTTTGCAGCCACCGAAGATGGAGCCTCGGGCATAATTACCGTTCCACTGGCCGATGTTGTTGACAATTTGCCGGCCGAGATAGTAACCAACCAGCTTACTCCGGGAGACATAATGGGTTTACAATGGAGGGTAAGGCTTAACAACGGGCTAAAAGTAAGTGAATATTGTTCCGGGGATTCTGCTGATAATAAAAATTATTGTACCGATGTAGAAATGGTTCATTCTCTGCCCGAAGGAGCATTTACCGGTCTCTACACTTTCACGCAGCTTGATTCTTCTTCCGTGTATTTGACTGGAACTGTAGATGAACCACAACTTTTTTCGGGTATGCAGTTCGAAAGTGAGCTTGTTCCTGTACAAAATTGGTATGGTGATCAAAGAATGTTTCGTGCAGAGTACCTAAAGTTTTTGGGATACAATGTCGGTCCATTCGACTACGCGCTGAAGTTTGATGTAGCATCGGGGTCAGTAACTTTGAGAGATTTTAGGGGAACCGGATTGGGCTGTTCCACTTCTATGACTCTTGGTGCCGAAAAGGAACCCTTGAGCAGTTTTGATATGAATGATGACAGTGAATTTGTCATGGCCCTTACCGATAATACTGAAGGCGATTGTAGCTCTCCACCTGTTCAGGTACGCTTTCATGTACAGAAAACAGAGTAATTCAGACCTCCAAGGTTTACCCTTCCTGCGCTCAAGCATTTGAGGACTGGGAAAACCTTGGAGGTCTTAGTTACAGAGCACGGAATACATAGAGGGTAAAGTTTGAACAGTATACTCATTGGTAATTAAAATCTTTGTATTGTCGCATAAGAATAAGTGGTGATGATATAGAAAAAGAAGTTGAGAGAGTTGTTTAAGAGGTTCTTAAAAGTTGTCACTATCAACACCT
>SL_3KL_010_SEDDRAFT_10003066_pt1 | contig 15207 bp, 13 predicted proteins | sample SodLakKL_010_SED_2_FD_10381 | JGI IMG/M metagenome (IMG submission 10381)
TGGTCGGAGGTTCCTGAATACTCAACTGTATTGCCTGATGCGTCTGCCACTAATGAACCTGTTGTCATCGGTTCAGTTGTTCCTTTAAATACTATATAAGTGTTTTCACCATTGATCCAGGCAGGATTAGTTCCGCTACCACGCAGTCTTGAATCAAATGTTATTTTGCCCTCAAGCAGATTTGTAACATTTCTGGAGTATATCAGAACATGGTTATAAAACTCCATTGAGCCTGCCCCGCTGATTGTATGATCGTTATCGCTCCTAAAGCTTAATCCCCCTGCTATAAATGAACCGGTATCGGGGTTATCATGATGAATTCCATTTCTAACCCTAATCCGCTCGAAGTCAGTAACCAATTCTGTATCCCACTCCCCACCGGCATTAATTGTGATTGGACCCACAAAATTATTGGTACCGTCTTCATGCGTATCACTAAATTTTCCATTTATAGTAGTGGTCCCCCTTACTTCTAAATTATTAGAACCTGTTTCCAGTATCGCACCTGCTTCTATTATCAGGTCTCCGTGAACTATAATATCTCCCTGAAGTGATTTAACCCCCGAGCCGGAGATAATAAGATTTCCGTAATTGCCGGAGGCAAAGACCTGCTGGTCGCCTTCCCGGCTATAGTTTACGGTACTAGAAAGTGTGGAGTTGAAAGTGGTAATGCTGTTTTCAACTCCACCAAGATTCAGGAAATGGATTCTTTGTCCCTTTCCTATGGAAAGAGATCCTGACCCGTTAAAGTTACCCGTGACTGTAAGTTCACGGTTTGGGTTGTTGCTAAACTGGAGATCTCCGCCATCTTCAATAATCAACTCTTTTATTGTTGATGATTCTACATCATAGCGGTAATTAGAACCAGACCTGATTACAACCTTGTTAGCTGTTCCGGGTTGTGAACCCGCAGTTTTCCATATTGATTCATCATAAACCTCCCAGTTAGTGGCATTACTCCAGTTAATGGGCCCCCCGGTTGTGTGCCGTGTCCGGTAATCCCCGTCCTCGTCCTGCCCAAAAACCGGCAAAACAGTGAAAAGTCCCAGAAACAGAATTAAAAGCAAACGGAGAACCGGGTCAAACCATTTGTCTGGCACACAATGGTTTTCTTCCATTGCCGGAAGGGGCATGGACAATTGTGCTTGTATATGTGGCCTATTTGTAGAGGTTTTTCTCACCAACAATAATTAACTGCACAAAATATTAATAATTCAGCTATAACACAATGATATGGCCCTTTGTATCAAGCTGACAATAACAGGAAAGCTACTTTTAAAGACCGTGCCGTGTCAAAATTGTCCGGAACTACACTTAAAAGGCAAGTTCCTGTATTTTACATGTACCTGTTTTACGCAAAAAATTCTCAAAGGTTATGTTATCAGTAAGTTAATTTTCACTATCCGGCAATTCTTACAAAGCCCTAAACATNGATAGTATAGGCGTTAAGCAAAAAACCCGGACTTTTATTAAGACCGGGTTTTTTGATGAAAGGTTGCATTACAGTTACAAATGACCTGTTATTAAGGGTTAAACATATTTAGAATCTGAACGAAAACCCTACTCCAAGCAGTTGTTTGAACTGTATACGGGGACCTGCGGCATCTTCAATCCCGTCGTCAGTGGAGTCGTACGCAATCATAACCGATTCATCATAAATAAGATGGGTTGCAAAACTTACTGTAATGTACCGGGTCAGGTTGGCCATTACAAGGGTCTCCCAGTTAACATCAAGGTTTTGTGGCTTTTCAAGGTAATTGGAAAACAGATCGAGTTTGGTCAAAACAGAAATATTTTCTGTAAGGTTTCTTCTGTACTGGGTCCGCAAGTATCCACCGAACTCTCCCAATGTCTTTTCTCCGGGCTTTACACCAAAGGCTCCTGCTGCTGACAGGACATCATCTGTAACAATCGTTAATTTCCCCGTAAGGGGAGCAAGAAAAAGAGTGAAATTATCACTCGGTTTATAATCCATACCAAGGGCTCCGAGCAGATAGGCAGGCGCNAAAAANTTACTNATNGGTGTNGTGTCGTCAGGATAGTTATATCCCGCAGTCATTTGGGTCCTGAAATTTACCAGTCCCGCATAGTACCAGTCTTTGGCTGCTCTCATACCGACTTTGGAAACTAGGTCGATCTTATCATCGGTCTTCCTGGCATTTTCATCCTCCCGCTTCTGGAGTCCGTAACCCAAATCGAGTGAATTGTTCCAGGTGAGGTTGCCTTGCCGGTAATCGGCATACATACTGACAAGACTATTTCCTGACAACGAATTTTCTCCTCCTGCTGCCCAGTTTGTAAGAGTAATCTGGGAAAAACTAAGCGAAAACAATCCACCGGACCGCCATCCGTCTTCAAGTTCTTCATCTACATCAAGCAAATCAGCCTCGGCATCTGTTACTTGCGCCATGGTAAAAGTTAAGCCTGCAATAGCTAAACACAGTGAAAACAGTATTTTTTTCATAGAAATATTTATTAATGATTATTAAAAAGTGACAATTAAAATCTGTTGTTAAATGATATATCCCGTAGAAAGTTAGAAATAAATATTGGTAACGCATGAGTTTTGAATTAGTTTAAAAATCAGGCGGTCATAAATGCAAAAATCCCGGGATAACCTTGCATGGCATATCCCGGGAAATAATTAATTCTGCAGCTATTTGTTCCTGCAGTTTTATATTATCAGCATCGCATCTCCGTAGGTGCCGAACCGGTATTTTTCCTTCATGGCAACTTTATATGCCTTGAACAGCGGATCGAATCCCGTAAATGATGAAACTATCATCAGCATTGTTGAGAGAGGCAGGTGAAAATTTGATATCATCGAACTGGGCACCCTTGGTTCATACGGCGGGAATATGAACTTGTTGGTCCAGCCGTCATAGGGTTTGAGCAAGCCCGTTGTTGATACAGTGCTTTCAAGTGTCCTGAGAACTGTTGTTCCGACAGCACAGATGTTTTTCTTTTTTTCTTTTGCATCATTTACTATTTTCACAGCATCCTCGCCGACAATGATCCTCTCAGAATCCATTTTATGTTTGGTAAGATCTTCAACATCGACCGTACGGAAATTGCCCAGACCCACGTGGAGTGTTATCTCAGCAAAGTTTATGCCTTTGATCTCAAGTCTTTTAAGTAATTCGCGGCTAAAGTGCATCCCTGCTGTAGGTGCGGCAACAGCTCCTTCATGCTTGGCAAATACCGTTTGGTACCTCTCCCTGTCTTCCGGTTCAACTTCCCGGCGTATAAATTTTGGAAGAGGTGTTTCTCCAAGTTTATAGAGTGTGTCTTTAAATTCTTCATAGGGGCCGTCATAAAGAAAGCGCAGTGTTCTTCCACGCGAAGTGGTATTATCTATCACTTCGGCAACAAGCATGTCGTCTTCTCCAAAGTACAGTTTGTTCCCTATCCTGATCTTACGGGCAGGGTCTACCAGCACATCCCAAAGCCGTTGTTCACGGTTAAGCTCCCTGAGGAGAAATACCTCGATCTCCGCTCCGGTCTTCTCTTTATTTCCCAGCAACCTGGCGGGAAATACCTTGGTATTGTTGAAAACCATCACATCCTGGTCATCAAAATATTCCATTATATCTTTAAAAATCTTATGTTCAATTTTCCCGGTATCCCGGTGCAGGACCATCAGCCTGGACTCATCTCTGTTTTCTGACGGGTGCTTGGCAATAAGGTTTTCAGGTAAACTGTACTTGTAACGTGATAGTTTCATTCTCTCCATGATCATTATTAACTTGTCTTTTCTGAGCGTTATTTATACGTAATAACGCCGTAATTGTTTGATTTATGCGAATAATTCTTCAAATTCATCCGGAGAAACTGCGTCCGAAAGATTATAATTTCCGATCCTTGTTCTCCTGAGCGCTGAAAGGTATGCTCCGCTTTTCATGTCAAGACCGATATCGCGGGCAATTGACCTTATATATGTTCCTTTACTGCAGGCTATTGTAAGTTCCAGTTCAGGAAGTTCAAAACGCTCAATAACCATCTCCCTTATGGTCACTCGTGCTGCCGGTAGTTCAATATCATCGCCTTTTCTGGCTCTCTTGTANGCCCTTTTTCCATCAATGAACTTGGCCGAAAAGAGCGGGGGGATTTGGTCAATTTCTCCCGTGAACTTCTTCAGGGTGCGTTCAACAAGCTCTGCTGTAATATGTGATGTTTCAAACTCCTTATCTACCTGGGTTTCAAGGTCGAACGAAGGGGTGGTTTTCCCGAGCACAAAAGTAGCAATATATTCTTTTTCGAGTGCCTGAAAATGGTGAATTTCTTTTGTCATCTTCCCTGTACAGATAATAACCAGTCCTGTAGCCAGGGGATCAAGTGTGCCTGCATGACCTACCTTAATTTTGCGTATACCATAATGCCTTCTTAAAATTGATCTTACTTTGTTAACTGCATCGAAAGAGGTCCAGCCGTAAGGCTTGTCTATGAGAACTAACCCACCCTTAAGTAGATCGGTGTTTATTTCCGTACCTGTCATTACTTATTATTAACCAAGGAATATGGCGATTGAAGCCGCTAAGATACAATAAATTGCGAAATAAATCAACTTTCCCTGCCGCACTATGTTCAGCATAATCCTGCAGGCGAACAGTCCGCTCAGAAAAGCTGCAACAAATCCTATCAGTAGCGGTATAATTCCGATTGCAACAGCATCCGGGTCATCGGCTCTTACAATATCAAAAATTGTAGCCCCGATAATTGGGACCAAAACCATCAAAAAGGAGAATCTGGTAACAAGGTCTTTTCTTACTCCAAGGAACAGACCCGTTGCAATAGTGGCACCTGAACGGGAAATGCCCGGCATAACTGCAAAAGCCTGTGCAATCCCTATAATGAATGCATCTCTGTAAGAAACATCCTTATCCTTCGATTTTGCCAGGTAGGTAAGCAGCAGCAAGCTTGCTGTAACCAGCAGCATACTTCCTACAAAAACTATGTTGCCGTTGTATACACTTTCAACCTCAGTCATAAAGAATACCCCGACTATTCCAACCGGGATCATTGAAACAGCTATTTTGGCCGAGTAGATAGTGGATTCATTCCACTGGAATTTTATTAAACCTGAGAAAAGCTCCCGGATGTTTTTAAAAAAGACGACAATAATGCTTAGTACAGTTGCAGCATGCACTATTATAGAGAATGTCAGACTCTCCTTTGCTTCTATATCAAGTAATACTTTTCCAAGTTCCAGGTGGCCGCTGCTGCTCACCGGAAGGAATTCCGTTAATCCCTGTACCAGTCCGAGTAATAAAGCTTCTATCCAGGTCATAATGAAAAATAAGTTTAAATGTTAATATATTGCCTCAGTTATTTTCTNATGGGTCAGGTTGCAGAATAAGGAAGAGGTTCATCTGCCACGTTATATCCGGGCAGACTTTTTTGGGNACNGGGAGATTTNCATAATCAGGGATCTGCTGATTTCCTATTTCTTCTCTTCTTTCTCCTCTTTCGGCTGCTTCATAATGGCGTAAATAATGAAGACAAATCCGAACATGGCTACAATTGGGGCGAGGGTTATCCGACGGAAACTGAATATGGCAGGATTAAATACATCCGGATCATCCGATCCTCCGCCTATCATCAAAATAAAACCGATAACTATAATTATTACTCCAATGATAAGAAGCCTGTAATTTTCTTTAGCAAATGGAAAATCAAAGGGTTTTGGTGCTGCTTTTTTCTGTTTTGCCATTTTATGGTCAGTTAAAATTAATAATAAAGGTCATCGGTTTTCATCCTTAAAAATCTGCTTACAGCGAAAAAAGTAGATATCCAGTTTATTATTACACCAAGAATTATAATCGATATGAATAGCAGCCCTATTGTCTGCAGGTCCTGGAATCCGAATAGTTCTGCGAACTCTTTTTGAACCATGTAGATCACGCCTGTCATAAGAGCATTGGCAAATATTGCGGCATAAAGCCCGTGGGCGGCGCTTGTTAAAAGGAACGGTTTTCTGATGAAGGAATTTGTAGCTCCAACAAGTTGCATAGTGTTGATAATGAAACGCCTTGCATATACTGACAGTCTGATAGTGTTGTTTATCAGAGAAAGTGATATAAGAAAAAGCATCAGGCTGAATGCAATAAGGATCACGCTGATTTTCTTTACATTTTCATTTACCAGATGCACCAGCGACTTCTGGTAATAGACCTCCTTTACATGGGAGAATTGCTCAATATCTTTTTCAATAATTGCAATACTGTCAGGATTTGCATAGTCTGCATACAGATTCACCTCTATTGATGGCAGTAACGGGTTGTAGCCGAGAAAACTTATGAAGTCTTCTCCCAGCATTTCCTCCAGCTCAATTGCGGCCCTCTCTTTGGTTATATACCGTGTTGCTTTAACATATTTGGTAGCATCGAGATTCTTCTGGATCCTGATGATATCGACCTCTTTTACTTCCTCTTCAAGAATAATTGAGAAACCGATATTCTCTTTTACGTATTCGGAAAGATTCCGTGCATTTAGAATAAGCAGTCCCATGAGCCCAATCATAAACAGAAGCAGTGAAATGCTAATAATAGAGATAAAGTACGAGCTTTTCAACCGTCGTTTAACAACCTTTGATTCCTTCTTCATAACCACTAATTTCTTTTAGCAGGGTTATTCTCCATCTCATCGGGCGTGGAAAAATATTGCCACCTTATTTAAAGAGTTATTTGCCGTCATCTTTGTAACTCATCATGTAAGCGAACCAATTATCCTATAATTTCGGTCCAGCCGAACTTATCTTCCTCATCTCCAAACTGGATGCCCAGGAGCCGTTTATAAATCTTTTCAGATATCGGTCCGGGTTTTCCATCTTTGCAGAAGTTAATAGTTTTGCCTGTTTCAAGATCATGCACCTCCCCAATTGGTGCAATTATTGCTGCTGTACCACAGGCGCCTGTCTCTTCGAAACTTTCCAGTTCATCCAGGGCAACCGGCCGTCTTTCAACTTTCATTCCCATATCTTCGGCTATGGCCATCACACTCATGTTGGTTATTGAGGGGAGAATCGAATCTGATTTGGGAGTTATATATGTATTATTTTTAATTCCAAAAAAATTGGCAGCACCTATCTCGTCAATATATTTTTTCTCTTTTGCGTCAAGGTACATTGGCGATCCGTATCCGGCGTCTATCGCTCTCATTACACCTCGCAGACTGGCGGCGTAGTTTCCGCCTACCTTTATCTGCCCGGTGCCGAGGGGAGCAGCCCGGTCAGAATCTTTAACAATGGCAATCTTAACCGGATTAAAACCTTCTTTGAAATAGGGTCCGACAGGTGTGACAAATACCATGAACATATATTCATTTGACGGCTTCACACCTACCTGAGCACCTGTACCGAGAAGAAGTGGACGGATATAAAGGGCCGCTCCTGTTCCATGTGGTGGCATGAATTTTCTATTCATAAGAACAGCCTTGACCACAGCTTCTTTGAACAGTTCTTTTGGCACCTGTGCCATGAATATACCTTCTGCCGAAGACACCATCCTTTTGGCATTCTCTTGCCAGCGGAAAAGCCTGATATTACCGTCTTTGCCCATGAATGCCTTCATTCCTTCAAATGCCTGCTGACCGTAATGCAGACATGTTGCGGCAATATGGATGTCAATATGATCTTTTGAAGTGACTTCCAGTTCTCCCCATTTTCCGTCCCTGTAGTAACAACGAATGTTATAATCGGTTTTTACATATCCAAAGGGAAGATTTTTCCAGTCTGTATTCTCCATAAGTCTTAGTTTTTGTGCCAAATTTAATGATAATAAAGTAAACCTCAATATGTCTTAGTTTTTGTGCCAAATTTAATGATAATAAAGTAAACCTCAATGCGAAATAATAAACGGGATTATACCCTGATAAATGTTACTTATAAGAAAAACTGGTAATTTGCAATTGGGAACATCTCAGGATACGATAATCTCTTTTTTATTTTCAGCCGGGGAGCATTTATCATTACTAATTATCCGGTTAAACCAGAATGAGAGATTTGAAATAAAATATAGTTATCAGATTCAACAAAAAATCAGGTTCAAACAATTAGTAGAGATAATACCCACATAAGCCCCTGTCAGGCAAAAGAAAATGAAATCATCAAAGATCAGATTTTGTTAAGTTTTTTTATCTGCTCCTCTGTGGTTACTTCAGCAAGTTTTTGGGCAGTCAGAGTGTAAAATTCAAATGATTCCAGAAATTCTGCAAAGTTTTTCACAAACTCCTTTTTCGATGTTGCCCTTCCATAATATTTCATTTCTTCGAAAAGCGTCACGACAGAATTTTGGAAGTTATTTTTTCCAAGGAATGCAAGACGTGCATCGGAAAGCACCTTCTCGGGCAAAGTTAGTGCAGCCGGCGGGAAAAAGGGGGTATTTATCAGCTTGCTGATCTTAAGCATCTGTTTTTCGTTATAATGGTATTCAGGTAAAGTTTCCCTTACTAACTGCGGAATGTATTTTTCTCTTTCAATGTAACCTTTAAGGTAACTCATACAATCAAGAAGAGCTGCGGTGCGTACCAGCAGCCTGTCCTCTTCAGAGAGTTTTTCTGAGCTGAAAAGAAGTTCGCAGTTAGTCAGCAGCTCCATACTATATTTTTGATCATGGAAATTTAGTATAGCCGGCAACTCTTCCTCCATCCGTTTAAGAAAATGTTCTTCAACATCCTGTAATCTCAGTAATTGAAGCTTTATACTGAAGCGGTAATTAGGTTCCTGGCCCTCCATATCAACAGAAAATTCAGGCCTGAAGCCTTTAACAAAGTACATATCAATATTGCCCTTGTATTTGACCGGCATTTTTCCCCTGTACTCACAGGTGAAGAATTCCTTTACATATTCATAGGTGCTGCCGGAAATATTTATCTTACCTGCTTCGCCGGATGATTCCATCCTGCTGGCAGTGTTTACCGAGTCGCCCCAGATATCATATGATAGTTTTTTTTGACCCACCACACCGGCAATAACCGGACCGGTATGAATTCCGATCCTGAGATCCCAGAAATACTCATTATCCTTCTTAAGCTGTTTCATATACTGCATTATCCTGATTGCAGCAAGTACAACATCTACAGGGTTGGTCCTGTTTATATCGGGTATGCCTCCGGCCGCCATATATGCATCACCAATTGTCTTTATCTTCTCTATGTTAAACTCTTCGACCAGTGAATCAAATTTGAAGAAAAATTTATCCAGCTCATCTACAAGGATCTCCGGATTCATTTGTTCTGCAATACGTGTAAAACCCTCTATATCGCTGAACAGTATACTTACCATGTTATACTTTCTTGTTGTGGCTCTGCCGGTTTTTTTTAGTTGATCTGCAGTATCCTTCGGAAGCATATTGGATATAAGTTCATCTACCTTCTCCTTCTGATTCAGTAATTCTTCAGTACGTTCATTTATAATACCCTCTAAAGTGAATCTTTCTTTGGCAAAACGGAAAGATTTTCTTACCATGATAAGTATTATAAACATTAGTATATTTGAATATAATAAGATCAGGGGCCAGACCTTGTCGTGAAAAATGAATTGACTGAACGACATTGAATAGAGCAGAATCGGATCGCTAGTGATAGCCGGATCATTGACTTCAGGGGGAATCTGTGCGCCAAAGCCGGTTACCCGGGATAATAAGCAAAGCAGAAATAAAATAGAATACTTAAAAAATCTAATTTTAAATGTGTGAAAATTTCCAATTATTTCATATTTTGAAACCATATTTACCCTGAGAAGTTTATTTTATTGTATTTTTACGAAGGATAAATGTAAGTTTTTTTTAAATATTAGATACTTTTAGTGTCAATTTAATTTATTGATGATATGGGAAGTACTGTAAAACCTTTGATGGTCCCTTGGGATTTTACCCAGATAGCTGAGTATGCACTTGAACATGCGGTGAAAATAGCCAAAATCGATGGCAACCCTGTCTATCTGGCTCATGTTGCAAAGAAAAAGGATGAAGTTGGAAAACTGAAAGGAGTGCTGGATGTATATGCCGTTGAAGCATTCAAAAAGTATAGTGTAAAACCCAAAACCATAGTGAAGTATGGTACCATTTTCAGCAGTATTGGTGAAATGGCCGAAGAGATTGATGCCGAAATGGTTATAATGGGAACCCATGGGATGAAAGGTATGCAAAAACTTACCGGAAGCTGGGCCCTTAAGGTTATTGTAAATTCCAAAGTGCCTTTTGTGGTTGTTCAGTCTCCGCCGGAAGACAATAACTTTGAACATATTGTTTTCCCCGTTGATTTTCGTAAAGAGGACAAGGAGAAGGTTAACTGGCTGGTTTATCTTTACAAGCACTTCAATTCAAAAATCCATATCATAAAGACTGAAAAGTCGGACAAGAGGCTTCTTAAGGGTGTAAATGCAAATATCCAGTTTACACGTAAAATACTTGAACAGAAGCATGTTAAGTATGATATTATCTCTGCTCCGGGAAAGAAATCCTTTGCTAAGGAGACGATTGAATATGCCATTAAAATCAAGGCTGAGTTGATCGTTATAATGACTACTAAAAACATTGGGCTGGCCGATTATGTTATGGGTGCTGACGAACAGTATATAATTGCCAACAGCGCCAAAATTCCGGTAATGTGCATTAATCCCCGTATCGGGAAATCAACTGGCGGATTTGCAGCTATGGGAGGATGATTCCTGTTCCAGTTTATGCCGGTAAGATCCGTATTGCCAAAGTATGACCGGTCAGCAATTTTTAAACAAGGATTGAGGTCCTTGTTTTTTTACGTTAATTTTTCTGTTGTATGGAGCTTGTGTTTGTTACCAATAATCCCGGCAAACTTCGGGAAATAAATAATATTCTCGGAGATAATTTCAGACTTCTGAGTCTGGCTGACATAGGTTTCGAGGGAGAAATTCCCGAAATCCACCCCACACTGGAGGAGAATGCATCTGCAAAAGCTTTTTACATCTATGACCGCTTTCTGAAAGATTGTTTTGCTGATGATACCGGGCTTGAAGTGGAGGCTTTAAATAACAGACCGGGTGTCTATTCTGCAAGATTTGCCGGGAAGGATGAAACCGGCGGGATTACCAGTCTGGAGGAACAGACGGCAGCTAATATTGATAAACTTCTTGGAATGCTTGAAGGCAAGAAATCAAGGAAAGCCAGGTTCAGAACCGTAATATCTTTGATCATGCGTGGAAAGGAGTTGCGTTTTGAGGGTATCGTGAATGGAGCCATAATAACAAAGAGAAGGGGGAGTGGTGGATTCGGCTATGATCCGGTTTTTATCCCTGAGGGCTCTGAACTTACTTTTGCTGAAATGGATCTGGCCGAAAAAAACCGTATCAGTCACCGGGCCCGTGCATTCAGAAAACTGGTTGATTATCTGAGTGGGATACCTGATCTTATGTAATATGTTTAAGCAATTAAGCAGGTCCTTTAATTGGTACAAGCATTTTGTTGCTCTTGTATTTATATTCAGTTTTTTAAATACTTGGGCACAGGGTCCTTTGGGTACATGGCGGGATCATCTTTCATATGGCAGGGCATCACATGTAGAAGTTGCCGGCAACAGGATATTTGCAGCAGTGGGTTCCGGAATGATTGTTTATAACAAAGACGACAGCAGTATTGAAAAATTATCAAAGGTAAACGGTCTGTCAGATGTTGATATCAGCAGTATCAAATGGTCAGAAGAAAACAGTCTTCTAATTATCGGTTATGCCAACGGTAATCTTGACATTATAGAAGGAAACAGGATTATCAACATGTCCGACATTTTAAGAAGCACGGTTCAGGGGAGCAAGAACATAAGCAACATAATGGTTCTCAATAACAGGGCATACCTTTCCTGTAGCTTTGGTATTGTTGTTGTTGATCTTCATGCGCATGAAATTATCGATACCTACTTTCTTGGCGAAGAAGGAATAAGGCTGGCCGTTAATGATATGGCCTTTGATGGAAATTACCTTTATGCCGCCACATCTTCAGGTCTGTACAGGGCAGATTTAAACGCACCTAACTTACTCGATTTTTCATACTGGGACAGGCTGGACTTTCTTCCTGAGCCGGGGTCTTTATTTGTCTCCCTTGAATGGTTCAATGGCCGGCTTTATGCCGTGCAGATGAATAATACTGGCAAATATGTCTCTTTTGGGATAGACGGATATTCATTTGAATATTTTACTGAGCCTTCAGATAATTTAATGGTTGTCAGGGCATCAGAAAATTATTTATCGGTTATCAGCACAACAGGGGCAGAGATCTATGATCAGGGTATGGCGTTTGTGAAAAGCATTGATGATTACGGGTTTTGGGGATTTGGGATCAGAGATGTTCTTGTAGAGGAGGATGGTCACATATGGATTGCGGACAGGATTCACGGGCTGGTTAGGGGAAGCGGCAATAGTTTCAGGGTACTTACTCCTCCCGGGCCATACTCAAACCGTGTATTTTCAATCCGCTCCTATCCCGGCAGAACCTATTTTGCTGCCGGTGGTTATAATTCTGCATTCGGCAATTTATGGCACAATGGAGAGTTCAGCCAATTAATAGGCGAAGAGTGGAGCAGCAGGTTGAATTATGATGTCAGAGATGTGGTTGATGTTATAGAGAATCCGGGTAACCCCGATATATTATATCTGGCTACATGGGGTTACGGGCTTCTTGAATACCGGGAGGGAAGTCTGTATAAAAGATATACTGAAGAAAACAGTTCACTTCGGTCCATAATTCCAGGCGGTGATTTTATCCGTATCGGAGGAATGGCTTTCGATAATAACAAAAATCTTTGGCTTACCAACTCAGGAGTGCCGGAGCCTGTTTCTGTAATGAAAGAAAATGGTGAATGGACTTCATTTCCTTACGGAGGAATTATTAACCATGATTATATTGGTGATATAATGGTTAACCGGCACGGTCATAAGTGGGTTCTGCTTCCGAGGGGTGGAGGCTTATTTGCCTTCGCCAATAACCAGTCTGCCGGATCAGATGACCAACTTGCCAGGAAATTTTCCATTACTGATGAAGACAACTCTTTGATAAGTAACGAGGTTTTTTCCTTTGCAGAAGATGATAACGGTTTTATCTGGGTTGGGACCAATAATGGTGTTGTTGTCTATTATAATCCGGGAAGGGTCTTTTCAAACGATAATTTTTTTGCACGCCGCATTGTTGTATCAGGAAGCAGGGAAGAGGAACTTGGGTATCTTCTGAATAATGAAACTGTAACCGCCATTGCCATTGACGGAGCGGACCGGAAATGGTTCGGGACTATGAAATCGGGAGCTTTTCTGGTTTCTGCCGACGGTAGAAACCAGATACACCATTTTACCAGGCAAAACAGTCCTTTACCGGATAACAACATAACCGACATAGCTATTGATCCTGCCACCGGCGAAGTTTTTTTCGGTACCTCTGCAGGGGTGGTCTCATACAGGGGAGATGCCACTGCTCCCGGTGATGCGTTCAAAAACGTCTATGTATTTCCTAATCCTGTAAGAGAGAGTTATCACGGACCGGTTACCGTAACAGGACTTGTAAAAAATGCTGTTGTAAAGATAACGGATATATCAGGCAACCTGGTTTATGAAACAGTTTCACTGGGTGGCCAGGCAATATGGGATGGTCGTAACTCAAGGGGACGCCGTGTTCAAACCGGTATCTATCTTGTTTTTTTATCTAATCCTGACGGAACGGAAACCCATGTTACCAAACTAATGTTTATTCATTAAGATGCTACAGAAGACACGGGGTCTGGTTTTGCATAATATTAAATATAGTGATAGCAGTATTATATCACATATTTATACTGAAGGGTTTGGCCGGATGTCATTTCTGATTACCGGAACCAGGGGTAAAAAATCTTCTGTTAGAATCAACCTTCTGGGGCACCTGTCAATTCTTGAGATGGAGGTGTACATAAAACAATCACGTGATCTGCAAAGGGTAAAGGAGATAAGGCTGCATGAGAATTTTTCATCAATACCTTACGATCCTGTTAAAAATGCAGTTGCTTTATTTATTTCTGAAATACTTTACAGGACCCTGCAGGAACAGGAAAAAAACTTACCATTGTTTTCATTTCTGGTTAATGCAATAAAGATCTTTGATATTTCTGAAAGGGGATTTGCCAATTTTCATCTTATTTTCCTTATAGGTCTGACCCGTCACCTGGGTTTCTTCCCCCAAAACAACTATTCTCCGTTAAAAGAGTATTTTGATATTGAAAACGCCCTTTTCACTGATAAACAGCCTGTGAACCCCTATTTTATTTCTCCTCCCGAAAGCAGGTATTTAAGTGAATTGATGAGTAGCACATTTGACATGATGGACAAGGTGAAACTAAATGGTGCGTTGAGGAATTCGCTTGTAACAGGTTTGCTGGATTACTACCGTTTTCATCTGCCCGGGATGGGTAAGCTAAAGTCAATATCCGTTATGAAGGAAATTTTTGATTAAAAACCGGTAAAATTTCTGATCTTTGTTTTTCAGGTCCTGATTAATTGTGACGTAAAACCCTGACAAAGCTGACCGGATGATATCGTATAGCACATAAAGGATTAATTTCCGGTTTAATTCCATTGGTTTATTGAAAAGCATTGGGATGTGGATAAGTAAATTTTAAAGACTAAAAATACCTTTTTCATTATGCTGGCAAAAAAAGAGCTTATTTCAGAAGAACAGAGAAAGTTTGCTATGTATGCAAAGGCACTGAGCCATCCAGTAAGGGTTTATATCATTGATCTGCTCAGAAAACAGACCTGTTGCTACAGTGGAGATCTTGCCCAGGAGCTTCCCATAGCAAAATCTACATTATCCCAGCATCTTAAGGAACTGAAAAAGGCCGGTCTTATCCAGGGAGAGATCACACCTCCCAGGATAAAATATTGCCTTAACCGGAACACCTGGGAAGAAGTACAGAAACTGTTCGGATTTTTCAGTAAAAGTTAATTTTAACCGAAAGAATTCCTTGAGGCTCTACCTCGGGGTCAAATAAAGAATTATCTGAAAATAATTGACTTCGTCGATTTTGCATGCTGTGGTCAGTGTATTGTACAATTTTTTTTGGATGCAAAATTCATGCTTACAGTCGGAACCGCTGCGCTTTAACATTAAAATTTTTTCATGCGTCTGTGTGTAATTTTACGCAGAAAAAATTTAATGTATATTTGTAAAATATGTACGTTGTTTTACGAACTACGAACACATTTTCATCAAACTAACATAACAA
>SL_3KL_010_SEDDRAFT_10003068_pt1 | contig 15202 bp, 15 predicted proteins | sample SodLakKL_010_SED_2_FD_10381 | JGI IMG/M metagenome (IMG submission 10381)
ACGGGCACACTCCTTTCTTGTTTCAATGACTAACAAGATTTTACAGAGTGTGCCTGTTTTTATCAATTACCTACCACAAAGTTTTTCTTGCTTCTGAAAGAGACCATTGGAAATAGGAATAGACATCGTAACCCCCTGGAGCGGAAATACAGATTAACAAAGCTATTATGTATAGGTAAAAAAAAGTGGCTAGAGCTGGAACGGCAGGTTAATAGTCATAAGCGGAGTTACCGAAGGCAAAATAAGGATCCAAGAAAAGTTGAGAGTACTTCTAAAAGGAAATACTTCTCTGATGAGTCAATGCGAGTTGAGAACACAAACTGGTATCATGGGATGTTTACAACAATCAAAACAAGAAATTGCAGTGAAGAACAACTGTGGGGAGACCTCTCACAAGAGCAGCAGTTTAAGCTGAAGAAGTTGCTTAACGGAGAATTTTAAAAAAATGGCACATGAGTTAAAATACCAACTGAACAAAGGAGGTATTACCCATGTGCCATTACAATTATTACGAGATTATGAGAAAAAGTAAAGATAACAGGGTTTTGCGTTATCAAATGGTAACATACGCACAGCAAAAAGGTATCAAGCCGGCGATGAGACATTTTAAGGCCAGCAGGAATACTGTACGTAAATGGCTAAGGCGCTGGGAAGATTTTGGATATGAGGGGCTTAGAGAAGTATCAAGAAGGCCTCACAATTCTCCTAATGCCGTCCCGCCGGAGGAACGGGAAGTTCTTAAAGAGCTTAAGAAAACATACAAGAGAATGGGCGCTGACCAGATAAAACGCAAAGAAGAACTGACCCGAAGCGCCAGGACTATACGCAAGGTTTGGCGGGAGGAGGGTGTCTCTTCAAGAAGAAGACGTAAAAAGCATGAGACAAAACAGAACCTGCGTGCAGTCAAAAAGCAGTATGCTCTTTTTCAGCAGGTCATGGAAGACACAAAAGATTTGGATGATATACCTGAATATTACATCCAGATGAAGACAAAAAATCTCTTTACTATACAATATACTTTCAGGGAGGTTACGAGCGGGCTGATGTTTCTGGGCTTTGCCGATCAGCGGTCCCTCACTTATTCTGCCCTTTTTGCCAGATACATAAATTATAACCTATGTAAATATGGTGTAGATCTTTCAAAGAGTGAAAGGCAGACAGATAATGTTCTGAGTATACAGGCGGATGGCAAGCTAAATCCGAGAGCATCTATACAAAGGAAATTGAAAGTATTCCGGGACAAAAACATGTGACCATCTTTCCCGGCGCTCACAGAATGCAGGCAGATGTGGAAACTGTCCATAATCTTGTAGAGATGGAATTTTATGAAATAGAAAAGTTCTATTCACGGCAAAATTTTATGGACAAGGCATATTCGTATCAGCTGTATTTCAATCTGGAAAGGACCAATTCTTACAAAGAAGGCCAGACTCCATGGGAACTCGCAAAAGAAAAGTGTCCGGACTTAAATATTAGGGCAGCAATGATTCCTCCGGTAGATCTTTGCAGATTACTCAAAAAAGATATATTCTTTTTTGAGGGGGGTCACGATGTCCCTTCCGTTCCCTAATGAAAGAGACCATTCCCTGTTATCTTTTGTATTTATAACTGCCAAAACATATAATAAGTACCGGCAAAGAATAAAAACACCGGGAGGTTCTATGAAAAAAATATTTATCGGATTAATTTTAACTCTCCTGATATTTCTCTCAGGAACTGGCTTTCTGAAAACAAAACCCGAAGCTGGTGACCCTGAAGATTTGCGCAAATTTTCTTCATTAATGCGGGGGTTCTCTTTTGATATCTTTTTTCAGTTAGCCGGGGAAGATAATTTATTTATTTCCCCTTACAGTATTCACACGGCTGTTTCAATGGCCTATCTCGGAGCAGACGGGGATACGGCTGAAGAAATGGGCGCTGTTCTAAACTTAAAAGAGATTGACCCTGAAAATATGCTGGAGGATTCTTTCTCTCTTAAAAAATACCTGGAGGATTTTTCAGCTGAGAATAAGCTAAGTATAGCAAACGCTCTTTTCTTAAGAGAAGATATACCGTTTCTCGATTCTTACAAAGCATCCGTCCGGAATTACTTTGAAGCAGAGATCAGCGCGCTTCCCGAAACGGGAGAACCCGTAAATGACTGGGTCTATGAAAAAACCCGTCAAAAGATAGACGGGATAATAGACGAGGGCCCCATAGACGAAGAAGTGCTCTCTTATCTGGTAAACGCTATCTATTTTAAAGGTATCTGGAATCAGGAATTTGATGAGGAGAAAACCGGACAAGATACATTTTACGCCCCCGGAGGTGAGGTTAAGATAGATATGATGGAAAATAGGGGTGTATATAAATTTGCTGTAAGCGAGTTTGTGAAAGCACTTACAATTGAATACAGGGAGGGCGATTACCTGTTTCACGTATTTATGCCGACGGACGGCAGGACCTTAAGAGACTTTTATCAGGATTTTGATATACAGCGCTTTGAGGATATGAAACCTACTGAGCCCCGCGAAATTGTTTTAAGGTTCCCGAAATTCACACTGGAAGATGATTTATCGCTTCTTGAAGCGCTTAATGAACTGGGGATTAATAAGGCCTTTGACGGAAGAGAGGCCGATTTCTCAAAAATGGCGGATCTTGAGAAGTTGGAGGCTTTAAATATTTTTATTTCGGATGTTTTGCATGCTTCATTCATCGAGGTTGATGAAAAGGGGACCGAAGCAGCGGCTCTTACTGCAGTAGAGATTAGGGCTGTCTCGGCGCCTATGCCGGTTGAGTTCAACAAACCTTTCTTTTTTATCATTGAAGAGCCTGAAACCGGGACTATTCTCTTTTTAGGGCAACTTATTAATCCTTAGTATGCCGGATATAATAAGGTCGTTAAACCTCCTCCAGGTCCGGCTGGCTGCCGTATATACAGAGTAATTTCCTGCTCTTTATATCAGATATAAGTCGCATCCCTGTTTCAGAGAGATCATATATACCTATTACGTTTTCAAACTTCCCGTACCCGGGAAGAACCCGGCTGAAAAGATTCGGGAGCTTCTCAAGAAGACCCGTATACGGACCCTCTGCGCCTTCTTCCTTCATCAGCCCGGCGTACAGTATCCCGGCCTCTACTATATCCTGGAAAAAGTGGGTTCCGAAAGAGAACTCCGGCATAAGACCTCCTTCCGGGAAGGAGGTTTCTATAAGAGCACTGAAAGCGTTTATCTCGTAAAAATTCACGCTTATCCCCAGTGAAGGGGTGCTGGTTCCCCACCTCCCGGGCCCGATAAGGATGACCGGGCCCGGAACCCCTGAGGGTATAAGCCTGTTTATCCTCCCTGTAATACGGGCGACCTCGTACTTGTCGCTTATGGAAAGACCCGTGTAGGCCTTTGGGTTTATATAAACCAGAGAGCTGACCGGGATAGATGAGTTCCCGCCTATAAAGTTATCGCGGGATGAGAAAAAAACCCTGCTTCCGGGGGCGGGGCCCTCTATATTTACTTTTTCTCCGGGGACCCTGGTCTTAAGGGGCCTGCACTGTAGAAGGTTTACTCCGAACTCTTCCTCTCCTGTAAAGTTAACGGTAAACTCAACCTCCACAGGGTGCTCGTATGCGGATTCAAGTGATTTAAGCAGGGCGCGGAAAATTTCTGTAAACCTCTCCTTTCCGATAAGGCCTTCAAGGGTCAGTATCCGGTACTCTCGCGGGGTCCCGGATGCCGAGAGCGTCTCCGAGGCCTCCCTGTCGCGCTCCGATACAAGATCGGCCCGCTCATACCCGGTTTCGCTCATAAGTTCCGTAAAGGATACCGTCTCAATAGAGTTTTTCTCAAAGTTTATTACGTCAACGTTATGCTGGGAGAATTTTCTCAGCTCCCCCGCTCCGCTGTACGGGCGCAGGGAGGGGCTGTCCAGGGCGACCATCCTGGGGTAATCCCCTTCAACCCTGTCCACTGCCCTTGTCCCCAGGCCGAAGACTATCCTCAGCATACCCGCTTCCGGAGAAAGGCTTTTATTCCATACGTAGCTGTTATAAGAGAAACCTACGCCTCCGGCAGCGGGAAAGAAATAATTTTTATGCCTCTCCCCCGATACCCTCTGAACCAGAAGCGCCATCTGCTCCGGCCTCGTCTTAAGCTGTCTATTTTCGCGGTATGCCAGGGCATCCCTGCTCATAGCGCTTGAGTAGACTTCTCTTACCGCGTCCTTGAAGGCCTCCTGCCTCTCCTCGGGACTTCCCTGATTGGCGCAGAAGACGCTCTCGTACTTTCCGGCGAAAGCGTTCCCGAAACCGTCCTCAAGAAGCGAACTGGATCTTACGATTAACGGGGATGAACCGAAATATTCCACAAGCTGCTGGAACTGCTCGCTTATCTCATCCGGGAAAACGCCGCTCCTGAGTTTTTCCCTGAGCTCACCGGCGGCCTCATAATACCCTTCCGCGCTTTTCTGGCGCATATGGAGATCCCATAACCCGTTCTCTATTATGTAAGTGTGGTATATATCCGAGCCGATGTAAAAGGAGTCGTGCGGTTCGGAAACGGAGTTAAAATCAACTTCCCCGTCAGCTTCAAGTATTTTCCTGGCAAGAAGCATTCCGGCGGATTTTCCGCCTATGAACCCCGTCCCTATAAGCCGCGACTTTATCTCAAGGAGATCCTTTACCGAAAAATGACGGGCGGCCAGCGAGAGCATCCTGGGCGAGTCGGTTACCATAAGGCGGCAGAGCTTCTCAGAAAGCTCCCGGGCCCGCGGGTCTTCCCGTCCCTCTTCCGCCAGGCTCTGCGCGTCAATGAATATCCGGTCCCAGTAATCAAGTTTCCTCGCGGCCTGCTGCCCCCCTTTTTCCCTTATATGTGTCAGTATCCTTACAGAGTTTACGCTGTCTGTTATAGGAACGAAGGTGTTTTTTTCCTGCAGGTGCGGCAGGAACATTGTCGGAGAGTACCGGTCCTGTACCTTCAGAGGGTGTATGTACAGCTCAGAGCCGCACCTGTAGGTATCAGCCAGTATCTGGGTTATCCCGCGTATACGCGCGACAGACTTGTGAGAGTGGCTGTTTCTCATAAGGGCGAAGTAAGCTACCGTCTCAAGCTCATAAAGGCGCGGGCAGGTTATCTTGAAGAAGTTCCCTATCATAAGATCCGTAGCCCAGGCCGAGAGGAGTTCTGAGAGGGAATCGAATATATAGCATCCTCCTTTACCCTCTTCTTCTATAACAGCGCTTACAGACGAGGCGAAGGACTCAAACCCCGAGAGAGGATCAAGGCGACAGGTTCTCAGACCTTCGGTATCCGGCGGCATAAGCTCCCTGTGCCCGGCAAACCTGAAGTAAACGGTTCTCCTCCCGTTCTCAAGGGACCTGCGGGCAAACGCGGCGGCAAGGTATATATAATCTTCTATGCTATCTGTCTGCCATACGACATTATCGCCTGTCTTTAACCCGGTAAAGACACCGTCCAGCCCGGGAACCCCGGTCTCAAACTTCGGGGTCCTTGCCCCGGCTTCCGTATCAGAAGTGTTTTTTTTCATTCTCCGCCTTTATATCCGGATACTCTGTTAACTGGGTTGTACTAAAATTTTTTTTCTATTTCAATCTGCATTTAACCCAGTTTAACTTGCATTAGAAGCTGTTTAGCATATAATAAAAAGTAAGATGAGTAAAAACACTGATAATATAACTGTATCTAAAGTTAAACCCGGTGAGTTCGATGAGCTGCTTGAACTCTATATAGACCTTTTTCATGACCGCGAACCTCTTACCAGGAAGATTGGTTTCAGCAAAGAACTTATGAGAACCATAGCGCATAAGATTTACGCCGGGGAAAATGTTAATTCACTCTCCCGGGAAGAACTCTGGTGGGTAGCAAGAGACCAAACTGAATCAAACAGGGGGGTGGGTTTTATCGTATGCGATGATCCTTCCTCCGGCGGAGAACCTAAGCCCCCGGAAAACCTCACCAAAGAGGAAACTGCTAAAATTTCAGCAATGATGAAAACCCTGGAGGAACTCCGGAGCCCTTTAAAAGACCGGATATCTTCCGGACCCGGAAACTGCCTGCATATTTCCGCTATAGGGGTCTCACCGGGATACGAAGGCTCAGGGATCGCGACAAGACTTCTGCAGGCGGCTCTATCGGAGGCAGAGAGAAAAAATTTCCTTAACGCTTTCGCAGAATGCACGAGCATACCCTCGCGCAGATGCCATGAGAAGCTCGGGTTTACCTGCATAAACAGTATCACGTTAAATAACTTAGAAGGCGACGGTTCGCCCCCTTCACCGGAACCCGGTCTTGAAATTTACCTTATGCTAAAGGAACTCAACCCTGACGCCTCTTCTGACCCCACCCGGGAAGGTTGCGCCACCTGAGCCGCGCTTTTTACAACCGGCAATTAAAATATGAAATCAACCGAAAATAATATTCCGGTAACGACAGGAAAGTTATTCGGACTTTTCCTGGCTCTAACCTTCGCCCTGACGTGGGGTATAGCCGCGCTGGCTCTTATATTCCCCCGGCATATCACGGCTCTTTTTGGTGAGTTCGGGTATAAGAATCCCCTGTATATCCTGGCTGTATACGCTCCGGCTTTCTCAGCTCTTTTCCTGGTTATGAGGTATTATGGGTTAAAAGGAGTGCGGGGTTTTCTCCGAAGGCTTACTTTATTTAAGATGCCTTTAAAGTTCTGGTTCTTTATTATTTTCGGAATACCGGTTATTTATTATTCAGCTGCGTTTATAGAAGGAACCCTGACCGGCGACTTTCCATATTCCCCATGGTATAATATTATACCGGCGCTGTTTTTTATGTTGATATTAGGTCCTGTGGAAGAGTTCGGCTGGCGTGGAGTGGCGCTGCCTCTTCTGCAGCGGCGTCTCCCCCCGCTCTTTTCCGGTCTGATTATCGGAGTTATATGGGGGATATGGCATTTACCTTCATTTTTTATCGGGGGAACTCCTCATTACGACTGGGGCTTCCTTTCGTTTTTCATAGGAGTCATTTCTCTTTCGCTTATTATGACCTGTTTATTCAATGAGTCTAAGGGAAGTATCATTATCGCCGCCTTATTTCATTTTCAGATAAATAACCCCGTATGGCCCGACGCTCATCTATGGTCATCTATACTGTTTACTCTTGCGGCCCTTATAATCCTTATAGTAAAAAGAAAAGAAATGCTCTCTATGGACGCGGGAGTAACTGAGCTTTTTCTGACTTAATTATCTAACTCTTCAAATTTAAAGAGTTCTTCAATACTGCTTTCTAACGCCCGGGAAATTTTCCAGGCCAGTATCAGGGACAGGTTGTAACGCCCTTTTTCAATATGCCCTATCGTTTCCCTCCGGACCTCCACTCTATTGGCCAGCTCTTCCTGGGTAAAGTCGTGCCGGGCCCGGAATTCTTTGATACGGTTCTTTATTTTAACTGTTTTATTCATTATACCCGGCTCCCTTCCTCTCATAATACATCAGGCTGAAAGTGAAGGTAAGAATTTGCAGGGCAAATACCAGCGCCAGGAAGATTACCGCAGCCTGGAATGATTTATAAATAGATACGATCACCATAGCCAGCACTAACGTCACCATAGATACCGCAAAAGCATTCATAGCCGCGCGACGTAAGTTTAACTGCAATAATTCATCCTGCTGCTTGAACGCAGGGCCAAAAAAAGCAAAGAAGCCGAAAAAACCGAATAGCCCGTAGTTTCCTGTAAATAATCCCGCAAAACCGATCATCCCCAAAAGCCCCAAGAACCTCAATTTTCCTTTTTTCATTTTTTCTCTCCTCCCCTTTAGATATTTGTTTTATATAACAAATTGTTATATATAGTTAACTTTATGTTAATAATAAATAACATTTATAAATATGTCAAGGGGTTCCCGTCTATTAAAATCTTTCTCTGATAAAGGACGTGTTTTGATTTGATATTGAAAGTGGGAGGAAGCTGCTCTTTGCCGGGTTTTCCGGCTGGACGGTGTTTATAAGAGAATTTTAAAGACAGGTTTTATTTTATAAACCGATATCGTTTTTAACCGCCTCTATAAGTATCTCCTCAAGGTTAAAATGATTTTTCTCTTCATTATATATACTCTCAAGTATCTCACGGGCGGAAGAATCATTTATAACCTTCTGAAGTTCTACAATATTCTCCAGCATTTTGGATTCTATTTTCTGTATCTCCTTAAAATAGTTTATATAGGCTTCTTTCGAAAACATCTAAGTTTGCCCTTTAATCATCTCTTTAATGCTCTGAAGCTGCTTTACATGCCTGCCGGAATCTTCTTTAAGCTCAATAAAAGTCTTTTTTATATCTTCCTGGGTCTTTTTACCCAGTCCGCTCCAGAAAAGGGTATTTCCTATGTGTTTTGTATATATAGGGATAGCTTTCTCTTCAGTAAGTATTGCTGCGTCTATCTTTTTTAGTATTTCTTCATTCATTGAATAACCCCGTTTCTAAATAACTGGTTCTGAAAAAATCATCCGCAGTCTCACTGCGATAAATTTCCAGAAGCTCTTCATCATCAGTATACCCCCAATCGGTTTCTTTTGCAATATCAAACCATACAAAAGCCTTTACTCCCCGGAACCTTCTTTTCAGAAGCCTGAAGAAGCTCCTCATCCATTTCTTTTTATCACCCCCCGAAGAGGTTGAACCTGTCTCGGTAATAAGTATCGCCTTATCCGGGTCCATCCTTATTAATCGTTCATAGGCAGGCGAGATGATGCGGCGGGGTGAGCGCCAGCGGGAGCGCTCCCGGAAACCCTCTCCCCATTTAAGGGTATCCCCCCAGTTATATACGCTTAATCCCAGAAAATCCGCGTACTCGGAGCCCGGATAATAATTTTCAAAACGGTTAAATGATTTCCCTGGCACATCCTCATAGTTTACGCTAAAGATAAATCTTGCGTTTAGGGCGTCTGTCTCCTGAAATATATTTACTATTCGCCTGAAAGAACTTATATAATTATCAGGTGAGTTCTCATTATTAACCCCGGCCCAGGGATACCAGTCCCCGTTCATCTCGTGCCCCCACCTTATAAGGACGGGTTTGGAGTACTCTCTTACCTCAGCGGCGGTCCTCTTTATGAGCTCATCATACTTTCCCCCTGCTATCAAGGGAAGAATGGACTCCTCCTCAAAATCTTCAATATACGGTTCCCAGCTTATCATAAGAAGAGAGCCTTCAGGCACCCCGGAGGCAAACCCGGAAGGGAACCCGTCTTTCCAGGCTATAAACCGGTGAATTATACCGAACTCTTTTTCCTCAAGAAGAGATAAATCTTCGGAGTATATCCCCGTAAGGCAGAACGGATGATTTTTTTCGAAATACGTCCGCCCTCTCAAGTAAGGCCTCAGATAATTAATAGCTGCCGCAAGTACCAGGAACAGTACTGCTGCCGCCGCAAAGCGGAGAATCAGCCGCATCTTCATCCTCTTCCTCCAATACGGGTTCTTTGTTAAGCACATATATATGCAAAAGAATAAACATGTGGTATACCGCCCAGAAGATGTTTACTCCTATTGAGTACAGATTTTCTCCCCACATGATCCTGTTTACCCCGGAGCCCACCGCAGCTATATTAAGCAAGAGCATAACGTGCCAGGGCCACAGGGAGATAAAACTCATCTTTTCTTTCTTCCCCTTTGCGGTAATTCCGAATGTCATCTTCTTGTTGAAGAGTCCCGCGGCGGCGGATTTCATAAGAACAGGGAAACTCAGCATCCCCAGAATTGTTCCCAGGTAAACGGATTTAAACGGATAGTTGCGCTTCAGCATTGTAGTATAGAAAATCAGCAGACTTAAGATGTAGTAAGGCACAAATGTGCCTATGTAATAAGCAGGGTGATAGAAGAATGAAGGGACATTAAATAACAGGTACGCTATGGGTGAAATCATAAGGATGAAAAAAGCCCATCCGATAAAATAGTAGGTAGCAGCCAGAAAATACTCCCACCACTGCGGAATACTAAGGCTGCGGGGGTTTCTTATAAACTGCCTTATAAGTTTATTCATCACGCTTATCGTTCCGGCTGCCCAGCGGTTCTGCTGTTTGAAATATGCCGGCAGGCTTTCCGGNGCCATACCGAACGCGCAGACGTTTTTGTAATACAGGGATTTATATCCCCCGCTATGAAGCTTCACGGATGTGGCGAAATCCTCGGTTATGCTTGCCTCGTCAAACCCACCCACCTCATCAAGAGCGCTCTTCCTGAATAAAACGTTTGTCCCGCAGCAGAACATCGCGTCGCTCAGGCTCTTCCCCTCGCAGATCGCCTCATAAAAAATAGCCTGCTGCACAGTCGCCCCTTTGGCTATGGGGCTTACATCAATATTAGTGTAAAACTGGGGGGTCTGTATAAATGCAAGTCTCTCGTCTTTCTCAAGAAAATAGACGGTTTTCTTCAGAAAATCGGGCATAGGGTTCTGGTCCGCGTCAAAAATAGCCACATATTTCTCGCTCATACTTCTTATAAAATCGTTTACTATCCCGGCTTTGGCCCCGTGACGGATCTTCCTTCTGAATATCTTTATATTAAACTCTTCTGCCAGCTCGTCTGCTTCCCTCAAGAATTTTTCTTCGGAAGAATCGTCCAGGAGNTATATATTCTTATTTGGATAATCCAGGTTATTTATNGTNGTGAANGTATCCCGCAGAACTTTTTTNGGCTCGTGCCGGGCAGCCACAATAACAGCAACCGGGGGATAAGAGCATACCGAATCATATTCCTCAGGATCAATCTTATTATCCCGGGTTAATTTTATCACGCTCAGGAGAAAACCGAAGGCGTGAAGAAGAATGTAGGCCTCGCCCAAAAGGAGCATACCCCCGAATATTCTGTCCATCCAGCTGTAATCGGCCGAGAAGAAGAAAAAACCGCGGGCAAGAAGGTAAAGTATGAGAGCCGTCGCTCCGAAGATAGAAAGTACTCTGAGTTTCCTTAATACGAAATCAATTATCTTTCTGATCAAAATATTAACTCAGCCGATACAGATCCGAGTATATCGCGGTAATAGCGGGATTCTGTTATTTTAAATGACATTCTCATAGATGAAGCATTTGAAAATTCACGGTAAACCTCCAGGCCGGGGATGCAGGAGAGCTCATCGTTACTGTCAATAGAAATTTTGCAGCTCAGCTCCGTATAGAATTTCTTGCTTTTATTGTTGAGATTCAGCCTGAATCCCGGCCTCAGGCTGATAATAGTATAACTCTCAGGAGAGAAATATCTCTCTGATTCCTCATCGTAGAACTTACCCTCTGCCCGGCTCTCTATAAAGGCTGAGTTTGCCCCTACCGGCATATCCATCCTGAAATCAATCCCGGCCAGGGAGTAGCTGTTATCATCGCTTATATCTGCGAACTTATAATCAGCCCCGACCCTTCTTCCGGGGCCCAGGGGGGTAAGCTCAAGCCTAAGTTCTCCTGATCTTTCAAATATCTTATCCAGTATATTCTCCCGGTTGTTTACAAGGTAGGCGCCTGTAAAAAGAAGCCGGGCGTCAAAGTTATCTGTTACCTTACTCCACAGATAGAAATAATAGGATTCTCTCAGACTGCTCTCTTCATCCATAATCCCCGCAGCATACCCGCCCCCTAAACCGAAGTAAAGAGGCCTTGTGTAAGATAGAAAGATCCTGCCCGAATTCAGACTCAGGGAATCCCCTTCACTGAAAGAGAATAACTGATGTAAATATTCCAGTCCGGCGGTTACCCGGCCGAAACTCTTAGTTACAGAAGCCGAGGGGGTTATAAGCTCAACGTCCGTATTCCTGTCCTCGCTCTCGGCTTTCCAGTAATCAATCCCGGACCGGAGCTTAACGCCCCTGAGCAGCCTGTAATTCCTCCTTCTCCCGGAAGCCGCCTCATCCAGATACGGGTTTATCTCAAGCAGTCTTTTATAGTACTCTTCCGCCTTCTCATAATCACCTGTATCCGAGCTTAGCTTTGCCGCATCGCGCAGGATCTCCTGGTTATCCGGATTTTCAGCAAGTGATTCCCGGAAATACCTCATAGCCCGGCGGGGTTTTCCGGACCAAAGCGCTTCTTTTGATTTTTTCTCGTATTTAATCCATTTATAGGGAAAAACGGAGTATGCTTCCCTATAGGCCTCAACTGCGCCGCGGGTATCCCCGGCCCATCCCATAACCCGGGCTTTTTCTACAAGCGGAGAGTATTCTTCAGGGGACGCCTCGCCGGCTTTTATATAGTATCTCACTGATTCGTCATAATTGCCGGACCAGCTTTCTATTCTGGCCAGGTTCAAAAGCGCGGTGTAATTTAAGGGATCAACTCTTAATATCCTTTTATAAGTTTTACGGGACTCTTCAATCTCTCCCAGCGCGGTCTGTATCTCTGAAAGGAGTATCAGGTAATCCTTATTATCAGGTTCTTCTGACAATAGTTTATTTATCTCCTCAAGAGCCCCGGAAAACTCCTGGCCTTCCATAATCCTCAAGATTTCGTCTGTGCCGGCAAAAAGATTTGCGGAAAGCGCCAATAATGAAAATACGATAATTATTTTTCTCATAAAATTTTAACCCCAATAAATAACCGAGTAAGAGTGTAGTAAAAATACGTTAAAATGTGAAATAGACTTTTTACTGAGACTAAATAAATATACCGTAGTTACAATTATGCGGGACTATTAGAATATTTCGCAGCCGCCCCGCGGGTTACCCGTAAGAATTTCTTCCCGGGAAAGGTTGTATTCTCCGATAAAATGTTATATGACCCGGATTTAAAAACAGATAAAATGATTAGAAAAGAATTACGAAACGACCTGGCAGGAGGAGTAACAGGGAAGCTTCTTACCATCTGTGCGGTATTGCCCGCAGGATTTTTACATAAACTCAAGGGGATTGGGAAGGCAGAAAACAGGATCTATATTAAGCAAATCCCGCATCAAGTATCATCATAACCAGAAACCCCAGTATTGTCCCGGCTGTAGCCAGATCAGTATTTCCCCTGCGCTGGGATTCCGGTATAACCTCTTCAACCACAACGAATATCATTGCCCCTGCCGCAAAACCAAGAGCATAGGGCAGCAAATGCCGCACCCATATAACCGACAGGAGCCCTATAACGGCTGAAAACGGAAAAACCATTGACGCAAGCTGCCCGTACCAGAAACTTTTTACGGAGGATACCCCTTCCCTGCGAAGCGATACCGAAACAGCCATCCCTTCAGGTATATTATGTATCCCCATTCCCAGTATTAATGCTGCTACGGCCGCATCCGCCCCTGGCATCCCCGATGCGGCCGCCCCTATAACCACCCCTATGGCCAGACCTTCAGGAATATTGTGGAGGGCTATTGCAAAAACCAGAAGCGCGCTGCGCTTCCAGGAAGTTTTTATCCCCTCTATTTCCTCCGTATCAAAACCAAGATGAAGATGGGGAATAATCCTGTCCAATATCCTGAGAAATACCGCGCCCATTAAAAAACCTGACGCTGCGGGGAAGAGGGAGAAAAGACCGCTCCCGGAGGAAATTTCTATCGAGGGTTCAAGAAGGGACCAGAAACTGGCTGCGATCATAATACCCGCGGCAAAACCAAGCATAAAGTCAAGAAGTTTCTGGCTGAACTCTTTTTTGGCAAAAACAAAAGCCGATCCCAGCGCTCCAAGCGCCCAGGCGAAACCTCCGCCTATTACTGCCTGAACTACAGGGTTTAATTCTTGAAAACCATTACTCATCTTATCTAATGTTACTAATTTTTTTAAATTCTAAAATACCCCGCCCCATACCACCTGTTTTTATGATTGACATTTTAATGCCTATTTCCTAAATTAAGCGCATGAATTTTAATCAGAAAGAACATTTCCTTAAAGGCGCTGGCTCCGGCCAGTGTTTTTTTCTTTGATTACAGCTTTAAATATTATTATTTACCAGGACCCGGAAAAAGTGCTAAAAGCCTGGAGCGGCAATATAGAGGGTTTTTCGTTTTATGACAATTAAAAACTTGTTAAGTTTTGCCAGGCAATGGTTTAAAATTCCAGATTTAATAAGGTATCGCAAGTGTTATAGAAATTATTTCTCGGCTCTTAAATTTCGCCTGGGCTTTTTTGAGAAGGATACTTTGCATAGGATATTTCTGCGCGACGGCAGAGAGATGAAAGCGGCGCGTAGTGGCGATTACTGGATTTTAGATGGGTTAGCGAAGGGAAAAGACTATATTATTAAAAATAATTTTATTGTTATTAATAATCATGTGCGTCCAAAATAAAAAGTTGAAAGAAGCCTAATCACTTCTTTATAATGGTTTCAATGAGAAGTTGGAACCATGCCGACATCGTCGGTAAAGAAGGAGGATTAGGCTATGAGTAAAAATGGTACATTATTAGGTCAAATGTTGCAAATGTTTTCGAGATATGAATTTCAAAAATACGTAAAAGAGACCGGAACGGAATATCATTCAAAAGGCTTCAGTTCCTGGAGCCATTTTGTTTCGATGTTATTTGGACAGCTTGCCGGCCAGGACAGTCTGCGCGGGATTGAAGCAGGCCTGGCATCACACGGTAAAAGCCTGTATCATTTCGGGATAAAGCCGGTATGCAAATCGACATTATCATATGCAAATGAACATAGGACTCATGAACTGTTTGAGAAGTTGTTTTTCGGGATGCTGTCCAAATGCCAGCCAGTGTCTCCGAAACATAAATTCAGGTTTAATAATCCGCTGTACAGTCTGGATGCTACCGTCATAGATTTATGCTTATCATTATATGACTGGGCAAAGTTCCGTACTACAAAAGGAGCGGTAAAACTGCATATAAAACTTAATCATGCGGGCTATATACCCACATTTGCTGTTATGACTCCCGGGAAAGATAATGATAAGAAAGTAGCGCCTACAGTTCCGTTGGACACCGGAGATGTAGTAGTCTTTGATAAAGGCTATACAAACTTTGAATGGTATAGGTCTCTAGACGATAGAGGGATATATTTTGTAACCAGGTTACAGAAGAATGCCAAGTATAAAGTTGTAGAACGAAGGACTACAAAGAAACTGAAAAATATCACGTCGGATCAAACCATTGAGTTAGCCGGTTTCTATACGAAACAGAAATATCCGGGTAAATTACGGCGGATACGTTCTATAGATCCAGAGACAGGTACCAAAATAATTCTGCTTACAAATAATTTTAAGTGGTCAGCAAAAACCATTGCGTCGATTTATAAAGACCGCTGGCAAATTGAACTGTTTTTTA
>SL_3KL_010_SEDDRAFT_10003069_pt1 | contig 15200 bp, 18 predicted proteins | sample SodLakKL_010_SED_2_FD_10381 | JGI IMG/M metagenome (IMG submission 10381)
AAAGGTTAAAGAGTTTAAGCGATTAATATGGAAGAAGAAAAGGAGGAAAAAATTATCGAAGAAGAGGATTTGGAAAATGAGGATTTGGAAGATTTGAGGAAATATATAGAGGAACTTACTTCTTTCCTTCCTCTTCCCTTTTGTACCATAAACCCTATTAATTTTATTCTGGATACTAACCAGTCTTTTGAGCATTTAACCGGTTATAAAAAGATGGAAGTTATCGGAATGGCCATAGAGGAATTATTTTTGGAAAAGGAGGAAGTTGATATTTTTCAAGAGGAAGTGAAAAAGAAGAAAGAAAGAGTCTCCCGGGAATTTACTCTCATAACCAAAGATGGAGAAACCATTCCGGTTAAAGTTTCCGCCCTCTCAAGAAGGGATGAAGGAGATGAGTTTTCCGGATACTTCTTAACTATTTTGGATATTACCGAAGAGAAAATATTTGAAGAAAAGTTAGGGGAAGAAATAGAGAAAAAAACTCGGGAACTGGAGGAAAAGGCACAGGAGATGGAAGATTCTCGTTCAGCACTTCTTAATATTTTAGAAGACGCCGAGGAGTCCTATCAGGACACGGAAAAAGAAAGAATTAAGACATCAGCTATTATTGAAAGCTTTGTCGACGGATTAATGTTTTTTGACAAAGACAAGAAATTAACCATTGTTAATCCACAAGCGGAAAAATTCTTTGATGTTAAAGAAAGAGATATAGTGGGAAGAGATATGGAGGAATTAGCCACCTTTCCTACCCTAAAATCACTGATCAAAAAGATAGAAGAAAAAGAAGGGGCTCTTTTCAGAGAGGAGCTTCAGATAAGTGAAAAAACTTTTCTTGAGGTTACCACTACCAATATTGAGTTAGAGGATGAAGCAATTGGTATTCTGGTCAGTCTTCATGATATTACTCGGGAAAAGAGAATTGAAAAGATAAAAAGTGAATTTGTATCGGTAGCCGCTCACCAGCTTAGAACTCCCCTTTCGGGAATAAAGTGGATACTGGAGACGGTCTTAGAGGAAGGAGAGGGACTGGACTCGGAACAAAAAGGCCTTATTAAAAAAGCTTGTACGGCAAATGAGAGAATGGTGGGGCTGATAAATGATCTTTTGGATGTTACTCGAATAGAAGAAGGAAGGTATGTCTACAAGCCTAAAGAGATAGAAGTAAAGCAATTTATAGAACCGGTAGCGGAAGAGTACAGATCTAAAATAGAAGAAAAGGGAGTTAAATTGAAAATAAAAGAGCCCACTGAAAGAATTCCTCGAATAAAAGCTGATGAAGAGAAGATGAAGCTGGTAATCCAAAACTTTCTTGATAATGCCATGAAGTATACCAAGGAGGGAGAGATAACCGTTTCCATTGAAATTTTGGATAACAGGAAAAAAGTTAAAGTATCCATTTCTGACACCGGAGCCGGAATTCCCGAAGATCAAAAAGAAAGACTTTTTAGTAAATTCTTCCGAGCGGCCAATGTGGTTAGAATGGAAACGGAAGGGTCAGGACTGGGTCTTTTTATCGCTAAAAATATTATTGAAGCTCACGAGGGTGAAGTGGGATTTGATTCCAAAGAAGGAGAAGGAAGCACCTTTTTCTTTGTTATTCCCACAGTAGAAAAAGAAGACGCGGAGAGCTTTATTGAAAGTTTTTAATATGTTAAATCTAACGGCCATATCATTTACCATAAATGCCATTCTCTCCCTGGTTCTGACCGCATCCAGTTATTTTAATTTTAAAAAGAACAGGAAAAGTCAGATAGGAAAATCTTTTATGATAGTTTTTACTTCTCTGACGATCTATTTCTTTTTGGGGGCGATAGCCGGACTTTTCTTTTACCACTCTTCTTTTGGATTAAACTTTATCCGTATTTTAAAAGAAATCACTCAAGGAGTTTTTACCGCTTTTATTCTTCAGGCCGCTCTACTTCTTTTCTATAATTTTCATTTGGTTAAAAAGATATTCTATTCTTTTATTTTCCTATGGATAGGAAGAATATTTTTGGACATTTTTCTTTTGGGAGAACCTCTTCTTTTGGAAAATAAGGTGATTGAATGGGATGTCCATCCTTTAGTCTTTTTAATAAACGGAGTTCTCCAAGGACTGGTCTTTATCTTATGTGGATATCTATTCTTTAAAAAAGCCAAGACAAAATGGGAAAATCGTCTTTTTAGAGTAAGAACTCTCTTTATTTCCACCGCCGTTTTGGTAGCCGCTCTGGTAATTATCCTTCCTCTTTTTATAACCCAACCCATTGAGGCGGAGGCCGGACACGGGCTAGCCTTGGTTTTACTGATTATCGGTCTTAGTATAAAACCGAAAAATGTTTGACATTCCTTAAGTAAAACTTTAGAATAACGAAAAGGTCGTTTACCTTTTTAGATAGGAAATTATGAAAAAAATACTAATGATGGAGGACGAAGAAATTCTTCGTGATCTTCTAAAAAGAAAGCTTACTGAAAAAGGGTATCAGGTAAAAATAGCAGTAGACGGCCAAGACGGAATAGAAAAACTAGAAGAAGAAATTCCCGATCTTATTCTTCTGGATATCGTTATGCCTAAAAAGAGCGGGTTTGAAATTCTAGAAGAGCTGGGAAAAGATTCTCGTTTTAGTGAAATTCCGGTGATTATAGTTTCCAATTCCGGACAGCCGGTAGAAATCGACCGGGCTCAAAAGTTGGGGGCTAAGGACTGGCTGATAAAAACCGAATTTGATCCGGAAGAAGTTATTGAAAAAGTAGTGGCCCAAATCGGCCAACCGGAATAAAAATTAAAAGATAAATTATGTCAAAAATAGTAGTAGTCGAAGATGATAAATTCTTAAGGGAGATGATTAGCCGAAAGCTTGATAAGGAGGGCTATGAGGTAATTCAAGCTATTGACGGAGAAAAGGGAGAGCAGAAAATAAAGGAAGAAAAGCCGGATCTTGTTCTTCTGGATCTTATTCTTCCCGGAATTGACGGCTTTGAAGTGCTTTCTAATATAAAGCAGGACTCGGAGTTGAAAGATATCCCGGTTATTATCCTCTCCAACCTGGGACAAAAAAGTGAGGTGGAAAGAGGGTTAAAACTGGGAGCGGTAGATTTCTTAATCAAAGCCCACTTTACTCCCGGAGAAATTATCACCAAAATTCAAGAGATTATTTAAACTTCATGCCCGAGTTACCGGAGGTGGAGTCCAGTGTTAGGTTTCTAAAAAACAAGGTCCTGGGAAGGACCTTTGTTGATGTTTGGATTGACTCTCCCAAAACAGCTTCTCTTAAGGGGTCTCTTAAAGGGGATTTTAAAAAAGAGTTAAAAGGAAAGAAAATCAAGGACTTAAAAAGAAAAGGAAAAAACATTATTTTCCTTTTGGATAAAGAATTATCTCTTCTTATTCATCTTAAGATGACCGGTCATCTTCTTTTGGGAGAATGGAAAAAAGTATCCGGTGATTTTGTATCTCAAAAAGAAGGTCCTTTGAAAGAAGATAAAATGAATGGATATATCAGAGCTCTTTTCTATTTTAAAGAAGAAGAGCAAATGGCTCTTTCCGATCTTAGAAAGTTTGCCAAAGTGGAATTATGGAAAAGAGAAGAACTTGAAGAAAATTTAAAGTCCATCGGCCCCGATCCCCTATCTCTTTCTTTAAAAGATTTTAAATCTCTTCTAAAAGGAAGTAGAAATATCAAAACTCTTCTTATGGATCAGGAAGTTATCTCGGGGATAGGAAATATTTATGTAGTGGAAGCTCTCTTTCTTTCCAAAATCCACCCCTTAAGAAGATCGGATAACTTAAGTGAAAAGGAGAAAGAAAAGCTTTATTACTCAGTAAAAGAGGTTCTAAAAGAAGGGCTTAAGTATAAAGGAGATAGTGTTAGCGATTTTCGTCTTCCTGATGGGAGTAAGGGTAGCTATCAAACTGTCCAAAAGGTTTATTCTCGTAAAGGAGAACCCTGTTTTAAGTGTCAAAATAAGATAGAAAAGATAAAAGTAAGTAATCGGGGAACCTATTTTTGCCCCAAGTGCCAGAAAAAATGATTATTCTACTACATGGATCTGATCAATACCAAATCGGGGAGAAAATAAAAGAAATTATCTCCGGTTATAAGAAGAAGAATCCCAGTGGAATTAATCTTCTTTTTTTAAAAGAGAACACTTCCTTTAAAAGAATAAGAGATGAAGGAAGTCAGGTGGCCATGTTTCAGGAAAAAAAGCTTATTATAGGCAAAGACCTTATTTTAAAAAGAGAAGAAGATTTTTTAAATAATTTGGATTACTTTCTAAAGAGTGATAATGTCTTTCTTTTTCAGGAAGGAGAAAAAGTTAAAGAAGAAGTATTGAAAAAATTAGAAAGAGAGGGAGCTTTGATTCAGAAAATGGAAAAGTTGACCGGGGAGAAAAAAAGAAAATGGTTTTTAAAAGAAATAGAGAAAAGAGGAGGAAAAATTAAAAAGGATGCCTTAGAAAGACTTATAACCTCTGTCGGTGANGATCTCTTTCGNGGNATAAACGAGATAGAAAAGCTGGTAAATTTTAAAGATAAAGGAGAAATAGAAAAAGAGGATGTCTTNTTAATGGTTCAAGGCAGAGAAGAAGTTGATATTTTCAAAGCGATAGATTTTTTAGGAGAAGGAAGGAAAGATTTAGCTTTAAATTTTTTTAGCAATCANCTTAAAAGAGGAGACACTCCCTTGTATTTGATTTCCATGATTAACTATCAGGTTAGNAATTTGATTATTCTAAAAATTCTTTCTAAAGACCTTTCTAAAGGAGAGGCGGTAGAAAAAAGTAAACTTCATCCCTTTGTGGCAAAAAAGAGCTATCATCAAGCTCAAAATTTTACTCTCAGTAAATTAAAAAAAATCTACCACAAACTCTGGGAGGTAGATTTGGAAATAAAGACGGGTGGAATGGAAGGAGAAGTCGGTCTTATTTATCTCCTTTCTCAGTTTTAGACCCTAAAACCAATTTAGTCAGTCTTTGCTTTTTTCGAGAAGCGTTTTTTTCTTTTATTATCCCCGCCTTGGCTGCTTTATCTATTTTTTTATAAGTTTCGGGAAGAAGTTCTTCCGCTTTCTTTTTCTTCCCACTTAAAGCCAACTCTCGCACCTCTTTTATCAGGGCTTTCATGGCTCTTCTTTTTCTTAGATTTGAGACTCTCCTTACTTCATTCTGGCGCAGTCTCTTTTTGGCTGATTTGGTTACTGGCATATGCTAATATAACTACCATATTAATCTTTTCCAGTCAATAGTCTTTCCATTATTTTGACTATATGTGATATAATGAGTCATTATTAATTAATTAAAAAAATATGGAGCCACTAACCATTTTTATCATCATTCTAGTTCTTTTAGCTCTTTCCCTTATCTTAATTTACAACCGCCTTGTTAAATTAAGAAACAGGGCCCAAGAAGCTTGGGCTGATATTGATATTCAGCTTAAAAGAAGACATGACCTTATTCCCAACCTAATCGAAACGGTTAAAGGTTATGCCGCCCACGAAAAAGGTGTTCTTGAAGAGGTCACCAGAGCCAGAACGGAGGCCGTTAGAGCGGAAAAAGAAGGTGATCCCAAAGAAATAGAAAAAGCCGAAGGAGAATTACAAAAAACTCTTAAGAGTCTTTTCGCCGTTTCGGAAAATTACCCTGATTTAAAAGCTTCNCANAATTTTCTGGAACTTCAAAGAGAGCTAAGAGATACCGAGGATAAAATTCAAGCTTCTCGAAGGTTCTATAATACCAACGTAAGAGAACTTAATATTAAAATTGAGTCTTTCCCGGCCAATCTGATAGCCGGAAAAATGGGATTTGAAAAGAAAGACTTCTTTGAGATAGAAAGAGAAGAAGAAAGAGATCCGGTTAAAGTAAACTTCTAAAATGGCTAATCTCTACAACCAGGCGGAAAAAAACATCAGAAGAACTTGGGCTTATCTATTCCTTTTTCTTCTTATGGTTATTTTTATCGGATGGATTATCTCTTACTTTCTAGAGAGCTATCTGATTTTGGTTATAGCGGTTATTTTAGCTCTATTTCTTAATTTTTTCTCCTACTGGAACTCCGATAAGATAGTTTTAAGAATGACCAGAGCCAGAGAAATAGAAAAAAAAGATAACCCGGAGCTTTACCGAATAGTGGAAAATCTTTCCATTACCGCCGGTTTACCCACCCCTCGAATTTATATCATTGAAGAAAGTCAGCCTAATGCTTTTGCTACCGGAAGAAATCCGGAAAAAGGGGTAATAGCGGTTACTCGGGGCCTTCTTGAAAAATTGGAAAGAGCTGAGCTTGAGGGGGTTATTGCCCATGAACTGGCTCATATCGGAAATAGAGACATACTTCTTTCTACCATAGTGGTAGTTCTTTTGGGGATGGTGGTTTTAATGACTGATTTTTTCTTTAGAATAGGGCTTTATGGAAGTGGAGGAGGACGAAGAGACAGATTACCCGTTATTATTATCGCTCTTGCTTTAGCCATAATAGCTCCCATTATAGCCAGAATAATGAAGATGGCTCTTTCCAGAAAGAGAGAATTTTTGGCCGATAGCTCCGGAGCTCTTCTTACCCGATATCCGGAAGGACTGGCTAGGGCTTTGGAGAAGATATCTTCCGATCCTACCCCTATGAGAGTAGCTAGTGATGCCACCTCTCATCTTTTTATTGACTCTCCCTTTAGAGGGAAGGAGAAAAAGAGATGGCTTCATCGGCTTTTTGCCACTCATCCTCCCATAGAAGAAAGAGTGTCTAAGTTAAGACAAATTGATTTATGATTTACTCTCTAAGAGGAAAGATTAAAGCAAAAGAAGAAAACTTTGTAGTAATGGAAGTTTCCGGAATTGGCTACAAGGTGTTAATGACTCCTCAGTCAATTTCCTCTCTTCCGGAAGAAAAGGAAATTTCTCTCTTTTGTCATCTTCTCCCGGGAGAAAAAGAGTTAAAGCTTTTTGGCTTTCCCACTAAAGGGAATTTGGATTTCTTCCAAAAGCTTCTTAAAATATCCGGAATCGGTCCCCAGACAGCCCTAAAAGTTGCCTCTATTGCTTCCATGGAAGAGTTAAAAAGAGGAGTGGAACAAGAAGATAAGGAGATTATAAGGGAGATTTTAAAGATAGGAAAAAAGAAGGGAGAAAGAGTCATATTTGAAATATCCGGAGAGAGGGTAAAGGAGCCCCAAGAAGATGAGGTATTTCAGGCTTTAAAAGAATTGGGTTTTTCCAAAAAGGAGATTGAATCTGCCCTTAAGGGAGTCTCCAAAGAAAAAGATACTAAAAAAAGAATTGAAGAAGCCTTAAAAAATATGAGTCATGGGAAGAAGAATTAAGAAGTTAATCCCCTATTTTTTAATTCAATTTTATCATTACCTTATCGCTTTCCTAAAAGCTCTTTTTAATCGTTTCCCTTCAAGAAAGATGAAAGTTATCGGAGTAACCGGAACCAATGGAAAGTCAACTACGGTAAAGCTTATCTCTTCTATTTTAAAAGAAGCCGGGTACAAGGTAGCTTCTCTTTCTTCCATTGATTTTGAAATAGATGGAAAGAGAGAAGAGAATCTTTTTAAAATGACTATGCCCGGAAGAGGATTTGTCCATTCTTTTTTAAGAAGATCATTAAAGAAGGGGTGTACCATAGCGGTTATTGAAGTTACTTCAGAAGGAATAAAGCAATATCGACATAAATTTGTAAATTTTGACATAGCCGTCTTTACTAATCTTTCCCCTGAACACATAGAGGCTCACGGAGGATTTGAAAATTACAAAAAAGCTAAGGGAGAACTTTTTAAAAAAGCTAAAGAGCTCCATATTTTAAATACCGATGATTCTAATTGGGAGTATTTTAAAAAATTTCCTTCTAGAGAAAAGATAGGATACGGGACTGAAAAGAAACTGGAAAAATCTTTTCTTGCTAAAAAAATAAAGACTCAAGCCGGAAAAAGCACCTTTTCTTTAAGAGGAGAAGANTTTACNCTTAACTTGCCGGGAAAGTTTAATATATATAATGCCTTAGCAGCAATTTCTTTGGGAGATTATTTGGGTATTTCTTTTTTAAAGATGAAAGAAGCTTTAGAAAAAGTAGAAGGTATTCCCGGGAGAATGGAAAAGGTAATTTCCTCTCCTTTTCTGGTTTTTGTTGATTATGCCTTTACTCCCAATGCCCTAGAGAAAGTTTATTTAGAACTTAAAGAAAACTACAATCCTTCTAAAATTATCGCTATTTTAGGAGCTTGTGGAGGAGGAAGAGATAAATGGAAAAGAGAGGTTTTAGGAGAAATAGCCGGAAGGTATGCCGATTTGATTATAGTAACCGATGAGGATCCTTATGATGAAGATCCTAAAGAAATAATAGACCAGGTAGCTTTAGGAGTTAAGCAGGGAGAGGTTTTAAAAATAGTCTCCAGAAGGGAGGCTATAAGGAAAGGTCTGGAAAGAGCTCAAAAGAATGATATAGTTATAATTACCGGTAAGGGGAATGAGCCCTGGATGTGTTTAAAAGACGGAAAAAAGATCCCCTGGGATGACCGGCAAATAGTAAGAGAAGAATATGAGAAAACAAGAATTCATCAAAATCAATAATTGGCTTTGGGAAGCTCCCAAAGAAAAAAATCGGCAAATGAAGGTGCCGGCTAGAATTTATGCCTCTTCTAAAATACTCCAAGAGACGGAAAAAGAGGCTCTTAACCAACTTATTAATATCTCTTCCCTTCCCGGAATAGTTTCTTATGCTTTGGCTATGCCTGACATTCATTCCGGGTATGGTCCGCCTATCGGAGGGGTGGGAGCTACTTGTGCTTATCAAGGGGTAATTTCACCGGGATTTGTCGGATTTGATCAAAATTGTGGAGTGAGAGTTCTCCTTTCCAATCTTAAAGTGAAAGAGATTGAAAAAGATTTGGAGAAATTAACTAAGAAAATATATGAAGAGGTTCCCGCCGGAGTGGGAAAAGGTAAGGGAAAAAAGCTTTCCATTTTGGAGATAAATAAAATATTAAGAAAAGGAGCTGTCTGGGCGGTGGAAAACGGTTTTGGAGTGGAAGATGATCTTTTAAGGTGCGAAGAAAAAGGGCAACTTCCTTCTAACCCTTCTGACGTTTCTTCCAAAGCTAAAGAGAGAGGAAGAAATCAGGTGGGAACACTGGGAAGTGGAAACCATTTCTGTGAGATTCAAAGAGTGGATCGCCTTTTTGATAGAGAGACAGCTCAAAGATTAGGACTTTTTAAAGATCAGGCAATTTTAATGATTCATACCGGAAGTCGAGGACTGGGACATCAAAACTGTCAGGATTATCTCTCTCTGGCTAAAAAGAGTATGAAAAAGTATCAAATCAATCTTCCCGATAATCAGTTTGCCTGTTTCCCCTCTTCCTCTAAAGAAGGAGAGTCTTTCTATGGAGCTCTGGGAGCGGCCAGTAATTACGCCTTCAATAATCGGCAGATGATTACTAGTACCATTAGAAAGATATGGAAAGATTTCTTTGAAGACAATCTTTCTCTTTTATATGACATTTCTCACAATACGGCTAAAAAAGAAATTCATGAAATAGAGGGAGAGGAAAGAGAATTAATCGTTCATAGAAAAGGAGCTACTAAAGCACTTCCGCCGGAATCCTTCCAACTTATTGAAGATTATCAGTCAACCGGTCAACCGGTAATTATACCCGGAAGCATGGGCACCTCTTCTTACATCCTAACCGGAACCAGAGAAGGAAAAGCTTCTTTTTACTCCACTTCTCACGGGGCGGGAAGAAAGCTTTCCCGAAGTGCGGCTCAAAAGAAAATATCGGGAAGAGAGCTGGTTAGAAAATTAAAAAAGAAAGGGATTATAGTAAGATGTAATTCGGTAGCCGGAGTAGCCGAAGAGGCTCCCGAAGCTTATAAAAACATAGATGAAGTAGTAGAAGTTATCCATAAATCCAAATTATCCAAAAAGGTGGCTAAGCTGAAACCTCTAGCGGTAATTAAGGGATAAAATGAAAAAAATATCCAAAGGAATGAAAAAGCATATAAGGGAGGAGAAGGCAAAAATAAGGAGGGATTTCTCCGATTCCAAGGAGATAAAAAAGAAAATAGAAGAATTATATAAGAAATTAGGTTTATGATGAAAATCAAAGATATATATAATCTGGCTATAGAAAAAGGGATAAAGGCTGATTTTAGAAGTGAAAAAGAGATTAAGGATATGCTCTCTCGGGTAAAGAAAAGATATGAAAAAATGACTAGTGAAGAAAAGGAGTCCTTTGATAAAGAAAGATTAACCAATCCTTTTTCCGACTCCAGGATTCTTTATGGGGATAAAGAAAAGAAAGTAAAGAAAATTATGGTGGGGATAGATATTGACGGAGAAGAGCTTCTTTTAGCCAAAGAACTTGGAGATATTGATCTAGTTATCTCTCATCATCCCAGAGGAATAGCCCTAGCCGGACTCGATGATGTTATGGAGCTTCAGGTAGATATTTTAAATCAATACGGGGTTCCGGTTAATATTGCTGAAAAACTACTGGAAAAAAGAATTAAAGAGGTCTCTCGAAGTCTTTCTCCGGGAAATCACCAAAGAGTAGTTGATACCGCTCGACTTCTTGATATCCCTCTGATTTGTGTTCATACCCCCTGTGATAACTTAGTGGCTAGCTTTGTTAAAAAAAGAATAGATAAAGAAAACCCACGTTATTTGGGAGAAGTTCTGGATACTCTCTTTAAGATTCCCGAGTATAAAGAAGCTTCTCTTCAAGGAACCGGACCGGAGATATTTGTCGGGTCTAAAAAAAGTAGAGCCGGTAAAATAATGCTAACTGAAATTACCGGAGGAACCGAAGGAACTCCCGAAATCTATGAAAAATTAGCTCAAGCGGGAGCGGGAACGATTATCGGCATGCATCTTTCCGAGCGTCACCGAGAGGAGGCCGAAAAAGCTCATGTTAACGTAGTAATCGCCGGACATATTTCTTCTGACTCTATAGGAGTGAATTTGTTTTTAGATGACTTGGAGAAAAAGGGAATGGAAATAGTTTCTTGTTCGGGACTAATTCGCCACTCTCGAAACTGATGTCTCTAAAAATTCTCTCACTGGAAATATTTTTCTTTTTTTCCACTCTTTTTTTAGGTATTTTAATAGCTTCCGACATAGTTCTTGATGAAAGTCTTCTAAACGGAAAAGAGGAGTATGTCTTTTCTCCCGTCTACTTTGTTATCTATTTTCTTTTGGCCACTTTGATGGTTTTTTTAATATCAAGCCTAAAGAAAGCCAAAAGAGGAAAGGAGATTTTTTTCAGAGTAGCTTTTCTTTTATCGGTAATAGTGGGAGGATATATTACTCTATCTTATCTCTTTTCTGACCTAGTCGGACTTTTTATTCTTATTCCGGTTTTCCTTTGGAGAAAGAAGCCCTATATTCTTCTCCATAATATTCTTATAGTTCTGGGAATTTCAGGTATAGGGGCTACTATTGGAGTTTTGTTTGAGCCTTTTCATATAGTTTTACTACTTCTTTTCTTTTCTATTTATGACTTTATAGCTGTTTATAAAACAAAACACATGGTTAAGATGGCAAAAGAGATGATTAGAACTAAGGCTATCATGGGATTTATTATTCCTTCTTCCTTTTCTTTGCTTTTGGATGATTTTTCTAAAAAAGAAAAAGGAGAATTTGCCGTCTTGGGTGGAGGGGATATAGCCTTCCCTCTTTTTCTTTGTGCCTCTGTATCTACTTTTAGTCTCTGGGGAGCCTTTTTTATTGCTCTTTTTTCCTCTCTGGGGGTAATACTAAGCTTTTATATTTTTCTTAAAAAAAGAAAGCCCATTCCGGCTCTTCCTCCCATATCTTTTTTTACCGTTTTAGGGTATCTTGCTTTTACTCTCTTATATTGACTTAAGGCCTTTTTTAATGTAGAGTCTTTCTACAGTAGCCAGGGAAAGGAGGTTGTTCATTGAGAAATACAAATGGTTTATGTAAATTCTTCTCGGAAATAGGAATGCTAAAGGAAAGAGAAAGACAGGGAGCCAAGACCTACGGATCAAGTCAAAAAGATTCACTGGCTAATCATATTTGTTTAGCCACTCAAATTGCCTATATCATTGCTCACCTTGAAGGGGCCAATGTCAGTAAGTGTTTGGAAATGGCTATCTTTCACGATAATTCGGAAATTAGAGTTGGTGATCATGACAGAATCGGTAAGTCCTACATTAAAGGACTAAGAGAGGCCGAGATAGATGCCTTAAGTGACCAGACTGCCGTTTTAGGGCAGGAAATGAGTAAAAGGATAGTTTCTCTTTACAAAGAGAAAGAGGAGGGTATTACTTTAGAGGCCAAGGTAGTCCAAGACGCTGACTTTATCGAAGCGGCTCTTCAAGCTAAGCGGGATTTTGAAAAAGGTCATAAAGACGGGAAAAGATGGATAGAGAGAATATCGGAAGCGGTAAAAACAGATTCAGGAAAGATGATAACAAAAGCCATTTTAAATGAAGAAGATTTCACCGGTCTATGGTTGAAAAATAGGTGAGCTTATAAAAAGCTCACTTTTTCTTTATCATATAAGTTTCTTTTAGAGCATATCCCCTTTTTCTCCAGTAATCTCTTGCTCCAACTCCGGAAATTACCGCTATCTTATCAGCTTCCTTTTCCGCCTCTTCTATTAATTTTTTTCCCAAACCCTTATCTTGGGGAGAATCTTTTATTATTTTATTTTTAATATGGCTTTGCTGGCCGTAAGTATGAAGCTCTCTTATAATAGCACTTTCTTTCAGTACCTCCGGATAGGGATTAAAAGGAATTCTTAGTCTTAAGAGACTAAAAAGTCTGGTTCTTTCTTTGTTTTCAAAAGTTAAGAGAATCTCCTTCCCTTTGGAGGCATGGTATTCTTCTCTAAAAAGGAATAGTTCTTCTTCTTTATCATAATCACCCTTTACCTCTCTACATCTTATACACCTACATCTCCATCCTTCTTCTTTCCCTCTTTTTTGAAGCTCTTCTCTTAAATTGGGACTCCCTCCTCCGGCTACTACACTTTGGAGAGGTATATCCCGAATAATTCTCTGAATTCTTACATAATAGGGAATGATTTCTTTTTTTACTTTAGAAAGAAGAGAGATAAGTTCCTCTTTAGTAGAAGGACGATACTTTCCTTCTTTATAAAGATTGTATAAAGGAGTATTTTCTAAAACCATACAGGGATATATCTTTAAGAAGTCCGGTTTAAAGTCGGGATTTTCAAAAAGCTCTCTAAACATTTCCAAATCACTTTCTTTAGTTCTTCCGGGAAGATCGGGCATTATCTGATAGCAAACCTTAAATCCGGCATCCTTTAGAAGACGGGTAGCTTCAATAGTTTCTTTTACCTTGTGGCCTCTTTTACACTTTTCTAAGATAGGGTCGTATATGCTTTGCACTCCCAGTTCCACCATGGTTACTCCCAGCTTTCTAAGACGAAGAATCTCTTCTTTGGTTATAAAGTCCGGTCTTGTTTCAATTGAAAGACAGACCAGTCGATGATCGGATTTCTCATTTTCTTTTTGAGCCGCTTCTAAGGTAGGGCTTTTTTTCTTGTTTAGAGTTTCAAAGCAAGACTTGATAAAATCTTCTTGATATCTTTTTTCATAATCACTCCAGGTAGCCCCCACAACCCGAAGTTCTATTTTATCTGAGGGGTGATTGGTCTCATAAAAGGTTTTTAGTCTGGTTTTTACCTGTCCTGAGGGATTGTACTTATTTAATATAGCTCTCATTACCGCCGGTTCGTTACTAAGATAACTTTTGGGAGAACCCTCTTCTTCCGGGCAATAGATGCACTCTCCCGGACAAGGAAAGGGTTTGGTCAAAACGGAAATATTAACTACTCCGGAAAGAGATCTTACCGGACGAAGTCTTATAAGACTACTAACTCTTTCACTTTTCAAACCCATCTTTCTATAGGCTTTTATTAAAGCCGAGTTTCCTGGACAAGGCACTCCTTCTTCTTTAGCTACCTGTCTTCTGATTCTATCCAAATCATCCTTGCTTTCAATTTTTTCTTCTAGAAGTCTTTTTACTATTTTTTCTTCCGGGGTCATAATTGACTAATTATATTAAAGAGTATAGCTTTTAAGATAAGATAATTTCAAGGTGATGGAAAATAATTTGTTAAAAAAGACTAGGAAAGACTACTCTCTTATCGCTTCTCGATTTTCCTCTACTAGAAGAAAGCCCTGGAAAGAAATGAAGTTTATCTTTGACCAAATTACTCCCGGAAGTCGAGTACTTGATTTAGGATGTGGAAACGGAAGATTTTATGAACTCTTAAAGGAAAAGGAGGTTTCTTATTTAGGAGTAGATCAATCTAAAGAACTTATAGAAGAAGCTAAAGAGAAATATAAAGAAGCTTCTTTTATTCAGGCTGATGCTCTAAACCTTCCTTTAGAAAAAGAAAGTTTTGATTATGTTATAAGCATCGCCGTTTTTCATCATATGCCCACTCCTTTCTATAGGAGAAAATTTTTAAAGGAAGTTTTTAGGGTCCTTAAAAGAAATGGTCTTTTTGTTTGTACCGTCTGGAGTTTTTCCAGTCAAAAAGAAATTCTTTTTAAAAATATCAGTCTTAAAATAAGAGGCAAGCTGGGAATAAAAGATGCTCTTATTCCTTTTAAAGATGATAAGGGTGAGATAATTACATCTCGCTACTATCACTTTTTTACTCCTTTAGAACTAAAGAGAGTAGTTAGTAGGGCCGGATTTAAAGTGGAAAAAATATTTGAAAAAGGAAAAGGAAAAAAAGGAAACATTTTTCTCTTTGCCCGAAAAAATGAATCTGATATAATTAGTAAAGGTTAAAAAGGCAAAAAAATAAAATGGAAAAAGAAATTGGAAAAGTAACTCACTACTTTGGCAATCTCAAAGTAGCGGTAATTAAGCTAAAGGAAAAGCTTCAATTAGGGGAAGAGATAAAAATTACCGGAGGAGAAAAAGAATTTAGTCAAAAAGTCTCTTCCATGCAGATAGATCACAAAGAAGTAAAAGAGGGGAAAAAGGGTGATGAAGTAGCCATTAAAGTAAAAGAAAAAGTAAGAGAAGGATATAAGGTATGGAAATAGTTCAAGGAGAAGTAATAAAGCTAGTTTTAGCCGTTATTTTAGGTGGACTGATTGGTCTTGAAAGAGAGTATCGCAGAAAGCCGGCCGGGCTAAAGACTTATTCTTTGGTAGCACTGGGTGCTACTCTCTTTACTTTAATCGGAGCTTCTCTTTTTTCTCAATATCAAGGAGTGGAA
>SL_3KL_010_SEDDRAFT_10003070_pt1 | contig 15197 bp, 16 predicted proteins | sample SodLakKL_010_SED_2_FD_10381 | JGI IMG/M metagenome (IMG submission 10381)
GTTTTAGGCGCTGACACGCTGGTTGTCTTAAATAAAGACGTTTTTGGCAAACCTAAAAATGAAGAACAAGCTTATGAAATGCTTTCTGCATTAAGTGGAGAAACCCATTCTGTTATTACTGGTGTGGCTATGGTCCGCGATGGACAGCATAAATTGTTTTATTCAAAAGCTAATGTTACCTTTGATAAGATGAGTGATCAAGAAATTCGGGCATATATTCAATCGGAGGAACCATTTAATAAAGCCGGAGCTTACGCCATTCAAGGCTTAGCAGCGAAACATATCACAAAAATTGAGGGCGATTATTATGCTGTTATGGGATTACCACTTGCTAAATTATATCAACACATAAAAGCTTTTGAAAATAACACATTGTTCTAAGTGTAGATTGATACAAAATACATGTAGATTAAGTTCCATTGCTAAACACATAAAATAAAAAATGGTATCCTTTAAATACCATTGCTGGAGGCATTCTTATGTTTAAACTAAAAGTACCTAAAGAAGACCGTGCACGCATAAGAAATAAATTAAAAATCATAGACAGCAAAAAATACGAGTATGTCCTTACAACTGATAAGGATGCAATTGAATCCGATAAAATAAATATCGTTTTTACTGAAGAACAAGCAGAAAAAGTGAATCTAATGTTGAATTCTATTGTTAAAGGTGAAGACGTCTTTATTAGCATTGAAACAGAATACGGAACTAAAAATGTTGAATCGCGTCGTATTCATTATTTTGTCATCGAAAATGAAGAAGTTATGGCTGTGATGATGAAACAAAAAGTATTGGTTAAAATGAAGCTGTATGAACTAGAAGCAACCTTAAAAAACAAATACTTTATACGTGTTAGTAAGTATGCGCTGGTAAATATCAATAAAATTGATTATATTAAACCAGCTTTTAACTCAAAGTTATTACTTTTGATGAAGAATGGCGATAAAGTAGAAGTAAATCGTCGATACTATAAAGCGTTCAAACAAACGCTTAATTTGTGATAGGAGGGACATGATGGTCCAAATATTAGAGTTTTTCTATAATAATTTTATCATTATTGGTGTCATTGTTGTTTCCGTCGTGGCCACTGTCATACTAATGAGGACTTTTTATAAAGAATTTAGATTTAATCGAAAATTGCGCTTTAAACAAGGCGTCCTTCGAAACTTCAATTCTTTGAAAAACACACGTGTTTTACTAAAATCGTTTTACAAAATAGGATTGCCATTACTTATTCCTTTCGTTTTTATTTTAGCAGTGGTAAGAAGTCCGATTATTTATGATGATCATATTCATTATATCGAAGAAAAAAGAGATTTGCTTGAACTGCATGATGCTTATCATAGCAAATTTTACTCTTCAACAACACAAGATGTAGATCAAATTCAAATTAAAACTATGTTAGAAGAATCTTACACTCAATCAACAAAGTTGGATGACAACATCGATTTTGTCGTACATAATGATCAATATTTTGCCGTTACGGATGGTGAAAATGTTCATTTAGTAGACCAAGACCGGTTAAATGTTTCAAAAAAATTGATTGGTCTAAGTGAAGGTTCAAACGAATCTGTTATCGGTCTTTATATAAATGATGAAATCTTATATGTTATAAGTCAAAATACGTTTAACCATGTTAAACACGATGCTGATTTCTTCAAAGCAAAAACCTTTATCAGAACCTATGATTTAGAGTCGCAATCATTAACAAACACATTCGAGTTTTCTGGTTCGCTTACACACATAGCAGTGTTTGATGATCGCTTTTTGATGACCAGCGATCAACCAATTCCTTATAATTTAGTTGAGACAGAACGATTTGAACAATATTTACCTTATTATCAAAAAAATAATCAGAAAACCATTCAATCGTATGATGAAATGCAATACATTGAAGGGGCTAACCCATCTAATTATTTAACCATTTTCATGCTAGATTTAAATCGACATTCAGTGTCGTTTACAACAACCATTACAAACCACGATAGTCGTGTCCAACTATCTGAAGAGGGTGTGTTTTTAACATCAAAAAGTTATCTATTTAAATCTGCTTCAGACTATGTTGAAATGAACAACCCTGTCGAACAAGATCGTGATTTCATCTCGAAGTTTATCATTAAAAATGGAGATGTCAGTCATTTTAGAACCCGCATGTTAGATGGCAAAATTCTTGATAATGGATTTATTGTTGATGGAAACCTAACATTGACTTTTGTTGAGAATGAAGACGGGGTATCTGCCTATCGGTTTTCTCAACAACTAGATATTTTTCATCGTACCCCAGTCAGTCATTTAGATACGATTGATACTTTGCACTTACATCGACATGTGCTATATGCGAAGACAAGTGCTGATCATGTACGATTATTTGACGTATCAAGGCCAACTGAATTTTCATCCTTTAGTCCTGGATATACAACTGTCTTACCTAATAATATTCTATTTAACAATGCCCGGGACTTATTACTATCGATGAATATTTCTGAAGATAAGATTCATATTACTCCGTTTTCTTTTGAAAATCATGTTATGAGACATAATGATTATAGCTTAGTTCGAACGTCATATCGACAATCGATGCTATCGACATATTATAACGAACATAACGTTGTGTTTAACGAAGATCAACAAAGACTTTATTTCCCCGTTATTAATGGGGATCAAGTTGGGGATTCTATCGACTTTAAAACCAAAGTTTTTACGTATGAATGGGACGAAGATAGCCAACAATTCACCATAGAGCAAACCATTGATTTGCCCATTGACATACACCAGGCCTTTCCGTTTATTTATCGAAACATCATACTTGATGATTATGTCATTCATGTGACCCCTTTAGGCATTGTCTATCATAACCTTGATATAGAAGATTATAATGACTATCGATACTTAATATTTTCTTAAAGTGATACTCAATAAAAAACTCCGAAACCAGTCCATACAATGGCTTTCGGAGTTTTTATTAGATTATTTTTGATTTTCAGTATGGCGAGTAATCGCGTTGACAATGTTTTCAACAACACGTTTATCGAAGGGGGAAGGCAATATGTAGTCGACACTTAAATCGGTTGGCTCAATTGTTTCAGCGATTGCATAAGCAGCAATCGCTTTTATTTCATCAGAAATGTCGATAATTTTATTTAGCAACACACCTTTAAAAATGCCAGGGAATGCTAAAACATTATTGATTTGATTGGGATAATCACTTCTACCAGTACCAATAATCTTTGCACCTGCATCTTTGGCTAATTCGGGTGAAATTTCAGGCGTTGGATTTGCAAGTGCAAACACGAGAGGGTCCTTGTTCATGCTTTTAATCATCGATGTCGATAATATGTTGCCAACAGACACCCCAATAACAACATCTTTTGATTTGATGAGATCATCTAATGTGGCATGTTCCGATACATTTACATCAATGATGGCATCATCAATTAACGATTGAATCGAAATATCATCTTTTGAATTATTTTTAGTCACAGCACCATCTTTATTGTAAGCTTGAATATGACGAATGCCCAATTGATGTAGCATTCTTGCGATGGCGTGACCGGCTGCGCCTGTACCTACCAACAAAACGGATAAATCTTCCATCTGTTTATCAATGAGTTTCAACCCATTAATCAACGCTGCGCTAACCACAATAGCCGTACCGTGTTGATCATCATGAAAAACAGGAATGTGTAATCGTTTTTTAAGCGCCCTTTCAATCTCGATACACTGAGGTGCGGCAATATCTTCCAAATTAATGCCACCTAATGTTGGTTCAAGTTGAACACAAGCCTTGATAAAATCCTCAGTAGATGACGTATTTAAGCAAAGTGGAATCGCATCAATATTTGCGAATTCTTTAAATAAGATGGCTTTGCCCTCCATAACTGGCATTGCAGCATCAGGACCAATATTACCTAACCCAAGAACAGCCGAGCCATCAGTGATGACGCCGACCATATTTCCTTTAGAAGTATAATCATAAGCATGCTTTTTATCTTTTTGAATCTCTAAACAAGGTGCGGCAACACCCGGTGAATAAGCCCAAGAAAGATCATCGTTATTTTTGATGGATACTTTTGAAGATACAGCAAACTTACCTTGATATTTTTTATGCAATATTAAACTTCTTTTTTGATTATCACGCATCATTATCCTCCGAAAATATACTATGACCATCTAAATCGTATGCCACGAAACAAGGAAAATCTTTAACGTCAAGTTCATATACAGCTTCTGGACCTAAATCTTCGTACATCATTACCTTTCTTGATAATACCTTGCTAGCCAATAAAGCGCCAGCACCACCTGTTGCAATTAAATAAAGAGCATTGTGCTTCCGCATGTTATTTTGGAAATCTTGACTTCGGTTACCTTTACCAATCATAATCTTAACACCCCGTTCCATTAAAGGAACAGATAATTCATCCATTCGATAAGATGAAGTTGGACCACAAGCACCAATCACTTGCCCTTCGCGTTCTGGGGTGGGACCAACATAATAAATGATAGCCCCATCAAGATTAAATGCAGGCTTTTGATCATCGATTAATCGTAGATGTGCTTGATCACGAGCTGTGTAAATTTTACCGGTAATCAATACTCTATCACCAGCTTTTAACGATTTTACTTTTTTATCAGTAATGGGCGGTGTTAACCGAATCATAAAATCACCTTCTCATGTCGATTTGCGTGACACTGCAAGTTAACCGCAACCGGTAAAGAAGCAATGTGCATGGGATGTGTTTTGATTTTAACACCTAAGCACGTTGTGTCGCCACCAACCCCCATCGGTCCAACCCCTAAGGCATTAATATCTTTTAATAAAGTAGACTCCAACTCTGCAATCATATCATCAGAATGATGGTCATCTAAATCTCTTAATAAAGCTTCCTTTGCAAGCAAGGTGCATTTCTCAAAATTACCACCTATCCCTATGCCGACTATGATTGGTGGACAAGGCCTTCCACCAGCATCCAAGACGGTCTTCTTAACAACCGCTTTAACACCCTCAATGCCTTCACTAGGTTTAAGCATGAACATACGACTCATGTTTTCGCTTCCTGCGCCTTTTGCGGCAAGGTTAATCGTGAAAGAATCACCATCAATTTGTTTATAATGAACAATCGCCGGGGTGTTGTCTTGCGTGTTTTGTCTTTTAAATGGATGATTAACAACTGATTTACGTAAGTAACCATCCGAATAAGCTTGCTTAACACCTTCATTGATCGCTTTTTCAATTGAAAAATCAATTAAAACATCACGACCAGCTTCAACAAAAGCAACAACCATGCCAGTATCTTGACAAAGCGGTGTGATCCCTTTTTTAGCAATATCTTGATTTTCGATAATATCATCTAAAATTGACCTAGAAATATCTTTGCGCTCACTTTCTCTTGCTTTTTTTAGTTTATCAACAAAAGAATCTTCTAAATGATAGTTAATATTTATTAGAGCATCTTTCACATGTGATACTACTTTAGAATATTCTATTTTTCGCATAATCATCATCCTTTTCGACGTCCTATTTCAACGTTTTAATTATAGCATAAATAATAAGAAAACGCTTTTATCGTTTTCTGTAGAAACGAATTTAAAAAATGACTTTTAAACTTGCACAAATGATGTTCATTTGATATAATCAATTAGCGTTAAACTTACTATGATTATAAGAAATCATGGCGGAAGGAGAAAACACGTATGAAAAAAGGTATTCATCCAGATTACAAAAAAGTCAAAGTTGTATGTACAACCTGTGGAAACGAGTTTGAATCAGGTTCGATTCTCGATGAGGTCCGTGTAGATACATGTTCAAATTGTCATCCATTTTATACTGGAAAACAAAAACATGGTAAAACTGCGGGTCGTGTTGAGAGATTTAATCAACGTTATGGCTTAAACAAAGACAAAGAATAAAGATGATGAAGGCCGCTATAAAGTGGCCTTTTTCTTTAAACATTCAATATTAGGAGGGGCTTTTATGCGTTTAAAGCAAAAAGAGGGGTGGATTGAAGTCATCACTGGTCCAATGTTTGCGGGTAAAACTGAAGAATTGATCAGAAGAATCAAAAGATTAGCTTATGCTAAGAAAAACATCATTGTTTTTAAACCAGATATAGATAATCGCTACGCAGATGATTTAGTGGTATCTCATGATAAAAGCAAAGCTAAATCAATTAACATTGCACACGCCAAAGATATCCTAAATTTTGTAAAACCTGAAACCGATGTAGTCGCGATTGACGAAGTCCAATTCCTAGATGATGAAATTGTTAACATCATTGACTATTTAGCAAGTCAAAACAAACGCGTGATTGTTAGTGGCTTAGATATGGATTTTAAGGGTGAACCCTTTTCCGTTATGCCCGTACTCATGTCAAAAGCAGAATTTGTAACCAAACTATCTGCTGTCTGTTTAGAATGTGGTGCACCAGCCACAAGAACACAACGTATCATTGATGGGAAACCTGCCAAGTATTATGATCCTATTGTTTTAATTGGTGCTGATGAATCTTATGAAGCAAGATGTAGACATTGTCATAAAGTATATCGGAAGCCCAAAATATATAAAGGGTCATTAAAATGAACCGAGTAGAAAAATATATGAATATCGCACTTGCAGAAGCAAAAAAAGCATTAAAAATTAACGAAGTTCCCGTTGGCGCTGTCGTTGTTCGTCATGATCAGGTCATAGCTAAAGCATATAACCTCAGAGAAACACAAAAAAGCCCACTTGCTCATGCAGAAATTCTTGCTATCGAAAAAGCTGCTAAAGCATTAAATACGTGGAGACTCGAGGATTGCGAACTATACGTGACCCTAGAACCTTGTCCGATGTGTGCTGGTGCCATCATCCAATCTAGAATTCCCAATGTTTACTATGGAGCCTTAGATTATAAAAACGGTGCTCACATGTCTAAAGTAAATCTTTTTTCTATCGATTTTACCCATCATGTTGACATTATTGGTGGAATTTTGGAAGAACCTTCAAAAAAATTGCTAAAAGATTTTTTCAAGGCTTTACGAATGTAAATGTTTAGTGTATAATGCTAATTGCGATAAATTTCGAGTCATCCTCATCCAATAGATGAACGGGGAACCAGGTCAGGCCGGGAACGGAGCAGCTTTAACCTGGGCATTTATGTGGGTGGGGATGACTGGGAACTTTTCATGAAGTAGCGCAAGCTACTTCTTTTTTATAGTATAATGTAATAATATGAAGTCGGTGATAACGTTTAATTGTTTACGAAACATTTAATTCGTTATAGAATACCACTGAAAAGGTGATAACATGTATGATGTAATTATAGTAGGTGGGGGACATGCTGGTAGTGAAGCAGCATTGGCCTCTGCAAGATTAAATAAAAAAACATTATTAGTTACTGGTGATATCAATTACATTGCTTCAATGCCTTGCAATCCCTCTATTGGAGGACCTGCAAAAGGTATTGTCGTTCGTGAAATTGATGCGCTTGGTGGTGAAATGGGTATTAACGCAGATGAAACACAAATCCAAATGCGTTTACTCAATCATTCTAAGGGTCCAGCTGTTCGTGCACTGCGATCGCAATCGGATAAACTTTTATATCCTAAAAGAATGAGAGATGTTATTATAAATCAAGAAAATCTTACTGTAAAAGAAACGTATGTCGATAAACTTATTGTACACAACAAAGAAGTGACAGGAATTGAAACAAGCAACGGCGATAAAATATATGCTAAGGCCGTTATTTTGACTACAGGAACCTTCCTTAACAGTAAAATTATGGTAGGTGAAGAAAAGGTAACCGGGGGCCCAGAGAAACAAAAACCTTCTTTAGGACTCAGCCCACAACTTGAAGAATTAGGTTTTTCACTACACAGATTAAAAACAGGCACACCACCAAGGGTGAAAAAATCAACCATTGATTTTTCTAAAACCGAAAAACATCCTGGCGATCAAATTGTAAGACATTTTTCATACTTTAATCACAAGCCATATGATATAGACAAACAATATCCATGTTTCTTGACCTATACAAACAATAACACGCACAACATCATCAATATGAACTTAGACAAATCCTCTATGTACAGTGGTGTGGTTGAAGGTGTCGGACCAAGATATTGCCCCTCTATAGAAGATAAATTGGTCAGATTTAAGGATAAAGAACGTCATCAAATCTTCTTAGAACCCGAAAGTCAGTTTACCGACGACATTTACATTCAAGGCTTTTCGACATCCATGCCATATGATGTTCAAGAGAAGATGGTGAGAAGCATTGTAGGACTAGAAAATGCTGAAATCACCAAATACGCTTATGCAATTGAATATGATGCCATCGATGCTAGAATGCTGTGGCCATCATTAGAAGCAAAACACATTAACAACTTATTTTTCGCAGGCCAAATTAATGGAACGAGTGGTTATGAAGAAGCTGCTGGACAAGGACTTATGGCGGGCATTAATGCTGTAATGAAAATTAACAATAACGAGCCTATAATCCTTAGAAGAGATGAGGCTTACATTGGTGTTCTTATTGATGATTTAGTTACAAAAGGCACCATAGACCCCTATCGCTTACTCACCTCAAGAGCAGAGCACAGACTTCTGCTTAGAGACGATAATGCAGATGTTAGGTTAATGGATAAAGGTTACGAAATTGGTTTGATCCCAGAAGCTAGATATGAACAATACCTAGAGCAAAAAAAACAAATAATAGAATTGACTAATATCTTAAAAAACATAATTATCACACCACTACCTGAAATAAACAATAAGTTGCTAAATATTGGCTCAACACCAATCAAGGATAAAACGTCTTTCTATCAATTAATACGTCGACCCGAAGTTAAGGTATATCATGCTAAAGAATTTATAGAAATGCCACATTACGACCAAACCGTTTATGATAAAGTAGAAATATTCATTAAATATGAAGGCTATATTTCTAAAGCGAAAAAACAAGCGGATAAGATGTTGTCGCAAGAACACATCAAACTGCCTTCAGATATCAATTATCATGACATTTCAAATCTAGCAATTGAAGCAAGAGAAAAACTCGATAAAATCAGACCACTTACACTTGGACAAGCCACAAGAATTAGTGGTGTTAACCCATCGGACGTATCGATTCTTAGTATATATTTAAGAACAAAAAAAGCATAAAACAACCGGATTATCATAAGGTAATCCGGTTAATCATTTATTTGCCCACATCAATGTGATAAAATAGGATAAAGGTGATAATTGTGAACGAATTAAAAACCATACTTGAGAAATCCGGGTTAAACGTTACTGATAAGCAAATCAAAATGTTTGAAGTTTATTTTAATCTACTAATTGATTGGAATCAAAAAATAAATTTAACAGCTATCACGGATAAAACTGACGTTTATTATAAACATTTTTTGGATTCATTGATGTTACACGAATCGATTGATTTGAACAATCAATGTATTCTTGATGTTGGCAGTGGGGCTGGATTTCCTAGTATTCCACTTAAAATCATGTATCCAAATTTGAAAATTACAATACTAGATTCTTTAAATAAAAGAATTAAGTTTTTGACCAACTTATGTGAAGCGTTGGGCCTTAACGTTAGTTTGGTGCATGGAAGAGCCGAAGATTTCAAACAAAAAAACCATTTTGACATTGTTACCGCTAGAGCTGTTGCGCCATTAAATAAATTATTAGAGCTAACAATCCCTTTCGTTAAAACAGGTGGAGCTTTTATTGCATATAAAGGCTCTAAATATCAAGAAGAGTTAGATCACGCTAATAAGGCTTTAGAAAAATTAAATGCATTTATCGATAATGCACATCCATACAAAATCATGAATGAATCTAGGGTTTTGATTAAAATTAAAAAGAAGGATTTGACACCAAGCAAATATCCTAGAAATGCCAAGCAAATAAAAAATAATCCTCTATAGAAAGTGGGTTTTCTCATATGTTAAACACCATTTTCAAAGAATCTAGTTTTATAGATCAGCAAATTAATCGTTTAGAACTGAAACACTTAAGAAAAAAAACGATTTTTGTTAGTGCGATTTTAATCGCCTTAATAACTCCCACTCTACTCGTTTTATATGCTGCTGAAGCACCGTTTAGAGATATATTAGTCTATTTTTTCTTATTTATCTTCGTATTAGGAATTAATGGTATATTTATATTTTATAAACATTTACTACCAAATATTTACCTGTCCATGTATATCACGACTATAGGCCTATATTTGGTTGCTTTCGGATTAATTTTAGATATACAATCACCAAGTATTTTCACAGTTTTATTTCTTGCTTACGCAATCATTTCATTGTATCAAGAAGTAAAAGTTTCGATATTAAACAATATTATTTTGTTAATATCAGGGGGTATATTTCTATCAATATCGCCAATCATACTAGAAAACGCTAATTCATTTACGCCAAGCGCTTTTTTCATGCTTTTTATTTTGGTAGTTTTTGTTGCACTATTATCCGTTACATCCTTTATTTTAATTAAACGCAAGAACTATATCTATAGACAAGTCGTTGATGTTAAAGAAGAAGAATATAAATATAATGAAACAATACTTGAAATGCAAGCTGCCTATAGAAAAAAAACATTTGATTACGAGAGTTATTATCATATCACTGATAAATTTACTGATGAAATTTCAGAAACCATTGGTATTTCAAATGTATTTAAGGAACGTCTTAAGATTATCAAGGACATACCTAAATTAAGTGATGAAAAGCTCTTAAACCAATATCCTGAACTAAGACGAAATGATCTAGAAGAATTAAAACAGCTGGAATTATCAAAACACAAAAAAATTGTTTATATCGCTTTTAAAGCAGCACAACTTTCTGATTTGGACTCAGACCACAAAGAATTTTTGTTTGAAAAAAAGAATGAATCAATTAATCATCGTACAGATGATTTCATGGTTAAGGTCGTTGCTACAACAACACTCTATTTGATGTTGAGAATTGACAAACCTTTTGCTGAAAAACTGACCCATGATAAAATAATGAGTATTTTCTCTGATAATGATTTTTATCATTTACTCGATGGTGAAATATATCAAATCATGAAAGACAATGAATCATATTTAAAGAACCTCGACCTATCTAAATTAGATTACGAGGTGAAAAAATGAAAGATTTAATTTATAAAGTAAGGAATAGTGAATTTCTGACCTTTAATGAATCATTGAAAGTTAAAGTAACATTAGTTATGATTTTTCTACTGTTTTTCGCATCATTAACGGTGCCAATTTCAATTTTTGAAGATATATCACTCTCACTTCGAATCGTTGTCCCTAGTGTCTTTTTTGTTTTATTTGTATCGACGTTCATCTTATTATCCTTTGATAAGTCTAGAATCGCAATGCATTTAAGTATATACACCTTTTTAGGTCTAACTGTTTATTATGTTGATGGCTCTGGACAATTGTATGGATATTTTCTATTTTTTATCACTCTAACGGTCATCATTTTTTATCAAGATATAACAACCTATATATTATACGGTGGTATTTTAACAGGATATGGTGTTTATTATATTCAAGTAAATGAATCTTTAATGATAGATAACGGATACTCTTTGTCAGAAACTGGACCAGTCATTTATCAAACAATACTGATTTCTTTTTTTCTAGTTTATTTAGTTCAATTCATTTTAACAGACAGTATAAACGATAATCTAAATACAGATTACTTAAAAACCAAAAAGATAAATGAACGATATCGAAGCTATATTTTTAGATACTTATCAGATATCGAAGATCGTGAAAATATGACACCAATCAAAGATAATTCGCACTTTCAAGAGTGCGTTAGAGATGTTAGTACATTCATTGCGAATAAATCTACACATTCCAATACCAATATAGACATTCATGAAGTTGTTGATTTTTACTTTTTCTTACACAAACAAAACATTAATGATATTATAGATAGAAATGATTTATCGCCACAAGTTAAAAAATACGCAACACAATTTCAAAAATACCTTATCTACGGAATTAATGATCTTGACACACTTTTATTTAAAGGAATATTTTATTATCAAAAAGGAATTGATAATAAGGTAAATCGCTATAATACACATTTTGATGAGATTTTCAGTAATAAAACGAACCGCATATTAGGTTTAGTGATGATGTATCTATTTTTAACAAACGAAATTACACAAATAGATCAATGGGGTAGAATTCAAAAAATTCTAACGCATCAAGAAGTTAAAACATTATTTAAATCAAAAGAAATGAGACAAATTTTGTCTTTTGAAGATATTAATTTCTTTTTGAAAAATGAAAACTTTTTTAAAAAATTCTTGTAGTAATACCAATATTTAATAGTTTGAAGAGGTGTACCATGGGTAAAATAGTTGCTGTTAGTAATCAAAAAGGCGGTGTAGGCAAGACGACAACAAGTGTTAATTTGGCGTCATCATTGTCTTACCTAGGCAAAAAAGTGTTATTAGTTGACGTTGATCATCAAGCGAATGCGACAACTTATATGGGTATAAATAGATCTACACTAGATTATACAATTGCCAATGTGTTTGTGAATACGACCGATATCAGAAATATCATAATTAAAGTTAATAGTGTTGATGTTGACATCATTCCAGCTAGATTTGAGTTATCCAACGTTGAGAGTGAGTTACTAAACTATGAAAACAAAGATTTTATGTTATCAAATGCGTTAGAACAAGTCAGAGATGATTATGATTTTATTCTTATTGATTGTCCTCCTTCATTAGGCATTATAACCATGAATGCTCTAATTGCCGCTGACAGTGTTTTAATTCCTGTTCAATGTGAGTTTTTAGCTTTAGATGGCTTAACCCAGCTTTTAAATACAATTCGAATTATCCAGAAAAAATTAAAGTATAATAATAGAAGACTGACAATTGAGGGTGTTTTATTAACGATGTTAGATACCCGAAGCAATATTGGTTATGAAGTAATTAACGAAGTAAAAACATATTTTAATGAGAAAGTGTTTAAAACCATCATCCCAAGAAATGTTAAGGTTAGTGTCGCCCCAAGTTATGGATTGCCAGTAACTGAGTTCTCGCCTAAATCTAAAGGATCACTGAGTTACCAAAATCTAGCTAAAGAAGTAGTGATGAACTGTGACAAACAAGGATAATCTTGGTAGAAAAATATATGATTTAATTAAAGAAAATGAAATCTTACTTAAGGAAAACGAAGAGGTTGTGGAAGTAGACATTAATCAAATCAAGCCCAATCCTTATCAACCGAGATTGGTATTTAATCAAAAATCGCTAAATGAACTTGCTCAATCTATTAAAGAACACGGTGTGATCCAACCGATAATAATAAAAAAAGTTCAGGATGGGTTTAATTTAGTTTCTGGCGAAAGAAGACTAAAAGCTTCTAAACTTGCTGGATTAGCTACTATTCCTGCGTTGATTAGAGATTATAACACCTCAAATACTGCAGAACTTGCCATACTAGAAAATGTACAAAGAGAAAAATTAACAGCCATAGAAGAGGCTATTGCCTATAAAACAATAATAGAAAAAACATCAATTACGCATGCGGATTTGGCAAAAAGAATAGGTAAATCACGCTCCTATATTACCAATGTGTTAGGATTGCTTAATCTACCTAAGGTAGTTATTGACAAAGTTCATGACAATGAAATCAGTGCTGCTCACGCAAAAATATTAAGTAAAATCAAAGATGAAAAAACAGTTCTAAGGCTAACACATAAAATTATTAATAATAATCTAAATGTTCGCCAAACTGAAGAATTAATGAAAAGTCATAAAGGACTTGTTTTAAATAAAAAAGATGATATGGTAAGTGCTTTAAGTAAAAAAACTAATATTAAATCAAGTAATATTACAATTAGTAAGAATAAATTGGAAATAAAATTTGAAAGCAATGAAGACCTAGAAAAGTCTTTAAAAAATATTATTAAAAGACTTTAATAAGGTGGGATGACAGTGACTAAACTAAAAAATGGCGATATTGTAAAGATGAAAAAAGATCATGCCTGCGGTTATAATGAATGGGAAATAACTCGCTATGGTGCAGATGTAAAGATTAAGTGCATCAATTGCAGTCGTATTGTCATGCTAAGCAGGCCTAAATTTATAAAGAGTTTAAAAAAAATCATTCGAAAAGAATGTGATAGCAATGAATAAAATTACTAAGAAAATCATAAAATTTAGAAATTCAAGAGGCTGGAAAGATAGTGATAGTCCAGAAAACATTGCTAAAGCAATTTCAATAGAGGCTGCTGAATTACTTGCAAATTTTCAATGGAATAATCAAATAAATGATTTGGATAATATCAAAGATGAAGTAGCGGATATCTTATTTCTTGTATTAACTTTATGTCATGATTTAGACTTCGATGTTGAAAAGATAATTGAAAACAAATTAATTAAGATTTCTGAGAAATATCCACGAAAAAACTAGTTGCTTTTTTGTCATTGATAGTATAGAATAATACTTGCGTGTTTGGAGGGGTAGCGAAGTGGCTAAACGCGGCAGACTGTAAATCTGCTCCCTCAGGGTTCGGCGGTTCGAATCCGTCCCCCTCCACCATTTTGGGCTATAGCCAAGTGGTTAAGGCATCGGACTTTGACTCCGACATCGAAGGTTCGAATCCTTCTAGCCCAGCCATTTATCTACAAATCTTCATTAATTTAAAAATATTCATCCTTATTGTTGACATACCTATATAAAAGTAGTAAAATGTTACTCGCACTTAATATGTTAAATGGTGGTAGTGGGCCTGTAGCTCAGCTCGGTTAGAGCGCACGCCTGATAAGCGTGAGGTCGATGGTTCAAGTCCATTCAGGCCCACCATTTTACTGGGGCCTTAGCTCAGCTGGGAGAGCGCCTGCTTTGCACGCAGGAGGTCAGCGGTTCGATCCCGCTAGGCTCCACCATATATATTCGGAGGATTAGCTCAGTTGGGAGAGCACCTGCCTTACAAGCAGGGGGTCAGTGGTTCGAGCCCGCTATCCTCCACCACGCCGGAATAGCTCAGCTGGTAGAGCAACTGACTTGTAATCAGTAGGTCACGGGTTCGACTCCTGTTTCCGGCACCATAAAACTTGTCCTGTTAGCTCAGTTGGTAGAGCATCTGACTTTTAATCAGAGGGTCAGAGGTTCGAATCCTCTACAGGACACCATTTGCCTGGGTGGCGGAATTGGTAGACGCGTTGGACTTAAAATCCAATGGTATTC
>SL_3KL_010_SEDDRAFT_10003071_pt1 | contig 15197 bp, 9 predicted proteins | sample SodLakKL_010_SED_2_FD_10381 | JGI IMG/M metagenome (IMG submission 10381)
GGGAAAAGAACCTGAAGCTTTTTTCTGATGTGGTCAACAGGCTCCAATCGGAACATAAACGAGTAAAAAGTCTTGTAGTAGGCGATGGGCCGGGAGCCCAAGAGATGATGCGCCTGATGCCGAAAACCATTTTTACCGGCTTTTTAGAAGGAGAAGAACTGCCTATAGCTTATGCTAACAGTGATATNTTCTTTTTCCCTTCGGATACGGAAACGTTTGGAAATGTTACACTGGAGGCGATGGCAAGTGGTTTGCCCTGTGTTGTTGCCGATGCTACCGGAAGTAAATCTTTGGTAGAACATGGAAAAAACGGTTATCTGGTTTCTGTAAATGACCCGGATAAATTTTTTAATTTGATTGAAAAACTGATTCTTGATTTGGAGCTGCGGAAACAAATGGCGTATGCTTCTCTCGAAAAAGCAAAAGAGTATAGTTGGGCCAATGTGAACGGACAACTTCTCAACTACTATAAAGAAGTACTGGAGTAAAAAAAAATAACCAACTTGCGAATACTATATATTTCACATCTACATCCGCCCAAAGATCAGCCGCTGCAGAATGTCGGGGGCATGCAAAATGTAAGCGTTCAAATGGTGAAAGCTATCAGGCGGCGGGATGATGTAAAAATTGATACTATAATTTTACACTCTTCCTGGAAGTTTATCGGTCTGAAAACATTTTTTTTTCTGGCTGCACTTTTATGGAAAATTCCAGGTAAAATCCGATCCTTTAAACCGGATGTTATTCTTTTCTCTTCGATGGTTACAGCGGGAGTACTTCCTTTTTTTATCAAAAAACTATCGGTTCCATGTGTTACCATCAATCATGGACAGGATGTAACACTTCCTGTGAAGATTTATCAGTGGTATCTGCCTTATATTTTTAACCGGTTACAAGGTGTTATATCGGTATCTTCGGCTACCAGGCAGGCATGCATTGAGCGGGGAATGAAACCTGAAATAGGAGTAGCACTGCCAAATGGATACGATGTAAAAGTTCAGCGAAATCTTCCCGATAAAAAAACCGCCCGTAAAGAAATTGAAAAAGAATTCGAGGTTGATCTAAGGCGGTCAAAGTTGCTGCTCACTGTTGGGCGGCAGGTGAAACGAAAAGGGCATCAATGGTTTATCCGGGAAGTGATGGAAAAAATCAATTCCGATGTCATTTATCTGATTGTTGGTGATGGCCCTGAACATGAAAACATTAAACAGGCAAAAAATGCCTCAAAAGTTAAAGATAAAATCATTCTTGCCGGAAAATTGTCAGCTGAAAAACTTAATACCTGTTACGCCGCCGCCGATCTTTTTGTGATGCCGAACATACCGGTTGAAGGCGACATGGAAGGATTTGGTATCGTTCTGCTTGAAGCAAATCGTGCCGGAGTTCCTGCTATTGCGTCTGATCTGGAAGGTATTCGCGATGTAATTGAACCGGGATTGAATGGATATCGTGTTCCGCACGCAGAACCTCGCATTTTTGCAGAAAAGATAGACGAAATATTAAAAAATGGGCTGGATAAACTGTCAATAAGTGCAAAAGAATATGTTACGAAACATTTCAATTGGGATACAGTAGTGGAAAGGTACCTTTTGTTTTTGCGAACACTGAATGAATCCGACAAGAGTTCGGGTTCTTAATTTGATAGAACCTTAATACTCGGTATATTTACCTGTTTAATGTGAAATGTAACTTAATCAGAATGGGCGATATTAAAGCCGGAACCTCACACCGCAAAGTTTTCCAGAAAGCCTACAACTTCACGATGGCGGATGAGGTAAAAAAACTTGGTTTATACCCTTATTTTAAACCGCTTCAGGCAACAGATGGTACAACTGTAAACATTGAGGGTGTTGATGTTATCATGGCCGGGTCGAATAATTATCTCGGCCTGACAAATGACCCGCGTACCATTAAAGCAGCCCAGGATGTTATCAATATTTATGGCACTGGTTGTACAGGCTCAAGATATTTAAACGGAACTCTTGATCTGCACCTTGAGCTTGAAGAGAAGCTTGCCGAGTTTATGAGAAAAGATGCCTGTGTTCTTTTCAGTACCGGTTATCAAACAAATGAAGGTTCTATCCAGACCATTGCCGATCGCAACGATATTATTTTTTCAGATAAAGATAATCATGCTTGTATCGTGGTAGGAACTCAGGTTTCTAATGCAAAAACCATCCGATATCGCCATAATGATATGGACCACCTGCGTACACTGATGGAGCGTTCTGATCCGGAAGCTGGAAAAATTATTGTAACTGACGGTGTGTTTTCCATGTCGGGTACGCTTGCCAAAATTCCCGAATTGGTAGAACTGGCCAATGAATTTGGTTCCGGTCTTTATGTAGACGATGCCCATGCAATTGGTGTTGTGGGAGAAGGCGGAAGAGGCTCTGCTTCAGTATTTGGAATGATGGATGATGTGGATATGATNACCGGAACATTTTCCAAATCGTTTGCTTCACTCGGTGGTTTTATCGTTGGAGATAAAGCAGTAATTGAATATATCCGTCACAAATCTCCTGCACATATTTTCAGCGCAAGTATGCCGCCTGCCAATGTAGCCACAGTGCTAAAATCACTCGAAATTTTACAGGCAGAACCCTGGAGGCTTGAAAGGCTGGAAGAAATTTCGAATTACATGCGTAAAGAGTTAAAGAGCCTCGGTTTTAATGTATGGACAAGCCAGACTCCTATCATTCCTGTTGTAATTGGTGATATGATGAACTGTTTCCAGTTTTGGAAAGATCTTTTCGAAGAAGGGGTGTACGTGAATGCGGTGGTACCTCCAGCTGTTCCGCAGGGGCAGGCTTTGGTCAGAACCAGTTATATGGCAACTCATACCGATGAACATCTTGATAAAATTCTGGATGCATTCAGAACGGTAGGGATTAAACACGGTATTATTGATGAGAACGGCCGTTCACTGGTAGACATCAATTGAGGCAGTAGTGGAGCCAAAATCAAACAAGAACGAAATTACATTCATCAACTCGGAAAAGGGAAAGAAAGCATTTATTCATTTTCCCTATAGCCACTACAAGAACGACAAGTACTGGGTAGCACCACTTCTTATAGAACAAAAAAAGCTGCTCGACACCGAAAAAAACCCTTTCTACAACAACGCAGAAATTGCTCTTTTTACTGCAACACATGATGGGTTACCCGCAGGAAGAATTGCAGCGATTATCGATCATCGATATAACGAATATCACAAAACGAAAACCGGCTTTTTCGGTTTTTTTGAATGCATTGACAATCCGTCAACTGCAGAAGGGCTTTTCAGGGCAGCAGAGGAGTGGCTTGCCGATAAAGGAATAGAGGATATCCTGGGACCTGCAAATCCAGGAATGATGGACGAAATAGGTATTTTAGTGGATGGATTTGATAAATACCCATCAATAATGATGCCATACCACAAGCAGTTTTACGATAAACTTCTCATTAGCTGTGGCTATAAAAAAGAGATAGACCTGCTTACTTATCTGGTTACACAGGACAGTGTAGACCGCGACCGTGCAAACCGGGCCATGGAAATTGTAAAGAAACGTATACCCGGAATAAATGTGCGCAGGATTAATCTGAAAAAAATCCGGGATGAAGTCAGAATTATACGTGAGATTTTTAACAGTGCATGGAAAAATAACTGGGGTTTTATTCCTCTCACTACCGAAGAGTTCGATGTTTTAGCCAAAGACCTGAAAACCATTGTGGACCCCGATTTTGCACACATTGCAGAAATAGATGGAAAACCGGTTGGATTTTCGGTAGGACTGCCCGATTATAATCAAATTTTTAAAGATATGAACGGGCGGCTGTTTCCGTTTGGCATTTTGAGAATTCTCTGGAACAGAAAAAAAATCAACAAAATCCGAACGGCCCTGATGGGTGTAATTCCCGAATACCAGGGACGGGGAATCGATGTGTTACTTCACCGCGAAGCGATTGAAAACGGCCTTATCCGAAATTACTACTCGTCGGAAGTGGGCTGGATTTTGGAGAATAACGTTCAAATGGTTCGCGTAGCAGAAAAAATCGGCGGAACAATTGATAAACGTTATCGGATGTACAGCAAAAATATTACCTGAAACTACTCCTCGTTTTTTCAATTTTTGCCTTAAAAATCCTACCTTATATATTAAGTTCAGAGGATATTCAGGCAATTGTGTTTCTAACCACCTGACAAATGCTTGCCAGTTATTGTAACTGCTCGTAAAGTTAATCCTGGAAGTGCTTCCAAGCGGTTGGTTCAAAGTATTTGTATACTTGAAATGCATTAATTACCAAGAATTTTGGTTGATGCAATCCCGACAGCGGCCGGGAGATAATGGTGGTAAAAACATGCATTAGACCGGATATCTAACCAAGAGATATTTGAGACAACGCATCCGCCTCAGGCTGAAAATTTCACTCCGTGCCTGTCCTGTAACTATAGGTCGGGAGGAATCGCTAAGGCCCGGAGCACAGTTAGTAATATTCTGATGAATAAATTTTTAATCTTTGTTTGATGTATCTTGCTGATGGACTTAGCTAAAAAAACCAGTTAACAATTATTTGTGAATAAAACTGGATGAAAAAAGTTTATTAAAAGAGTCATCATTAACCAACACATAATTATGTCAGATTTTCGTATTGAAAAAGATTCCATGGGCGAAATAAAAGTACCTGCAAATGCATACTACGGCGCTCAGACACAACGTGCATTTGAAAATTTTCAGATCAGCGGAATCCGGTTCAGCCGTGAATTCATTGCAGCGGTCGGACAGATAAAAAAAGCTGCAGCCAAAGTGAATGCCGACCTTGGACTGCTCGATCGCTCTGTAGCCGATGCCATCCAAAAAGCTTCAACAGAAGTAATTAAAGGGAAGTTTGATTCCGATTTTGTGCTGGATATTTTTCAAACTGGTTCGGGTACATCTACCAATATGAACGCGAATGAAGTGATCGCAAAACGTGCCAATGAGCTAAAGGAAAGAACGGAAATTGTGATCCATCCCAACGATCATGTAAATTTCGGGCAAAGTTCCAATGATGTAATTCCAACCGCAATTCGTATTTCTGCTGTACTGGCCGTAAAAGAAAATTTAATTCCCGCCCTGGTGCATCTGCATAAAACCATTCTCGAAAAAGGTGAAGAGTTGAAAGATGTGGTAAAAACAGGCCGCACCCATCTGATGGATGCTATGCCTGTCACAGTTCAGCAGGAGTTCAGTGGTTATGCCCGGCAGATTGAGCTGGCCATTGAGAGGGTTGAATCGGCCATGATACGAATGAATGAGTTGCCTCAGGGCGGAACCGCTGTTGGAACGGGAATCAACACACACAAGGAATTTGGTGTAAGGTTTGCAAAAGAAGTTGCTTCAGGAACAGGTGTGGATTTTATAGAAGCCACCAATCATTTTGAAGCGCAGGCAACAATCGATGCTCCGGTTGAACTTTCCGGGCAACTCAAAACCCTTGCGATTGGCCTGATGAAAATCGGAAATGATTTCCGGTGGATGAATTCAGGTCCAAATAGCGGCCTTGGTGAAGTACAGCTGAAAGCACTGCAGCCGGGATCATCGATCATGCCGGGGAAAGTGAACCCTGTGATTGAAGAATCCCTAACCATGGCTTGTGCACAGGTCATCGGCAATGATGCAGCCATTACGATTGCAGGACAGTCGGGTAATTTTGAACTGAATGTGATGTTGCCGGTCACAGCACACAACCTGCTACAGTCTATTGCAATTCTGGCAAACTCTGCACGCAATTTTGCCGATCTGTCGGTAAGCGGACTCACAGCACGGAAAGAGGTGATCGACCAAATGGTGGGAAAAAATCCGATTCTCGTGACAGCACTTAATCCGCTGATCGGTTATGACCTTGCCGCTCAAATTGCAAAAAAAGCATTTGCTGAAGACCGGGCCGTTTTTGAAGTAGCTAAAGAGATGACTGATCTTTCGGAAGAAGAACTGGAAAGTGCACTCAATCCGATGAACATGACAAAAGGTGGTTTTAGTGAATAAAAAATCCGGTGAAAGACAATATATTGAAAAGTATTAGTTTACAATTAAATGATACAGTAGGTAGATGGGATTTTACGCGTCCCAGATTTTGTAAATAGGCCTTAACCTCTTATTATTCTGAGTGCTCATTGGGCACATAAACGTTCAATTATGTACTGAAATGTAAGAATCATGACAGCGAACGAAGTGACACAACTAACGTATTCAAAGCAACAAACACGGGAAATCCTGAATGATTACAGGATTGCCAGGATTAGTCGTGAGATTTCACTTCGGGGAAGAAAAGAGGTGCTTACCGGAAAAGCTAAGTTCGGAATTTTCGGAGACGGAAAAGAGATCCCCCAGTTGGTGATGGCAAAATTTTTTCAAAAAGGGGATTTCAGATCCGGATATTATCGAGATCAGACTTTTATGCTGGCAATTGATGAGCTGACAATTCGTGAATTTTTTGCTCAGGTCTATGCCAATACCGATATTAAGATGGAACCTAATTCTGGCGGCCGTCAGATGAATGCCCACTTTGCCAGTCGCCTGGTAAAAGAAGACGGGACCTGGTACAACCAGGTTGAAAAGAAAAATACATCAGCTGACCTGTCTCCCACGGCCGGGCAGATGCCCCGGCTTTTGGGCCTTGCACAGGCATCCAAAATTTATCGTCACAGCAGTGAGCTAAAAGATTTTAAAAATTTTTCCAATAACGGTAATGAGATTGCCTGGGGAACCATTGGAGATGCCAGTACATCTGAAGGGCACTTTTGGGAAACTATCAATGCAGCCGGAGTACTTCAAGTCCCGATGGTGATATCCGTGTGGGATGACGGATATGGAATATCTGTTTCTAAAAAGTATCAGACAACTAAAGAGAGTATTTCGAAAGTGCTGAGAGGGTTCAAACGAACTCAGAAAGAGCCGGGTTTTGAAATTTTTACAGTGAAAGCCTGGAATTACGATGAGTTAATTTCAGTCTATAATGAAGCAGCTACTATTGCAAGAGAGGAGCATGTGCCGGTATTGATACATGTGGAGGATGTAACCCAGCCATTGGGACATTCCACATCGGGATCACACGAACGGTACAAAAATGATGAGCGTCTGGAATGGGAAATCGAAAACTGTTGTATCACTCAGTTCAGAGAGTGGATAATAAACGAAGGTATTGCAGAAGAATCCGAACTGGATGAAATGGATAAAGAGGCAAAAGAAGAGGTGAGCCGAGAGCATAAAGCTGCCTGGAAGGAATTCCAGGAGCCGATTTTGCGTGAAAAAGATGAAATCGTGGCCCTTCTTGAGCATGTCATTGAATATCATTCCGAACTGGATGGATTACAAAAAATCCTGACATCTCTATCACGGAAAAATAAACCGATTCGTCGGGATGTAATCTCAGCCGCACGCCGCGCTGCTATGCTTTTAAGAGGAAAGGAATCAGATGCGAGGAGCAATCTGATCGACTGGATTGAAGACCATAAAAAACTGAATAAAGATCGTTACAATTCCCACCTCTACAGTGAAACGCCTTTTTCACCACTGAATATTGAGGAAACTGAACCGGTATATGACGGTAGTTCAAAAAATGTTGATGGCCGCGTTGTTCTCAGAAACAATTTCGATGCACTTTTTACTAAATATCCGAACGCACTGGTTTTTGGAGAAGATGTGGGGAAACTGGGTGATGTAAATCTTGGCCTGGAAGGTATGCAGGAAAAGTATGGTGAGCTCAGGGTGAGTGATACCGGCATCCGCGAAGCCACTATTTTGGGACAAGGGATCGGCCTTTCGTTGAGAGGGTTACGCCCGATTGTCGAAATTCAATATTTGGATTATCTGCTATACTGTTTTCAGTTGCTTAGTGACGATGTGGCCTCCTTGCGCTACCGAACAAAAGGCGGCCAGGCTTACCCGCTGATTGTACGTACAAGGGGACATCGTCTGGAGGGAATTTGGCATGCTGGTTCACCGATGGGTATGATTATCAATGGGATAAGAGGGGTGCACGTATGTGTGCCGCGAAATCTGACCGATGCCGCAGGATTTTACAATACACTGATCAAGGGTGATGATCCCGCACTGGTGATTGAGCCGCTAAACGCATACCGGTTGAAGGAGAGGCTTCCGGTGAATTTGGGTGAATTTACACTGCCACTGGGAATACCAAAAATTTTACGAGAAGGAAGTGATATTACACTGGTTTCTTATGGGGCGACTTGCAACCTTGTGGAGTCGGTTCTATCCGATCTGGATGAGCTGGGAATCTCTGCTGAACTGATTGATGTTCGAACTCTGCTCCCCTTCGACCGTAACAAAATGATTTTACAATCTCTCAAAAAAACAAACCGTATTCTGTTTATTGATGAGGATGTTCCAGGGGGTGCTACTGCATTTATGATGCAACAGGTAATTGATGAACAGGGTGGATATTACCATCTGGACAGTGAAGCAAGATGCCTGAGTGCCAAAGCTCATCGTCCTTCATTCGCCTCCGATGGCGATTACTTCTCGAAACCCAGTCGTGATGACGTGATCGAAAGTGTGTATACCATCATGCATGAAGTCAATCCTGCGAAATATCCCGCTATCAATTAAGGCAGGTCGGGTATCATACGGGAGAGCCTGACCTTTCATAATGAGGAGGTTTTTTTACCATAAATACTTTTCAGCCACAAAATAGATTTCTTTAAAAAAATATATGCATTCACTCAGGTTTTAATAGTCAAAACGAGTAATACATCACCGCCATAAAATGAGTGGAAGTTCCTGTCAGGACAAACAAATGCCATACGAAATGTGTGTAGGTCCGGCGCGGAAGAAGGTAAAAGATAACTCCCAGTGTATACGCAGCACCGCCCACCGCCAGCCAAAGAAGTCCGGCAAGCTCCATGTTTTCAATTAAGGGTTTAATACCTATAAAAATCATCCATCCCATCAACAGATAAAAGGCCACATAAATTTTCATGTTTGATTTGCCCAGCCAAAGTCTGAGTATAATACCGATAATTGCCACAAACCATATCAGTGCAAGCATAAACCAACCGAAGGGCCCATGTAATATCCCAACAGTAAACGGTGTATAGGTACCGGCGATCAGGATAAAAATTGCTACATGATCAAAAACCTGAAAAAGGTTTTTTGCTTTTTTATTCTGTAAAAGATGAAACAATGTGGATGAAAGATAGAGCAAAAATGCTGAGGCAATAAAAACGCTGGCCCCAGCAACGGAAAGTGGCTCTCCATGATGAACAGCGTAGTAAATCAGATAAGGAGCGGCCACAATAGCCACCAATGCACCCACTCCGTGACTGATCGCGTTGGCGATCTCCTCTTTTCGGGTCTGTTCTGAATGTTTTTTTTTCTGAAAAATCCACATGGTATATAAACGTAACTCTGATCGGTTATATTGAAAGTGCCTTATCATCAGTAAAAGTGTAGAAGTGTCATCTGATGAGTTGATCCGGGATCATCCCAATTGGCTTAGTTTAAAAAAATTGTCCGATGAATGACCTGCTCGTCGTTTAATTTTTGACATGAGATTAGTCCTGGACGGCCTATTTACTGCACATTCATATTATCGAATTTACTGAATTTTAAACTTCACCTTTTTGACCAATATTTTAATTACAAGCTTCGTGAATAAAGGAACCTTATGTGGCAACTATTAGCCAGGTTTTATCACAGATAACCCAGTGAAGAGGCATACTTTTGAGCTGCTGGAAATTTTTTAGAAGAAAGCGGAAAACTTACAAAGTTACCTTGAACTCAAATAGATTGTGAGTATATACGCTAAATTACGAGTTTACACGCGGGAAATTTCGATCTGTAATTGGCTTGCATCCCCATCCGGAGTGAGAAGAGGTGTTGGGCCTTTTTCCAAATCTTGCCGGTTTATACCATGTTTTTAATCCCTTTTTGAAAAAATCATCATCAAAGAATTCGAACTGGTTACAATCAATATTCTCAGAATAGTACTGTTTGTCTTCCAGGCGGTTATATGAAGTTGAAAAAGCATGAATTTCATTTATATGTTCACGCATCATTTTAAAATTATACAAGGTGATTGTAATAGCTGTTTGTGTTTCTGATTCAAGGCGTTGGTACGTCTGATCGGCTATGGAATCGGCCAATTCTAAAGAAGAGATTTTAGGGTCATCTTCCAGCAAATACATGCTTTCAGAGTTGATATGAGACAGGTGCAGATTTTTTGGGGAAGCCAGCAGAATATCGGAAAATGGCATCAGATTTTGAACCATTACAGGAGTTCCATTATTACAAGTTGAGAGCACCACGAGATCAAATCGTTGTTTATCTAAGACCAAAAAATTCTGAATGCCCTCTGAAAAAGTACCTGTATTTACCGTAATATCAGGCAGAGTTTTATGGTACTTTTCCCCATTATTATCAGGTATTTCATGGCCATAGTAGAGAAAGTAATTTCTTCGGTTTTTTCCCTCGGAATAGGTTCTGTATTGGTTGTAGAGCCGGGCTTCTGTTGTGAGGAAATTTTCACTTTTATCAAAGTGGCGATACTTTATATGGCTGGCTAATTGCCCGTTGATATAGTGATATAATCGGCTTCTTTTTTGTGGAAACAGTTCCAGGAATCTACTTTCCGGATGCTGATGAAAAACAAAAACTTCTCCCGATTTCGCTTTTTCAGCTACTTTAAGTGCGGTATCAAGAGCCTTGCTGTTTCCCTGGATAGGTTTCCCGGTAGCATCATGATAAAGATAATCGGAATCTGCATGGATGTAGTAGATTATCGAATAATCCACGGGTTCCTTTACATCCGGTGATTCCCCCCGGTAGAGTTCAGAAGTATGGCTGCACCCTGAAATAATAAATACCATGATCAGGAATAACCAGATCAGGATTTTAGATATAGAAGGTGAGATGAGCATAACACTTTTTTAACATGAACACGACTTAAAATCATGGAATTTGGTAGAAAAACCCCCCTCCTTTAATGAAGGGAGTCTTCCTTACCATTTTCATAGAAAAGACTCACAAATATTAGACCAATAATATAAGTATGATGATTAGCAAAAGAGCCGAAGTCAGGCCAATGGTTATTGTTCGGTTAGCCTGTTCCATAAAATCCTGTGAGAAATTGGAGAAGTCATCAAGATCTTCATCCAGAATTTCATCAAACCCATCCAAACCGTTTAGTTCATTCTGCTTTTCTGTTATTCCAAGTTTGTATGATTGAAGTTGTGCGATTTTATCTTCCGATAGATTTGCATCAGATTCAATACGATCTAAGGCAGCGATCATTTTTGTAAATGATTCATTTAGAATCAATCGTTTTTCATCAGCACTCTCAGTTTGCTGAACCTTCTGAACGGTTTCGTTAAAATGTTTCTTAAAAGTTTCCGTAATGTTTGTTGATTGTGCAACAGCCATTGAGGAAAAGGCAAATAATAAAAATATGGATGTGATTATTAATCGTATAGATTTCATCTTGTACCTGCTTTATGAGTTAGGGTTAAATTGTTAATAGTTATTTAACCCGATTCAGTTAACATGATTTATTCACTGAATGGTAATATCTAAATACAGTGCAAAAAAGGCGTTACAGATAAAAACGTCTGTGTTGCATAATTCACAGATATAAGATTATGGATAGGCAATTGGTGCGAAATGCCAGCCGAGTTAGTGCTTTTTTGAATTTAAATCAGCAGCCATCTTTTTAGTTTCAGCTTTCCCTTGTTTTGAAAGTTGTGCGATTTTGGTTTCAATGTTATTTAAAGAATGGGATACTGTATCAAAAATATCATTGAAGTTTTTATCAACATAATCAGTATGTATATCTCTTTTACCGGATGTAAATAACAACCCTAAAGCAAATCCGATTACTGTTGCACCTACCGTTACTGTTAGTGTAATTAATGATTTCATATTAATGTGAATTTTTTTTATAAAACTCTTCTATTCAGAATTACAGATAGTAATCTGCAATAACTATTAGGAAATTGATGATTCCACCGCTTCTGCAACCGACAAATCCAATCAGTTGGGCTATAATTCAAATCGATGTCACGAGATATAATAGTTCTTCCATGATGCTTGGCTTTTTAGGTTTTGCTGATTCTTCGGCTTAAGAAAGTTCAATAATTTTCTTTAATGAATGCCTAAGGTCTTCCAACTCTCTTGGTTTTTCTACTTTGGACGTATCCAGGCTTTATCAGTTTAAGTCTCAATAATTTTCTCTGTTGTATCGTACCAGAAATCTGTAAACTGGGTAATCAGCAATCCAAATACTTTAAAAATCAACCTTGCTTTTTCACATTATCTTTGATGATTCCCATATATTAATTAATTGAATTAACCAGAAAACCTTCTTCAACTAAATAAACATATACTCTTCGGTTGTACAGATCAAATCAAAACAGAAAGTTATACACCTGTATTTACAAATATAATATGCACAGAAAAAAGCGATGGTTCGTTACAGTGGAGTGCGAAAGAATTATAGATATCACAGCTTCTTGAGGTTTTTTCTCGTTTGTTCTTTATCTCAAGTTCCGTAAAAATGGTAATGTAGTTGCAATAAGATATTTTAAACTGAAAAGTGTTGACACCAGTATATGTTTTGTATCTCAATGGGCAGCAGTACGTAAATTTCGAAGTAGTGCTAAAACATTTTTATTTGAGTCCGGAAAGGATTTGAATTAATAACCATTACTTTTTCACTTTTTTGCCAGCCTTTTTCAATTCCATAATTTCTCGCTGTTTGGCAAGTACACCAATTGGCATCAGCTTCACGAAGTTGTTTTTTTCATTTTCCCAGTTGGAAAGATACTCCTCAGCCGTGGCACTTCCTGTATGTTTGTGATAGTCCAGAAGAAGTCGTTTCAGTTCTTTCGAAGAAGAACTGTCCACATTCAGTGGAGTTACGTATTCATTGTTGATCTGGTGAACCTGATCTTTTCTAAGATAGAGAATTCCACCGGTCATACCCGCCCCCACATTACTCGATACCGGGCCAAGAATCACAACGGTTCCGTTGGTCATATATTCGCAAGGGTGCAATCCGGTGCCTTCCGCTACTGCAACAGCACCGCTGTTCCTTACAGCAAAACGGTCACCCGCAAGGCCGTTTACATAGAGTCTTCCACCTGTGGCTCCGTAAAGAGCACAGTTTCCGATAATGGCGTTATCGGCAGGGTCGAATGTAGAAATTTTGGGTGGATTAATCACCACAAAGCCACCTGACATGGTTTTACAGACTGAATCGTTTGCTTCACCCCATAGTTTTACATTCAAACCTTCTGTGAGAAATACACCAAAACCTTGTCCGGCGCTTCCTTCAAATTCCAGGTCGATTTTTCCGCTAAAGTGATGATCAGATTCAGCAAGGCCTTTTTCTTTGATTTCAGCCATGCGCTTGTTCGATATCTTCTTGGCTATCATGCCGCTGAGAGTGGCAAGTGCCGCACGGACTCTCGTATTGATTTTATCTGAAGCGGAGAATTTGCCTTCCTTTTCAACAGCTGTTTTGCACAGGTCAATATATTTTTTGTTGAAGTCACTAATACCTTCGTTGAATGGATTAGGCTGCTGGTTGTAGCTGTGGAGGGCATCACCCAGAAAGTAGTTTAGGTCGATGTGGCGACTGTCTACAAGATCCTGGTGCTCTTCTTTTAGCGTCAGCAGGTCAATCCGGCCAATGACCTCCTCAATCGATTTGGCGCCGATTTTGGCGAGATTTCTTCGCACATCTTCTGCGAGATATTCCATCATGCGGATTATATGATCTTTGTTGCCTTTGTACTTGGCTTTGAACTTCGGATCGTGTGTGGCGATACCGGTCGGGCATGTATTTTTTTCACAAATACGCGCCATCACGCAGCCTTCGGCTATGAGCAGAAGTTTTCCGAAATCAAACCCTTCAGCGCCTAAAAGTGCAGCACTTACAATATCGGGCCCGGTGTGGAGGCCTCCGTCTGTTCTCAATTCTACAAATTCACGGAGACCATGCTCACATAGAGTTCGGTGAACTTCAAGCAGGCCAATTTCCCACGGGAGTCCGGCGTGTTTCATAGATGTGAGTGTGGCAGCGCCGGTTCCGCCGTCACCTCCTGAAATGTGGATGACATCGGCGCCTGCTTTCGCAACACCTACAGCAATTGTACCGATATTTTCACCTGATACCAGCTTCACATTTACCCTGGCTTCCGGTTTTATCTGCTTTAGTTCATAAATAAGCTGCTTGAGATCTTCAATGCTGTAAATGTCGTGAAGCGGAGGAGGAGAGATCAGGTCGAAACCCGGCTCACTGTGGCGTGCAAAGGCGATATTTTCGTCCACTTTTACACCCATCAACTGGCCGCCCTCACCGGGTTTGGCTCCCTGCGCAATTTTAATCTGGAATTCATCACCCGCAATCAGGTATTCAGCAGTCACGCCAAATCGGCCGCTGGCTACCTGTTTTATGGATGCAGTAATACCGAGAGTATAATAGAAGGGATTTTCACCACCTTCACCGCTGTTGGAACGGCCACCCAGTTCTTTCATAGCCAGGAAAATATCGCGCTGGGATTCAGCACTGATCGCACCGAAACTCATCGCACCGGAACCAAAACGTTTGGTGATTTCGCTTCTGTGTTCAACATCCTCAATGCTTACTTCATTAGTTGTGGGCTTGAATGTGAAAAGGTGTCTCAGGTTGACAGGATCGCAATCATCTCCAAGCTTGAGATACTCGTTGTAGAGTTCAAGATCGTGAAGGGTAAGCTCGTTATCACGAACCAGTTTATGGATGATCTTTGATCGTGTGTTGGTCATTGAGTGTTTTTCACCTTCCAGGCCACGATTGTGTTCCTTATATTGATAGGTGTGAATCGGCTTGTCATTTTCGTCCATCTTTTCAGCATTTTGAGTGTGCTCAAGGATCTGACGTACAACTTCTTTTATATTAATACCACCCATTGGAGAGAAAAGTCCGGGAAAGAAAAGATCCTGAAGCTCTTTTCCAATGCCCAGTGCTGTAAAAAGTTTGGAGCTTTGGTAGCTTCGGGCTACAGATATACCCGATTTCGACATTATCTTCAGCAATCCTGTGTTGAACGATTTGATGAGATTTGCTTCTCGTTCATCAGGAGAGAGATTTTTAAAGCTTCGGTTGTCGCTGAAGCGCGCAAATTCAAGAGCAAGGTAGGGACAAACTGCCGTAGCCCCGAAGCCGATCATTGCTGC
>SL_3KL_010_SEDDRAFT_10003072_pt1 | contig 15195 bp, 7 predicted proteins | sample SodLakKL_010_SED_2_FD_10381 | JGI IMG/M metagenome (IMG submission 10381)
CCGCCTGCCAATCCACATCGAAGTGACCGGCGTATCGGCTGGACAGGCCGTGCTCCAGGAGGTCCCACCACCAGGGGTTCTCCGGTCCGGACACGGCCATGTGGTTGGGGACGATGTCCAGGATCGCCCCCAGGCCCTCCGCACGGAGTGAATCCATGAGTCGCCGGTACCCCTCTTCCCCCCCCAGATCCCGGCTCATGCGCGACGGATCCACCACGTCGTAGCCGTGGGTACTCCCTGGCGCCGCCTGGAGGCAGGGAGAGGTGTACAGATGACTCACGCCCAGTGCGGCCAGGTAATCGGCGAGACCGGCGGCTCCGTCGAAGTCCATGGTCGGCCCCATCTGAAGCCGATAGAGGGCGCGAAGGTCAGGAGGCACGGCGGTAGAGCCGGAACGTCCGACCCTCCAGCAACTCGGCGTCGCCGGCCGCACGCGTTTCGCCGCCGTCCGGTGCTCCCGCCCCGGCCTCTTCTCCATCCCCCGCCTCTGCTCCGCCCTCTTCCCTGGCTCCGCCGTCCTCCTCGGCTGCCGGCACCACCCCCCGCGGCCACCCGCTGTCCAGTACGACCTGCCACCGCTCACCCACAGGAGGACCCGGCAGCCGGAAGGGGACGTCCTCCGCCGCCGCGTTGAACAGCAGGAGGAAGGAGTCGTCCTGGATCGGGCGCCCCTGCGGATCGGGATCCGGGAGTTCGTCCCCGTTGATGAACACCATGAGAGAGCGGGCGAAGGCCGTATCCCAGTCGGCGTCGGTCATCTCCGTACCGTCGGGGCGGAACCAGCCCACATCCAGGGCCCCGCTCCCGCGGATGGACCGTCCCTGGAACCAGCGCCGTCGCCGAAACACCGGGTGTTCCCGCCGGAGCCGGATGACCCGACGGGTGAAGGCCAGGAGATCCTCATCGACGTCGTCCCAATCGAACCAACTGATCTCGTTGTCCTGGCAGTAGGCATTGTTGTTGCCCCCCTGGGTGCGGCCCAACTCGTCGCCCCCCAGGAGCATGGGGATCCCCTGAGACAGGAGGAGCGTGGCGAGGATGTTCCTCTGCTGGCGCGCCCGGACACGGGCGATGTCCTCGTCCTCGGTGGGGCCCTCCTCTCCATGGTTCCATGACCGGTTGTCATCCATTCCGTCCCGGTTTCCTTCCAGATTGGCCTCGTTGTGCTTCTCGTTGTATGAGACCAGGTCCCGGAGGGTGAACCCGTCGTGGGCCGTGACGAAGTTGATGGATGACCGGGGCCGTCGACGGTTCTCCTGATAGAGATCGGGGCTTCCGGTGAGGCGAAGGGCGAACTCACCAAGCTTGGCCTCGCTCCCTCGCCAGTAGTCCCGCACCGTATTCCGGTACTTCCCGTTCCACTCGGCCCAGCCGGGGGGGAAGTTCCCCACCTGGTAGCCGCCGGGACCCACATCCCAGGGCTCGGCGATGAGCTTGACCTCCGCCAGGACCGGGTCCTGCTGCACCATCTGGAAGAAGGGCGCCAGCATGTTCACATCGTACAACTCCCGGGCCAGCGCCGAGGCCAGGTCGAACCGGAAGCCGTCCACCCCCATGGCCGTGACCCAGTAGCGAAGGCTGTCCATGATGAGCTGGACCACCCGGGGCTCGGGGAGGTTCAGGGTGTTCCCCGTACCCGTGTAGTCCATGAAATAGCGCGGCTCACCCTCCACCAGGCGGTAGTAGCTGCGGTTGTCGGTTCCCTTGAACGAGAGGGTGGGGCCGAAGTGGTTCCCTTCGCCGGTGTGGTTGTAGACCACGTCCAGGATGACCTCGATCCCGGCCCGGTGCAGGGTTCTCACCATCTCCTTGAACTCCCTTACCGCGCCCTGGGGCGTCGGGGACGAGGAGTACCGGGGGTCCGGCGCAAAATAGCCCAGGGTGTCGTAGCCCCAGTAGTTCCGGAGCCCCTTCTCCACAAGGTGGTGCGAATCCACGAAGTAGTGCACCGGCATGAGCTCCACCGCCGTAATACCGAGCTCCTTCAGGTGTGCCACCACCGACGGGTGGGCGAGACCGGCGTAGCGCCCCCGTAGCTCTTCGGGCACGTCCGGGTGGCGCACCGTCATGCCGCGCACGTGGGTCTCGTAGATGATGGTCCGGTGCCAGGGCGTGCGCGGGCGAAGGTGGTCCTCTCCTTCCCAGTCGAAGTGCTCATCCACCACCACCGATCGCGGGGTGAAGGGGCCGCTGTCCCGGTCGTCCCGGCTCAGATCCTCGTCCGGATCCCCCATCCGATACCCGAACAGGGCATCGGTCCATTGCGGGTATCCTTCTATGGCCTTCGCGTACGGGTCCAGGAGTAGCTTGGCCGGGTTGAACCGGTGCCCCTCTTCCGGCTGATAGGGCCCGTGGACACGGTAGCCGTAGCGCTGCCCTGGCCCCACACCGGGCAGGTAGCCGTGCCATACATCGGCCGTCCGCTCGTTCAGGTCGAAGCGTGCCGTCTCGCCTCCGCCCTCGTCGCCGCCGCGAAACAGGATCAACTCGACACGTGTGGCGTGACGGGTGAAGAGGCTGAAGTTCACCCCCGAGCCGTCCCATGACGACCCGAGGGGGTAGAAATGACCCGGCCAGAGCTCCATCCCACGTCCTCCTGCGTCGAATTTGAACATCCATGGGGAAAATCCGAACCTGGATTCGGATTTTTTTCAGGAGCGGTGCCCCCCGCTCCCCGTCGTGCGTCCCCACGTGCCGTCAGGCGCCTGGGATCCGGCAGTCACCGGTGGGCAGCGGAGCCAGTCGCTCCAGAATCTCCGTCGACGGCCCGCGGACCCGTTCCACCCGCCCCTCGTTCAGGACTACCACAACGCCCCGATTCCCCACAGGATCCAGGCGCACATGCGCCCACCACCGACCGTTGGAGCCCGCATGCTGATAGACCGGACACCCCGCGGGGGTCCCATCCTCCCTGGCCACGATCCCCCAACCCAGGGCATATCCGGGAGAACCCGGGGGAGGGGTAATCAGACGCACCCACGTCTCCGTGCTCAACAACTCCGGGCTCCCGACTGCACGGTCGCCCCGGATTCCCTCCAGCACGGTGGTCAGGAATGCTCCGTAGTCCTCCAGCGTCATGTGGATGCGCCCGGCAGGACTCATGGCCGGGGGGTTGTCGGCCAGTCCCTCGGGGGGTATGGGAAGGAGCAGGTCGCCCATCCCACCCAGGTGGCCCCAGGGCTCGGAAGGGGCGTCCCGGGTCCCGTCCACGCCGGGGGGGCCCATCCCACCCGACGAGAGCCCCAGGGGAGAGAACACCTCCGAATGGACCAGTTCCTCCCAGGATGACCCCGTCGTCACCTCCATGAGGATGGCCGCCATCACGTATCCGGCATTGGAGTAGAGGAAGGCGCCCGGCGGTCCGCCCGGCTCCCCGGCCAGGATCCGGCGAGCGAAGTGCAGACGGTCGACGCGGGCATCCCGTTCCCGGTCCGGCCCCAGGATGGCCATGGCATCGGCGGCCGGAAGGTTGGCAGGCATGCCGGCTGTATGGCTCAGGAGCTCGACNAGCGTGGCCCGGGCAGCCCAGTCGGGAAGCGGTCCCCACCGGGCAGCCTCGTCCACATGGGCCAGTGGGGTTTCCCAGTCCAGGATGCCCTTCTCCACCAGCCGGCCTGCCAGGACCGCGGTCATGGCCTTCCCATTGGACCCCAGGTGCCAGCGGTCGCCTCGCTCCACGGGAATCCCACTCCCGTGGATGCGCTCACCGGTCACGGCGAAGTGAACCACTCCATTCTCCACCAGCAGCACCCCCGCCGCCGGCGACCCCGCCTCCACCAGCTCCGACGCCAGCGCCTCGAGTCCATGGGTCTGGGCTTCCAGGTGGCCCACCCAACCCAGGCCGAGCCCGGCCAGGGCGCCGATCCAGAGGCCCGCAACCGGTGACCACGCGGTCCGCAGGCGGGCGGACGCCGAAGCCCGCATTGAATCCCCGCCGCCGGAGCCCCAACTTCCTCCTTCCCCGGGCGCCCAATGGTCCCGCTCTTCCTGACTCATTTCCGTCCCCCCTGCTGTGACCGAAACCCATCTATCGCCGCCCCGACTCATCGACCTCGCTCCCCGCGTGGCCAAGGACCTGGGCCTTCCCGCCGCCGGGGTCCGAGGCGCGCTGGAACTCTTCCAGGACGGAGCCACCCTCCCCTTCATCGCCCGTTACCGTAAGGAAGCCACCGGCGGACTGGACGAAGTCCAGCTCGGCGCGCTCCGGGACCGGGGTGCCTACCTGGTGGAGCTGGAAGAACGGCGTCTGACCATCCTGGAGTCGCTGGCCGAGTCGGGGGTGCTGACACCCCAGCTGGATCGGGCCGTCCGAGGGGCCGCCACGAAGCAGGATCTGGAAGACATCTACCGCCCCCACCGGCCCAAGCGCAGAACCCGGGCCACCATGGCGGTGGAGCGGGGTCTGCTCCCCCTCGCCGACAGCGTCTGGGAGGGGAAGGTGGACGATGCCGGAGCCCGGCGCCAGGCTCGGGACCTGGTGGATCCGGACCGGGAGGTGGCGGACATGGAGGCGGCGCTGGCGGGAGCCCGGGACATCCTGGCGGAGCGCGTGGCGGAGGAGCCGCACCTGCGAGGTCGGGTTCGGGAGCTGATGCGGACCCGGGGCGTGGTCTCCAGCTCGTTGGCCCGAGGTGCCAAGGAGCACCCCCTTCGCTCCCGCTTCCGGGACTACGAGTCGCACACCGAGCCGGCCCGATCCATCCCGTCCCATCGGATCCTGGCCATCCGCCGCGGCGAGGCCGAGGGTGTGCTCTCCTGGAAGATCGAGGGCGTCGAGGAAGAGATCCACCAGGAGACCCGCCGGGTGGCCCTCGGCCGCCGCCGGGCCCGCCACACCCTGGAGCTGGTGGCCGAGGACGCCGCACGACGCCTTCTTGGACCCTCCGTCGCCACCGAGGTGGCTTCGGAGCTGAAGGACCGAGCCGACGCCGAGGCCATTCGGGTGTTCGGCCAGAACCTGGAGCAGCTTCTTCTCCAGCCCCCGGCAGGCGANCGGGGNGTCCTGGGGCTGGATCCGGGCTTCCGGACGGGGGTCAAGGCAGCGGCGGTGTCGGCAACGGGGGCGGTGCTGGAGACGGGCACCCTCTTCCTCCATCGGGAAGACGCCTTCCAGGATGAGCTCCAGAGCCTGTTGAAGCGCCACCGGCCTGAGCTGGTGGCCGTAGGCAACGGCACCGCCTCCCGGGAGACCCTCGCGCTGGTTCGTCAGGTACTGGAGACCCTGCCTGCCCAGCGTCGACCGGAGGCGGTGCTGGTGAACGAAGCCGGTGCCTCCGTCTATTCCGCCTCCATCCTGGCACGAGACGAACTACCCGGCCTGGATGTGACCCTTCGTGGGGCCGTCTCCATCGCCCGCCGGCTGCAGGATCCACTGGCCGAGCTGGTGAAGATCGACCCCCGCTCCATCGGGGTGGGCCAGTATCAGCACGACGTGAACCAGCCGGCCCTTCGGGATCGTCTGGATCAGACGGTGGAGGTGTGCGTGAACCGGGTCGGCGTCGAGGTCAACACCGCCTCCCCTGCCCTTCTAGCCTATGTGGCAGGGATCGGCCCCACCCTGGCCCAGCGGATCGTGGAGACGCGGGAGCGACAGGGAGGATTCCGGGAGCGGCGCGAGCTGCTGGACGTCCCGCGACTGGGCCCGAAGGCCTTTGAGCAGGCGGCGGGATTCCTTCGGGTCCGCGGTGGTGCCCACCCCCTGGACGCCACCGCCGTCCACCCCGAGCGGTATGACCTGGTCTCGTCCGTGGCCTCGGACCTGGGGATGGACGTCGCGGACCTGGTGGGGAACGAGGCCGCGCTGGAGCGCCTGGAGTCGACGCTGGACCGCTACGTCTCGGAACGGGTGGGGCGCCCCACCCTGGAAGACATCCTGGCGGAATTGCGGCGTCCGGGACGGGATCCCAGGGACCGCTTCCAGCCCCCGGAATTCCGCGAAGACGTCCGCTCGCCGGAAGACCTCAAGCCCGGGATGCGCCTGGGTGGCGTCGTCACCAACGTGGTGGCATTCGGGGCCTTCGTGGACGTGGGGGTGCACCAGGACGGTCTGGTCCACGTGTCGGAGCTCACCGACGGGTACGTCCGGGATCCGTCGGAGGTGGTGAAGGTGGGTCAGGCGGTGCAGGTCACCGTTCTCTCGGTGGATCTGGACCGGGGCCGGATCGGCCTCTCCATGCGCGCCGACTCGTCGCAGCGCGCCCAGCCGTCCGCCCAAAGGGGAGACCGACGGTGACCCACGGGGGCCTCACCCTCCTGCTCGTCATCTTTCTGGTCCACCTGGTGGCTTTCGTCACCCTGTGGATCCGGCGACGGGAACGCTACCACCTGGCCGTGGTCTTCACCTTCGTCCTGCTGGTGGGAGCCACTGCGGCCCGCCTTTTCATTCCCCAGGTGGAGGTGGCGGGCGTATCCGTACCCGACGCCCTCCGTATGGCGTCGTGGCCGGCGGCGGCCTTCAGCGTGGGTTGGACGCTCCTTCGCCTTCGCCGACGACTCCGCCGCCTAAGCCTGGGACGTGGAGCGGATCCGCCGGCCTCGGGGTAGAGGGACACCGCCATCGTACTCCAAGCCACCACATCTGCGCACTCCATGATCCCCTTCGCCTTCCGGCGGACCCTCGGGTCCTCACTCGCGCTTGCCCTTGCCCTGACCACCGGATGCGCCGCCGACACCGACGGATCGGCCGACACGGTGGAGTTCGTCGTCATGGGAACCACCGATGTCCACGGTCAACTGGTTCCGTGGGACTACGAACGGGAAGAATCCCTGATCACGGGCTCGCCCGCCTGGCACCCCTGGTGGACTCGATCCGGGCGGCGAACCCCGGTCGCACCCTCCTCATCGACTCCGGCGACGTGCTCCAGGGCAACCCGCTGACCGCCGTCCACACACCCCTCCCGGAAGGCGAAACCCATCCGGTGATCCTGGCCATGAATCATCTGGGGTACGACGCGGCGGCGCTGGGGAACCACGAATTCAATTTCGGTCTGGATCATCTGAGGCGCTCCCTGGAGGCGGCGGACTTCCCCTTCCTCTCGGCCAACATCGTCCACGCCGACTCCGGTGAGCCCGCCTGGCCCACCCACACCCTGGTGGAGCGCCAGTTGAATGGCCGTGCGCTTCGGGTGGGGATCACCGCCGTCGTGCCCCCCGGTGTCGCCATCTGGGACCGGGATCATGTGGAGGGTCAGCTTCGATTCCCGGACATGGTCGAGCGCCTGGGCGAGGTCGTCCCGGCCATGCGGGACGGAGGAGCCGACCTGGTGGTGGTGGCGGCTCACGCCTCCTTCTCCGGGACCAGCTATGACACCGTCACCACCGGCCTCGGCGCCGAAAGTCGCATGGCCGAGGCCGCGTGGCAGGTAGAGGGCATGGACGCCGCCTTCCTGGGACACAGTCATCGTCAGGTGGCGGACTCCGTCATCAACGGGGTCCTGTTCTCCCAGGCCGGCTCCCATGGCCGGGCCCTGGCCGTGGCCACCTTCCGGCTCGCGCCGGAGGACGAGGGCGAGGGCTGGCGTGTGGTGGAGCGTCGCTCGGAGCTCCTGCACCCCACCGAAGACCACCTGGATGAGGCCATGATGGAGATTTTGGCCCCGGCCCACGAGCGGGCGGTGCTGGAGATGGGCCGGGTCGTGGGACGAGCCGCGGAGGAGTGGTCGGCGGGGGAGGCTCGGGTACGGGCCACCCCGCTCATGGACTGGGTGAACCGCGTGCAGCAGGAGGTCACGGGCGCCGACCTGTCCGCGGCGGCGGCGTTCAGCCTCACAGCCGGATTCCCGGAGGGAGACATCACCGTCGCGCGGATGGCACGATTCTATCCCTACGACAACAACCTCCTTCGGGCCGTGCGGATAACCGGCGCCGAGCTTCGGGCCTACCTGGAGCACTCCGCCCGGTACTTCCTTCCCTGCCCGGACGCCCAGTGCGAGCGACTCGTGAATCCCGAGTGGCCGGGCTTCAATTTCGACATGGTGCGGGGGGTCGAGTACACGCTGGATCTCACCCGTCCCTGGGGTGAGCGGGTGGTGCGATTGGAGCGGGACGGACGCCCCGTAGCCGATGACCACGTCTTCACCATGGCCCTGAACAACTACCGGCAGAGCGGAGGCGGAGCCTTCCCCGCAGTGGCCGACGCGGAGGTGGTCTACGAAGGGTCCGAGAGTGTCCGGGATATCCTGATCCGGGCCCTGGAGGCGGAAGGTGACCTCGTCAGGCCCGCGGACTTCACCGAGAACTGGGTCATCGTGCCCGAAGCGTTGGCGGAGCAGGCCCTTCGGGAAATGCACGGAGGAGGTCGCTGACGGCGGGTACGGGCTCATCCGGAGGGGAGAGCCGGGCGCGGAACCCGTTGTATCAAAAACGAAACTTGGGCTAGGTTCAGGAGATGTTGACGGCCAAGGGGCAGTTGCCTCTGCCCTCGATCTTCCCCACCCACCTTGGGAGGTGCCATGAACCACCCCGGTTCGAATCCGTCCCGAAGTCGTGGAAGACGACGGACTCCGCGGTCCCTGCGGAATCTCCTCGTCCTCTCCTCTGCACTGTTCCTTCCCCTGGGGCTCCTCGCCCCACCCGCCGCCACCGCACTCGAAGCCCAGACCGGAACCATCTCCGGCACGGTGGTGGGTACCGGCGGACAACCCATCGCCAGCGCCTTCGTCACCCTCACCCAGAGCAATCGGACGGGGGTGACGAACCCCCGGGGCCAGTTCACGCTCCAGAACGTCCCCGCCGGGGCACAGGAGATCGAGGTGAGCTCCCTGGGCTACCGGGCTGAGACCCAGACCGTCACTGTGGTGGCCGGTCAAACGGTAGAGGTGGAGTTCGTGCTTCGGGTCAGCGCGGTGGCGCTGGACGAAGTGGTGGTCACGGGCCAGGCCTCGGGGGTCGCCCGCCGGGAGATCGGTACTTCCATCGCTTCGGTGGATGTGACCCAACTCGAGAGTGCGCCCATCAACAACCTCTCCCAGCTCCTCCAGGCGCGGGCCCCGGGCGTGAATGTCATGCCGGGCGGAGGAAAGTCCGGGCAGGGGAGCCGNATCGTCCTTCGCGGNGCCGCCTCCATCACCCAGTCCAACGAGCCCCTCATCTATGTGGACGGGATCCGCATCGACAACTCCAGCTCCAGCGGCATCTCCACCACCACCGCCGGGGCCTCGTGGTCGGGATTGGACGACATCANCCCCGCCGACATCGAGCGCATCGAGATCATCCGCGGCGCTTCGGCCGCAACCCTCTACGGCTCCGAAGCATCGGCGGGAGTGATCCAGATCTTCACGCGACGGGGTCGCGAGGGTGTGACCCAGTGGCGGTACAACGCCGATTTCGGGGTCCTCAGCTCACCCCGTGACTGGTGGCAGATCTCCGCCTATTCGGATTGGTTCTACGACAACATGGTGCAGAGCGGTCGCACCCAGTCGCACCAGGTATCGGTGACAGGCGGAAGCGAGAGCTTCTCCTATTACGCGGCCGTGACGGCTCGCGACGAGAAGGGAATCCTGCCCAACGGGGGCGAAGAAGCCTACTCGGCCCGCCTCAACTTGAGCGTCGTGCCCCGGGACGACATCTCGATCCGGCTGACCAGCGGGTTCACCCGGCGCTCCGTTCAGCACACGCCGGACGCGAACAACACCCGCGGCTACACCATCAACGGACTGGTGGGCGGCCCCCGGGGTCAGTTCGGCACCCCGACCATGGACCTCCGGGCCATCGACGCCTTCCAGAACGGGAACCGCTTCACCGGTGGGATCACGGCCGAACATCAGGTCACCCAGGCCATCAACCACCGCCTGACCTTCGGCGCCGACATCTTCAACTCCGATGAGTTCCAGCTCTTTCCCTTTGGCGCTGTGAACAACATCATCGAAGGCTTTCGCTCCAACTACCGCCGGCAGAACCTGAACCTCAACGTAGACTACACAGCCACCTTGCGGTTCCAGCTCACCGACGGCATGCGCTCCACCACCTCAGCCGGCTTCCAGTACTTCGACCGGGATCAGAGCTGGAGTTCGTCCGTCGGATCCGGTTTCCCCTTCCTGGGGCTCGAGACCGTGAGCGCGGCCCTGACCACCTCTGGTGCCGAGTCCCGCCTGAAGGAACGGAGCGCCGGCTTCTTTGCCGAGCAGCAGTTCGGCATCGGTGACGCCCTCTTCGTGACCCTGGGTGCCCGAGCCGACGCCCACTCCGCCTTCGGTGACGATGTGGACTACCAGGTCTATCCGAAAGCGGACATCTCCTACATCCTCAGTGAACAGGTTTCGCTCCCCGAACTCCTCTCGTCCGTGCGCCTGCGGGCCTCGTACGGAACGGCCGGGCAGCAGCCGGCCAACTTCTCCGCCGTGCGGACCTGGATGCCGGAATCGGCGGTGGGCGGACAGCCCGCCGTGCGTCCGGGCAACCTGGGGAACCCGGACCTCAAGGCAGAGGTCAGCACAGAGATCGAGTTCGGGCTCGATCTCGGACTGATGGACGACCGGGTACGGGTCGAGGTCACGCGCTTCGACCAGAACACCACCGACGCCCTCTACGCCGTCCGGGAGCCCCCGTCGCAGGGGTTCCTCCAGACCCAGCTCCGCAACGTGGGTGAGATCGAGAACAGCGGCTGGGAGGTGGGCATCCGTGGGACGGTACTGGAGCTGCCCAGCTTCGCCTGGGACGCCAATATCAACTACTCCACCAACAACAACGAGATCGTGAGCCTGGGAGGCGGGGCCCCCATCCAGCTCCAGTGGCTCCAGTTCATGCGCGAAGGCTACCCGGTGGGATCCTTCTTCGGCGACCGCTTCGTCGAGGTCGACGGTCAGGTGGGCCTCGCCAGTCAGCTTCTCCGGGACGCCAACGGCGAACTGCCGGAGGGCTGGGACTACCTGGGTCAGCCGCTCCCCACCCGGCAGATCCAGCTCGGGAGCACCTTCAGCATCGGCTCCCGGACGTCAGTGGCCGTGCTCCTGGATCACAAGGGCGGTCACATGAACCACGACCACTCCATGCGTTGGCTCATGCATCCGGCTCGGAACGTTACCGACACGCAGGGACTTCCCATCGAGCCCGGTCCGGTAGCCCTCCGTTGCCGCGGGAACGTGGACGCCCTGACCCAGGCGGTCTGCGACCGGCCCTCGGCCCTGACCCACGGGGACTATGCCTTCGACGCCGATTTCTGGCGTCTCCGTGAGCTTAGTGTCGCGTATCGGATCCCGGATCAGTGGCTCGGGAATGTGGGCATCCAGGGGGCGACGCTGTCCATTGCCGGACGGAACCTCCTGCGCTGGACCGATTACCCGGGACTCGACCCGGAGGGCATGTACCGGAACGATCTGTCCGACTCGGCGCTCCGGGCCCACAACTTCTTCGACACCCCCCTTCCCCGGCAGTTCGTCGTGGGAATCAGCGCGCAGTTCTGATGACAACCGGCAGAGGAGATCCAATCATGCACAAGGAACGAACCACGAGGAATCGAGCCGAATTCGGCCGGGTCCGCGGGCGATCCCTGGCACTGCTGGCCGCCGGAGGACTGCTGCTCGCCGGGTGTGACCTGGGGGTTTCGAACCCCGCCCTCATCGAGGAAACCGATCTGGAAACGCAGCAGGCCGTGCCCGCCATTGTCAACGGTGCCCTGGGCACCTTCGGGCTGGCCACCACCATCATGGGGGGCGGGGGCACCTACTCCGCCAGCGCCCTCCTCGCAGGAGAGCTGGTCCACTCCGGAAGCTGGGTCCCACCGCGGGAGATCAGCGAGGGGACACCCAACAACGAATCGCCGGAGAACCAGTCCCACTGGGGATTCTCGTCCCAGGCCCGTTGGCAAGCCGAGGATGCCATCGGCAAGGCCCAGAGGCTGGTGAGCGATCCCGCTTCCAACTCCTGGGTGGCGTTGGCCCAGCTATACGCCGGATTTTCGAACCGGATCATGGGCGAGATGTTCTGCGACGCGGTGATCGACGGAGGGGGTATTGAACCCCACACCGCCTTCAGCGAGCGGGCCGTGGGCTTCTTCCAGGATGCGGTCCAGACCGCCCAGACCGGTGGTCACGAAGATACCCGTTTGGCGGCCCTGGCGGGGCAGGCTCAGGCGAATGTCATGCTGGGACGATGGGACCAGGCCGTGGCTGCGGCCCAGCAGGTGCCCACCGATTTCGTCTTCTCCCACGTCCACTCCGAGAATTCCACCAGTGAGCACAACGGCGTCCACAACTGGGCGTATCGTGGCGACAACGGGTTCCAGCTCACCGTGTGGGGGACGAAGTGGGCGGAGTGGGGCCTCAACACCGCCGACCCGGAAGCCGGGGGTGATCCCCGCGCTTCCTTCCAGCCCCTGCTGACCTCCGACGGGAATCCCCTCATCGGAGGAGACAACCGGCGGCCCGTCTGGCGGGTCGAGAAGTACCCGGCCCGGAACACGGGCATCCCCCTCGCCAAGGGGACCGAGATGAGGCTCATCGAAGCCGAGGCGCTCCTCCGTCAGAATCAGGTCGGTGGCGCCGTGGACCTCATCAACCAGGTTCGGGCGCATCACGGCCTGGACCCCGTCGACGCGGCCACCCCGGCGGAAGCCTGGCCCCTCTTCATGCAGGAGCGTGGAGTTGAACTCTGGATGGAAGGGCGGCGCCTGGGAGATCTGCGCCGCTGGTCCCAGGACGCCACGACAGAACCCTTTGCCGGGTATGAGGTGGTGGGAGCGGTGGCAGGAGGCCAGCCGGCGAGCGCCGACCCCACCCGGAATGTGCTGGAGGCCGATCCGCTCTGCCTGCGGGTGAGCACCAACGAGATATTCTCGAACCCCAACCTGGCCAACAACCCGCCTCGGTAGGACACCACCATCCGTAGTGGGGGCGTATCCCGTCGCCACTGCTGGACATCCGCTGTTCATCAGCGGGAACCGCACCCCCCGGGAATCTTCCCGGGGGGTGCTTTCGTTTGAAGCACGGGGCCTCGCCGTGACGGGGAATCGGCCTTTCCCAGTTCCCCCGTGACCCTTCGGATTCCGGACGGAGTTGCCGATACTCCCCCAGGAGCAACTCGCAGGGCCTCCCACGACTCCATGACGTCCGTGAACAAGCTTCTACAGACGGAAATCCTCTACGAGATCTCCCTTGCCATGGGGAGGAGCCTGGACCTCGAGGAGATGCTCAGCCAGAGCCTTTCGACGCTCCTGCGCACCCTCAATGGCCGAGGCGCGTCCGTCCTCCGCTGGATCGAACAGGAGTCCAACGGCGGGAACGGATCGACGCCGGACGCCTCGCCGCTGGGTCCTTTCCTGGAGTGGCAGGACGTCCACACCGTTCCAGGGAGCCTTTCCCGGACTCCCCTGCACCAGGCATTCATCCGGAACCTGGAACTCCCCGCGACCCCTGGCGACCTTCCCACCTGGCGGGACACCTTGCCTCGCGCCCTGGTCCACGATGGAACCGGAAGCTACGCCCTTGACCTTCCGGATTTCGGGGTGCTCATCTTCCACAGGAAGGGTGAGGCTCTCCCAGGAGATTTCCTCGCCTCGCTCCACCGTCTCACGGAAAAGCTCTCCTGGGCGGCACAGGCGTGCCTCTACAAGTCCGAGCTCAAGACCCAGATCCGTCTGGCCCAAGCGGCCACGCAGGCCAAGAGCCGCTTCCTGGCCAACATGAGCCACGAAATCCGCACGCCCATGAACGGGATCCTGGGGATGATGGATCTGGTGTTGGAGACGCCGCTTCAGTTGGGCCAGCGCAAGCACCTGGGATACGCCCGCACTTCGGCGGTGCACCTCCTCGATATCATCAACCAGCTCCTGGACCTCTCGCGCATCGAAGCGGAGCGCCTGGAGCTTCGCCCCCGGCCCCTTGAGCTTCGGGCCTTCCTGGATGACATCGCCTGGATCCAGTCTCCCCAGACCCTGCGCAAGGGGCTCGAACTTGAACACAGCGTAGCACCCGATTTGCCGTCGTGTGTGCTGGCCGATCCCACCCGCCTACGTCAGCTCCTGGTGAACCTGCTGGGCAACGCCGTGAAGTTCACTGAGTCGGGAACCATTCGACTCGACGTTGATTTTGCGCCCCCCGGCCACGTAGCCACCGGGGGGCGGATCGCTGCCTCACCGCCGTCCACCAACCCCATTCGCTTCCGCGTGTCCGACACCGGCATCGGAATCCGACCGGAAGACCTGGACCGGATCTTCCAGGCCTTCGAGCAGGTGGACGCCCACAGCAGTCGCCGCTTCGAGGGCACGGGCCTCGGGCTCACCATCACCCGCGAGTTGGTGAGCCTGATGGGTGGTGAGATCCAGGTCGAAAGTGAACTCGGGCGGGGTACGCTGGTCACCGTCACCCTTCCCCTCCCGGAGACATCGTGCGAGGGAGTGGACGGCTGTCGCCTCCATGTTCCCGACCGCCCGGCAGACGGGCGCCGCTTCGATATTCCCGACCGCACCGATACCGCCTTCCAGGGAGTGGAATCGGCCACCCCCGAGACCTGGCCCGCCTCTCGTGCTCCGAGTCCGAACGCTCCCCTGACGGCGATCCCCCCAGGACCGGGGCCGGTACGGATCCTCCTGGCCGAGGACAACGAGATCAACCGGGAGGTTGCCCTGGCCCTTCTGGCCAAGATCGAAGCGTGGTGCCGGGTGGCAGGAAACGGCATAGAGGCACTGGAACTCCTGGAAGACGAGGAGTTCGACCTCATCCTCATGGATATGATGATGCCCCAAATGGACGGGCTCGAGGCCGTGCAGCGCCTGCGGGAGCGGGAGCGGGTGGAAGGGCTCCCGCCCACACCGGTCATCGCCTTCACCGCCAACGCCATGAAGGGGGATCGATCCCGTTACCTGTCCCAGGGAATCCAGGGATACATATCCAAGCCCATCGACGCCCCGACCTTTTTCGAGGAGATCCGACGCGTGCTCGAGAACTCCCAAGACCCGAGGAGAGACGATATGGCGCAAGGTCAGAGTAGCGCACAGGCAGACCGAATGGAGCCGTCGCCCCTGGACTGGAGTGCCGCCGTGGACCAGATGGGCGGGTTTGAGGACCTCCTGGTCCGAGCAGCCGGCATGTTCCAGGACGAACTCCCCGGATATCTGGATCGGCTGGAGCACGAATTGGCGGAGGGCCCACCGGAAGCCCTGCGCACAACGGCCCACACCCTGAAGGGTCTGGCCTCCACCTTCTGCGCCGAAGAGGCCCGAGCCACGGCGTTCGAGCTGGAGCAGGCCGCCATGGGCGACAC
>SL_3KL_010_SEDDRAFT_10003073_pt1 | contig 15193 bp, 6 predicted proteins | sample SodLakKL_010_SED_2_FD_10381 | JGI IMG/M metagenome (IMG submission 10381)
GTTTCCGCCACCATTGAGAATGCGGATTGCGACGGAGGTTTGGGAAGTGCTCAACTAAGTGTTACAGGCGGCTCAGGTAATTTTTCCTACAACTGGGATCCCACTGTGTCAACCGATGACACGGCATCCGATCTGGACGTGGGCACCTATTCAGTGACGGTGGAGGACGCTGAAATAGACGGCTGTGAGGGTGAGATTACGATTGAAATTGAGATTCAGGGCGATTTAGATTTGGACATCATAGCGGTTCATACCACCTGCCAATTGGATAACGGCTCAATCTTCGTCACGCCGGACGGACCGGGACCATTTTCCTACTTTTGGGACGGGCCAACTACCATCACCGGTTCTGAAGGGGAGGATTTGGAATCTGGTTTGTACAACCTGACAGTGACAGATGACATCACAGGTTGTGAAACAGAAACCACCATAGAACTTGAAGACTCCGACCCACTGGATATTTCCGCCACTATAGAAAATGCGGATTGCGATGGAGGTTTTGGTAGTGCTCAACTAAGTGTATCGGGCGGCTCAGGTAATTTTTCCTACAACTGGGACCCGGCTGTGTCAACCGATGCCACGGCCTCCGATCTGGATGCAGGCACCTATTCAGTGACGGTGGAGGACGCTGAAATAGACGGCTGCGAAGGTGAGATTACGATTGAAATTGAGATTCAGGGCGATTTAGATTTGGACATCATAACGGTTCATACCACCTGCCAATTGGATAACGGCTCAATCTCCGTCACGCCGGACGGGCCTGGACCATTTTCCTACTTTTGGGACGGGCCAACTACCATCACCGGTTCTGAAGGGGAGGATTTGGAATCTGGTTTTTACAACCTGACAGTTACGGACGACCTAACAGGCTGCGAAACAGAGACCACCATTGAAATTGAAGACTCCGATCCACTGGATATTTCCACCACCATTGAAGATGCGGATTGTGACGGAAGTTTGGGTAGTGCGCAACTGAGTGTGACAGGTGGTTCGGGTAACTTTTCCTACAACTGGGACCCGGCTGTGTCAAACGATGCCACGGCTTCGGACCTGGATGCAGGCACCTATTCCGTGACGGTGGAGGACAACGAAATAGCCGGCTGTGAAGGAGAAATTGTGATTGAAATCGAGATGCATGGTGACTTGGATTTGGACATCGCAATCGACCACACCACCTGCCAATGGGAAAACGGATCAATCTCCGTCATACCGGACGGGCCTGGACCATTTTCCTACTTTTGGGATGGGCCAACTGCGATTTCCGGTTCTGCGGGAGAGGATTTGGAATCTGGTTTTTACAACCTGACAGTTACAGACGACCTAACAGGCTGCGAAACAGACACCACCATTGAAATTGAAGACTCCGATCCACTGGATATTTCCACCACCATTGAAGATGCGGATTGTGACGGAAGTTTGGGTAGTGCGCAACTGAGTGTGACGGACAACGAAATAGCCGGCTGTGAAGGAGAAATTGTGATTGAAATCGAGATGCATGGTGACTTGGATTTGGACATCGCAATCGACCACACCACCTGCCAATTGGAAAACGGCTCAATCTCCGTCACACCAACCGGGCCTGGACCATTTTCCTACTTTTGGGACGGGCCAAGTATCATCACCGGTTCTGAGGGGGAGGATTTGGAATCTGGTTTTTACAACCTGACAGTGACAGATGACCTCACAGGTTGTGAGACAGAAACCACCATAGAAATTGAAGACTCCGACCCTCTCGATATTTCAGCCACTACCGAAAATGCAGATTGTGACGGAAGCTTGGGCAGTGCAGAACTCATTGTGACAGGCGGTTCGGGTAATTTTTCCTACAACTGGGACCCGGCTGTGTCAACTGATGCATCAGCTTCGGATCTGGATGCGGGCACCTACTCAGTGACAGTTGAAGACAACGAAATAGACGGTTGCGANGGAGAGATTACGATTGAAATCGAGATGCTGGGTGAATTGAATTTGGACATCACGCTCNATCACACCACCTGCCAATTGGACAACGGTTCCATCTCCATATCCCCTGATGGACCGGGCCCATTTTCTTACTTTTGGGATGGNCCAACTGCGATTTCCGGTTCTGCGGGAGAGGATTTGGAATCTGGTTTTTACAACCTGACAGTNACAGACGATNTTACAGGTTGTGAAGCAGAAACCAACATCGAAATTGAAGACTCCGACCCTCTGGATATCTCCGCCACCACCGAAGATGCGGATTGTGACGGAAGTTTGGGTAGCGCTCAACTAAGTGTGTCAGGTGGTTCGGGTAATTTTTCCTACAACTGGGACCCGGCTGTGTCAAACGATGCCACGGCTTCAGATCTGAATGAGGGCATTTATTCAGTAACAGTAGAGGACGACGAAATTGACGGCTGCGAAGGAGAAATTGTGATTGAAATCGAGATGCTGGGCGAATTGAATTTGGACATCACGCTCGATCATACCACCTGCCAATTGGACAATGGTTCCATCTCCGTATCCCCTGATGGTCCCGGACCATTTTCCTACGATTGGATCGGGCCAACTGCCATTACAGGCTCTGAGGGTCAGAATCTCAGTTCTGGAACCTACGACCTCACTGTTACCGATGATTTTACCAATTGCACAGCCGAGGCGCAGATAGAAATTGACCCCTCGGATTCTCTTCATTTGACAACTGATATTGAGCATCCTCAATGCGATGGAACAACCGGGTCCATAGAAATATCTGCATCCGGCACCGGTGGAAGTTACAACTACACCTGGAGTGATCCCCAATTATCCGGGCCGGAGGTTGATGAACTGGAGGCCGGAGTTTTTACAGTTACCGTAACCGATCCCGATATTCCCGGATGTGAAAGTGAGGAGGTTATAGAATTAATTTGGGAAGGTGAGCTGCCGGTTGAAATAACAGCCACCGAGCCATCTTGCAATGAGAGCAATGGAGAATTATTTCTCGACCCTTTTGGCAACGAATCATTTGAATACGAATGGAGTGTTGACAATCCATCTCCGCTTACAGGTGATGGCGGAACAGGAATTGAGCCCGGCACTTACTGGGTCACAGTCACCGGCACAGAGACCTTTTGCACCGCAGAGCTTGAAATAGAACTGGATGACATACCACCTTTTGACGTGGATATTGAAATCGTTCATCCCGACTGTTATGAAGACAATGGAAGTATAACACTGAATCCTGATGTACCGGGATCCTATGAGTACTCCTGGGGATCAGGGAATCAGTTGGAAGACCTGGGACCCGGGCTTTACGATTTTATAGTTACCGATGTGCAAACGGGGTGTGTGTGGAGGGGGGATGCTGAGCTGGAATACCAGCACCTTTTCGATGCCACCGTAGAGGCATTTGACCCATCCTGTGGGGAAGATGACGGAGAGATTTTGATTAGCCCGGACGGATCGGGTGATTATTCTTACCAGTGGGACGGGCCGGGAAATGCAACAGGCCACAATCCCACCGATATTCCAGGAGGCGATTGGTCTGTAACCATCACAGATGATCTCAGCAATTGCACCCTTGAACTGGACATAATCCTGGGAATTACCGAGCCTTTTGATCTCGACAGTGTGATAGAGCATCCATTTTGTAGCCAGGCCGACGGTTCAATTTGGGTTACTCCACAGGGGGGCGGACCTTTTGAGTACGAATGGGACCCTGGAAATCTAATCCAGGGCATGGGAAGTGAAGATTTAGCCGCCGGGATTTATCAACTGACGGTGACCAACACCGCAAATGGTTGTGAACTGGATTTTGAGTTTGAACTCACCACAGACCCGCCATTGGAAGTTAGCAGTTCGGTATCTCATCCCTCTTGTGAAACCGATGACGGGGAGATATCATTGAGCCCCGATGGAACAAGTCCCTACGATTACGAGTGGAGCGGACCCGTCGCAGTAAGTGGTGAATCGGGAGAAAACCTGCCCGGTGGCATGTATTGGGTGACTGTCACAGAACTGCAGACGGGCTGTTTCCAGGAATTGGAAATTGAACTCGAAGCTCCCGTTCCCTTCACCACGGAGAGCTTCGTTCAACAGCCCTCCTGTCAGGAAGAGGATGGAGTCATTGAGGTGGAAACTGATATATCCGGCGATTTCGACTATCAGTGGAGTGGGCCGTTCCCTATCGATGGAAGTATTGGTGAAAATCTTCCCCCGGGGAGCTACAGTTTGCTGATTGAAGATTTGAACACAGGTTGCACGGACTTTTTAGAGTGGGAACTGATTGCCCCCGAGCCATTTGACCTGGATTACGACTCAGAGGATACCAATTGTGGATTGGACAATGGCTCGGTATCGGTTTTTCCCAGTGGCAACGGCCCCTACGAATATGATTGGTCAGGTCCTGTGGCTGTAACGGGAGATTCGGGCACAGGATTAGAAGCCGGAATCTATACGCTTACGGTTACCGACATTAACACCGGTTGTACGGAGGAGGTGGAAATAAGCATTGAATCCTCCGAGGGCCTTGACTTTGACTACGATCTCACCAACCCCAGCTGCGGAGAAGACAATGGCTCTATTCAGCTTATTCCCCAGGTTCCGGGCAGTTTTATATACCAGTGGAACGGACCTGTACCGCTTGACGGAGATCAGGTGGAAGATCTGCCGGCTGGATTTTACTCCTTGACGGTCATTGACCAGGATACCGGCTGCGAGTGGTATATGGATTTTCACCTGCAAACCGACGCGCCATTCGATGCAGAAATAGACAAAACCCATTCCACTTGCGGTGATAACAACGGCTCCATTGAAGTCCAAACCGATGGCCAGGGGCCTTTTGACTTTGAGTGGGACGGCCCGGTTGATGTCAGTGGCACTGGTGGAACATCACTTCCTGCCGGCAACTACCTGCTAACCATTACCGACCAAAGCGATGGGTGCTCCAGAGAATGGAATATTGAACTCATTGACAGCGGCTCCTTCTCTGCCGATTTCGAACTTTTGCCGCAAGACTGCGATACCGGACTCGGTGGAATATCCATAGAAACGGACGGTGAAGGACCCTTTGATTTTCAGTGGAGCAGCTCATCAATTCCCAATAGCCCCCAGGCAGACTCTCTCCCGCCCGGAATTTATGAGGTGACCGTAACTCAGACAGAATTCCAATGCGAAGAGGAACTCACCATAGAAATCGACTCATTATTGCTTCTGTCGATTAATGCCACCGTCGAAAACACGAGCTGTGGAGAAGATAATGGAAGCATTTTTATTGAACCTGATGGTTCCGGAAACTTCACAATTGATTGGAGTGGGCCGGTTTCCGTGCTTGAACTCGGCGACAGTATACTCCCGGCCGGGGCCTATTCGGTTACAATTACCGATACGATAACCGGTTGTACAAAGGAAAATGAATTTACAATTCAGGACTCAGAATTGCCAGAGGTTGATATTGAAAAGGTTCAACCTGACTGTGGTGTGGACAACGGGGAAATTTGGGTTGTAAATACCGGTGGTCAACCCTTTGTGTTTGAATGGACCGGTCCTGTATCTGTTGAAAACACAGGTTCTTCCGGGCTTCCCGCGGGCGTTTATCTGCTGAACGTAACCGATACGACAACCGGCTGTTCTAACCAATATTCAATGGAGCTGACCGGCGATGACCTCTTTGAATTTGACACCACCTACACCCATCCCATTTGCGAAGAAAACGATGGCAGCATTTTGGTGGAAGTCGATGAACCGGACAATTACGATTTTTCATGGAGTGGACCTGTGGAAGTAAATGGCCCGGGAGGTAGTGATCTTCCATCGGGCACCTATTCCGCTACCATCACGGAAATAAGCACTGGTTGCAGCAGGTATTTTGAATTGGAACTCGAAGGCGGGACTCCCCTCGAATTTGACTTCGATGTGCAAAATACGTCCTGTGGCCTGGAAAACGGTGGAATTGTCGCAAACCCGCTCAGACCGGGAGACTACAGCTTTTACTGGGATGCGAATCCGGGAGACAGTATATTGTCAGAAATCGGTCCCGGCACTTATACCCTGATCATCGAAGAGGAATCCAACAGTTGCACAGCAGAATACAGTTTTGAAGTAGAAGAATCGGTCGCACCCGGTTTAGTCCTTTTTGAAGAATGCCAATCCGATGGCGAGCACTATATCGTTTCCGGTTTTGTGGAGAATGGAAGCCCCGAGTACACTTCTATTGCAGGTGGTGTGGACATTTACTTCGATCAGGATAGTTTTTGGTCAGATCCTATCCCTGGTGGAAATTCTTATGAAATTCAGATTTCTGACTCAAACGGCTGCCTGACGGACCTTTACTCCGGTGTCAAAGAATGTGAATGCACAACCAGTGCCGGTGAATTGCCCGACGACACTTTATCGGCCTGCATAGAAGAGCCTGTGGAAGCAAGTATTATCTCCGGAACGTCGGTGAATTCCGGCAGTGATGTTTTTTCTTACATCCTTTACGAAAATCCATTGGATCCGTTGACTAGCCTGATTGCAACCAGTCGTAGCGGAATATTTTATTTTGATTCCACGGAAATGACGAGCGGTCAATTCTATTATATTTCCCATATTGCGGGTGCACCTGACGAAAATGATAATCCCGATCCGAATTCTGCCTGTTTTGATATTGGAAACTCCCAACCGGTGAAGTGGTTGGATTATCCTGAAATCAGTGCCGGTTACCAACTTGTTGCCACCTGCGAAGGCTACGAGGCAGTGCTTTTTGTCGAGATTCATAACAGTTCCCAATCCGGGTATATCGACTATCAGTGGTTTGATGAAAATGGACAGCCCGTTGCGGGTGAAAATGTACCGGACCCCACCATTTTCAATAGTGGTCACTTTGTACTTCAGTCTTTCAATTCCGCCCGGTGCGAAGCCATCGACACCATAGAAGTGACAATTCCTGAGTTTTCTGAGATTGAAGTTGATGTTTTTGTAACCGATCCGACTTGCCCCGGAGAATCAGATGGCAGTGTGATGCTGGAAATCACAGGTGGTGAATTTTCGCCATACACTGTTTCAATGGGTGGAGAAATTCATCTGGAGGACCATATTTGGGATAATATGTCTGCCGGTATTTACGAATTCACAATACGGGATTCACTTGATTGTACCAAAGAAGTACAAATTGAGCTTGATGAGCCGGTGGGTCCTGTGATAAGTTTGGGTGAGGATATCAGTACTACGGCAGGAAGCGAGGTATCAATCGAGGCCGGCATCGAAGGCGGGGACCTTGAAATTATCCACTATCAATGGGAATACCCCAGTGGCGAGTTGAGTTGCTCCGATTGTCGGGAATTGACCTTCACGGTTGAGCAGCCGGGCCATGTGCAACTTACGGTGACAGATGCCAACGGTTGCAAATACATCGCACCACCGATTATGATCCGCATTTCCGGCCAGGCAGAAATATATGTACCCAATGCATTTTCGCCCAACGGTGATGGAGTCAATGACATATTCAAGCCCTACTTTTCAGACAGTGAAATAAAAATTGAGCATTTCGAAATTTACGACAGGTGGGGTACGCGTGTTTTTTCACAAAAACATTTTCAGGCAGGTGACCAGAACACGGGCTGGGATGGTACTTTCCGTGGCAAGGAGATGGGCCCGGGGGCCTATATCTTTTCCCTCAGGGCCGTTGAAAACACGGGTAAAATCATTACAATGTCAGGCGATTTCTTACTTTTGCGATAGAAGTTAATTCTGAATGAGGGGTCTTTACACGGGCGGCAGCCCATTGAACCCATCGCAAGTCGGTTGGGATTTTTCCCGGCTATAACATCTAATCACTTTAAATTTCCAGACCCGTTTGATGGTGAAGTGGTTTCTCTAGTGGTATAATAGGACAAAATAAGCCACCTGGTATTATCGAAAAATGTGAACAAACTATAAAAAATGACCGAAACGGATAAATCTGACCCATTGGCAAAGGCCGTAAAAGAGGGGTTTTCAAAAACACCAAAATCAATCCCGAGTTGGACGTTTTACGATGAAAAAGGCGACCAACTATTCAGAGAAATTATGGACCTGCCCGAGTACTATCTGACTGATTGTGAAGCTGAAATTTTTGAGAATTCCGCAGCGGAAATGCTGGAGACTTTTACTGCCGACAATGAAAAATTCGATCTGATAGAACTGGGGGCAGGAGATGGAATTAAGACAGAAATACTGTTGAAAAACTGGGTGGATGCCGGCGCTAAATTCAGTTACTATCCAGTGGATATCTCACCTCATATCCTCAAAACTCTTGAGAACCGAATGGGTAAAAATCTTCCGGATCTGGAGATTCACTCACTGCCTCTCACCTTTGATGAAGCACTGGAAGGGCCGATTGAAAAAATGGACAAAAACCGCAAAGTGTTTTTCTTTCTTGGTTCTAACATAGGGAATTTAAATCGCCAGCAGGGGATTGATTTTCTAAAAAACTTAAAATCCCGGATGAATGAAGGGGATATGATGTTGGTGGGTTTTGATCTCAGAAAAGACCCCAGGGTCATCCTAAAAGCTTACGACGATTCGCGCGGCGTAACTGCGGAGTTCAATCTCAATTTGCTCGATCGGTTAAACCACGAATTGGGCGCCAATTTTGACAGGGATGCCTTTTCTCATTTTCCATATTACGATCCGGTTGTTGGAACAGCAAAAAGCTATATAGTTAGTCACAAAGACCAGAAAGTTACTTTTGACCGGCTGAAACGCTCCTATTCTTTCGATGCCTGGGAGCTGATTCACACCGAAATTTCCCGAAAATTCAGTCCGGAAGAAATTGAAGAACTGGCCGACCTGTCAGGCTTGCGCCCGGTTCATTATTTCGAGGACAAGCGGTTCTATTATCGCAACACGGTTCTGATGTGAGAAGCGGACTATTTTAAAGGAACTTCAATAAGCAGCAACTCACTGTCTTTTTCCACCTCAGCAGTCAGACTTTCAAATTGCTGAATACCCAATGCATCACGTCTTCCAGCGCGAACGCCATTGATTTCCACCCCACCTTCGATCACAAACAGAAACAGTCCATTACCGAGTCTTCTCAGAGAGTAATCCAATTCAGTATTGCGATTTGTATTGAAAAGGTGGAACCACGCTTGTTGATTGATTTTGAGGCCTTCTTTTCCCACGGGTTCCACCACCGTTTGTAATTTTTCCATACGCCCTTCCACCGGAAACCTGCGCTGTTCGTAGCAGGGTTCAATATTCATCTGTTCGGGGAAGATCCAAATTTGTAAAAATTTCACCGGTTTACTGCCGGATGCATTCATCTCAGAATGACTAATACCGGTCCCGGCACTCATAAGCTGCACATCACCCTGTTTTATCTCCCCGGACCTGCCCGTGCTGTCTCGATGAGCAAGGGCTCCCATTAGTGGTATGGTGACTATTTCCATGTTTTCATGCGGATGCATACCAAAACCCGCAGCAGGGGCCACTGTGTCGTCATTCAACACCCTGAGTTTACCAAAACCGGTGAGTTCGGGATTGTAAAATGAGCCAAAACTAAATGAGTGCCAACTTTCGAGCCATCCGACCTGAGTACGGCCTCTTTGCTTCGCATCGAAAAATTTGATTTCCATGATTAAAATTTTTAGTGACCAGACGTATTGTAAACCGGAAGATTCGACGCCCTTTGTCTGTGTTTAACAAAGTTTTCGGTTTTTGGATACCGATAAATGGGGGAATTTTTCCGGGCAAAACAGTTCGCGCTTTATTTAGAAGCAGTAGTGAGAATTAGATGACAGTGTAATCCACTACCCGGAAGACTGAAAAAGAAGTTGTAAATTAATGATTTGAGGCAGCTTAGAAGCAAATTGTATGATTTGACGGAATTCACTTCACATTGGTACTTTTATCCAAATAATCAGTGATTTGATATAAAAAAGCTGTTCACACCCATGATAATTGGTTAATATTGCCTTGTGGAATAAGGTATAAATTATGAAAAGCACAAAATTTATTTGGTTTGCTTCTGTAGTGATGCTACTCGGGTTTAAGGCTGATGGACAGGAAGTCTGGACACTGGAGCAATGTGTCAGGCACGCATTGGAAAACAATCTCAGCATTAAAAATGCCCTGCTCAATGAGCAAATGGCGGTACTGAACAAGAATCAGGCCGGTCACAATCGCTACCCCTCCCTCAATGCCAACACCAATTTTGGAAACAACTTCGGTCGGACGATTGACCCTGCGACCAATCAGTTTCGCTCCCAAAACCTCACATTCAACAGTTGGTCACTCAACTTCAACATGCCGATTTTCAATGGCTTTGCCATCAGCAATCGCATAAAACAGGCCAGAGCTGAGTTAGAGGCCAGTCAATACGACACAAAGCAAACGAAGGACGATATTCAACTCAATGTGGTCACCTTTTACCTCAATGTATTATTTGCTGAGGACAACCTCGAGAATGCAGAAAATCAATTGGAGATAAGCACGCGCCAATTGGAACGCATGAACACCATGATACGCGCCGGAGCGGCCCCTGCATCCGAGCGATATGATTTGGAGGTCCAGGTGGCTCTGGATGAGGAGCGGCTTATTCAGGCAGAGAATGCTGTCGAGCAAAGTCTGATAGAACTGAAAAACCTTTTGCAGCTCGACCCTACCAAAGAGATTGAGTTGGACAGGCCTGATCTGGAGATACCGGATTCGGACCCACTCCTGGCCGTGGATTTCCAAACTCTTTACAACAGGGCGCTGGAGAGTCAATCTATGGTCAAGAGCAGCGAGCGTCAAATTGAGGCAGCCAGGCTTGGAGAAAAAATCGCTTCCGGCGGGAGGCTTCCTTCCGTTTCTTTTGGGGGGTCCATATCTACCAACTATTCCAACAGAGCACAGCGAATTACAGATATTGAGATCGTCCAGCAAAATTTACCAGTGGCAGTCAACGGTGTGCCTGTAGTGCTTACCCTACCTAGTGAAATGCCCGTTTTGGAGGACAACCCGTATTTCAGCCAATTGGATGAAAATTTTGGATACGGTGTGGGAATCACGGTGAGCATTCCCATTTACAACAATTTAAGCAACAGAATTAATCATCAGCGAGCGCGACTCAATACCATACAGGCAGAAAACGCCAGCGAACAAATCAGACAAAACCTACGGACCAATGTCTCTGAAGCCAGGGCGAATGCAAGAGCAGCATTGCAAGCATATCGCGCAGCAGAGCGCTCACTGGAAGCAAGTCAGATAGCCCTTGACAACGCAGAGCGAAAACTCGAAGCCGGCACAGCCACCACTTTCGACCTGATTAACTCACAGAATCTCCTGAACAACTCCCGAAACAATCTGCTACAGGCGCAATACGACTTTATATTTAAACTGAAGGTCATCGATTACTACCTCGGCAATCCACTGACCCTTGACTAATAAAAACAGACCGGCTTTTACCGGCGTTTAAAATATAGAAATACCTAACAAGATGAAATCAATTACAAAAATCTCTCAGATAATCCTCGTACCAACCATGGTCGCAATGGCATTTCTGCTCCCAGGATGCGATGCGGGATACACCGAACGCCTTACTACCGAAGAGGTTAAAGAACGGACTATTGTGGAGCGGGTAACAGCCAGCGGGAGGATTTTTCCGGAAAGAGAGGTTAAGATAAGCTCAGATGTTTCCGGAGAGATAGTCGAACTCAAAGTGGCGGAAGGTGATTCTGTTCAGCAGGGCCAAATGCTCGCTCGCATCAATCCAGACACCTATATTTCTGCTGTGGAACGGGGAAAGGCCAATCTCAACAATGCACGTGCACAAAAAGCGGTGGCAATGGCCTCTGTCGAAAATGCGAAGGCTCAGATGGAACAGGTTCGAGCTCAATACAACAATGCCAAAAGAACTCACGAGCGCAATACCAGCCTACTGGAGGATGGAATTATATCCGAGTCTGAATTTGACAATTCGCTGGCCAATTACGAATCGGCCAGAGCCAATCTCGAGGCAGCCATTGCATCCATATCATCTTCTGAACAGAATGTGCAGGCCGCTGAGTACAACATCAGAGGGGCCGAGGCCAATTTGAATGAGCTGCAGTCCAATCTAAGGAGGACCACTATTTTTGCACCGGTTTCCGGTATTGTATCGCGACTTGACGTCGAGCTCGGAGAAAGGGTGGTGGGTACCATGCAAATGGCCGGAACTGAAATGATGCGCATCGCAAATTTTGACGCTATGGAAGTGCAGGTGGAAGTGAGCGAAAACGACATTTTGCGGGTGTCTCTTAGAGATTCAGTAGAAATAGAGGTGGATGCGTATGTCGATCGCGTATTTTATGGACGCGTAACGGAAATTGCCAACTCCGCTGCCAATGTAATGCAAACCGGACAATCCCTCTCAACCGACCAGGTCACCAACTTTATTGTAAAAGTCCGCATTAATCCCGAATCCTACATGGACATGGTGCGAGAAGGACGACCATTCCCTCTCCGCCCCGGTATGTCTGCAGCAGTTGATATCATTACTAACATAGAAGAGGATGTGCTTTCCCTTCCCATTCAAGCTGTTACCACCAGAGAAGATGATGATACGGGTAGATTTGAAGAAGTGGTATTTCTTTTCCAGAATGGTAAGGCCAAAATGCAGCAGGTTAAAACCGGAATTCAAGACGACCGCTTTATTCAAATTCTCTCTGGCCTTGAAAAAGATCAGTTGGTGATAACCGGACCTTTTTCCGCTGTGGCAAGAAGACTGTCAGATGGAGATGAAGTCAGTATCTCAAGCCGTAGGTCAAATGACGAAAGGTGATTTTCCGCCACTTGCCGTTTTTGTAAAAAACCTCATCCCGGGTACATTTAAAACTCGCATTGCCGATGAAAAGGGATTGGCAGTGGCGAGGGAGGTTTACATCGCTCTCTTAAAAATAACCGAAAAAGCAGTAGCCCACTACCCCGGTGAAGTCTTTATCTATTTCAATAATTCAATTCCCAAAACAGAGGATTTTTCCTTCTTTAAGAAAATGGCCTGGAGAGTCCAAAAGGGTTCTGACCTGGGCGAGCGAATGTCCAATGCCTTCGCAGAATTACTTTCCAACCACAGCGGTGCTATTCTAATCGGAAGCGATTGTCCGGTGCTGAATTTGGATCATCTGTGGATGGCTTCAGAAATGCTTCGTCAAAACGAGGTCGTTTTCGGACCCGCAGAGGACGGTGGTTACTATCTCATTGGAATGAACCGTCACTACAGCCAGCTCTTTGAAAATATACCGTGGAGCACCGCCTCCGTACTTGATAATTCCATGAGAATCGCCCACCAATCTCAATTGAGTTTCGATAGGCTTCCAGTGCTTTACGATGTGGACAAATACAGTGACTGGAAGCGGTTTATTAACTCCGGTTGACTCCGTATAAGCTTGCCGGATTGTGAGTGATGGACGCTTTTTAAAAGATTTATTATATTTGTACAAAAAAATAACTGCCCGCAATGTCTTTACACACGGGCAGTTAAATGGCGTTAGCCAAAATAGTCAACTTATGAAAAACGCTGTTGCGATAGCGTTAAAACTATTTATGGAGTATTTGTGGGTGTACTCATGATCCTGGAACCTCATTGCGATTCAGTAAAATGATGTCACTTGAGTTTTTGATTAGCAGGGATTCAACACTGCCTCTGCCGTCGAATAAGAAACTGAATCTGGTGGTGTCCAGGCTTTGGTCTTCAAACAAGAAATCGTGGACTGGTACCGGGTATATTGACTTGTCATCAGGCCCACTTATTTTCAAGTGACCGCCCTCTACGGTGATATTCAACTCCATGCCACTCTCCAAATTGTAATAAGAGCCTGTAAACAAACTGAGTTCGTCCTCATCAATGGAAATACTCACCAATGGCTCAGTTTTTGGATCTTTTTCCAGTACATTTGAAAGAACATTTTTCAATACTCTGCTGAAGTCCTCGTCCAGTCCATTACAAAGGACTGCTATCTCAATTCCTGCTTCAGGGTAATGAGCGACAAAAATGTAGTACTCATCCAGGCTGCCGTAATGACCAAAACCCAGGTGGTGATAAAAAGGAGTTTCCAACAGACCGTAACCAAATCCCTCCCGTGTATCAATCATCGACTGGAGGGATTTCTCACTAATCAATTGACCGTTGAACAAGGCACTTATAAACACATTCAAATCACTTCCGGTCGATAACACTCCGCCGGCAGCATGCGCATTGTTCAGGTCCATTTCCGGCACCATGGGCACCCAATCCCAGTTGGTCCTGATAAAGGATGTACTTTGTAAATGGCCGGGAACCTCATCTCTGGTGAAAAAGGTATTCTCCAAACCAAGAGGTCCACTTATCCGTTCGTTGAGCAATTTTCCAAAAGATTTTCCGGTGACATCCTCGAGTATGTATCCCAGTAGCACGTAATTGGTGTTGCTGTAGGCCACTTCAGAACCGGGCTCAAAAACCAGGTCAAAACCGGCAAACCACTCCAACATTTCGTCGCGGTCTTTTCCCCTGTGCATCCAATGCAGGAATTCCTGCTCGGCTGTGAAATTGGCAAGCCCACTGGTATGCCCCAGTAGATCGCTGATTTGAATTTTTTCTGCTCCTGGCATATTGGGGTAAAAGCCTTCCAGCGATTGATCCAGGCTCAGTAAACCCTCTTCAGCCATTTGCAAAACCATGACCGAGGTCATCATTTTGGTTGTTGAGCCAATGGCCAGTGGAGTGTTGGAATCTGTTTTTCGCTCTTCTCCCTGATTGTACCAGGCTGAACCTGACTGCCATTCGTAAATGGCTTTACCACCGGAACTGACAACCACGGAGCCCTTTATCTGGTCCCCGTCATCCAATTTTTGCAGATATTTATCCAAAGCGGAAAAATCAGCTGCAGTTTGAGAAAAGGTTACAGCGCACATCAACATCAGTGCAATAGTCGAATAAAATTTTGTATATCTCATATCTTCTTTATTTTCATTGCAAAAATACGGCGATTGGTCTGCTGTATTTTCCGTTTTACGACCATAAGACGTGAATAATCGATGAAAGGTTACTCGATAATTTTTGTGTTAGACAAACGGTTGTTAATTATCGATGAACTCAAAAAGTCTTTGAGATTTTGCTTCGGCCATACCAATTCGGTGGTTCATATTGTTAACTTTGTAATCCGTTTTATCCCGGGCAAAAACCTGATTGGGATTGCCCATTTTATTAGTTATTAAATCCTTTGCCATGCCTGAATTTGTCCATTTACACAACCACTCCCAGTTCTCCCTCCTCGACGGTGCATCTTCTATTGAG